>Ga0075437_12267_pt1 | contig 13464 bp, 9 predicted proteins | sample MintriMetagenome_FD_74266 | JGI IMG/M metagenome (GOLD analysis project Ga0075437, IMG submission 74266) | Marine eukaryotic communities from Monterey Bay, USA to study complex ecological interactions - Minidiscus trioculatus and... | ecosystem: Environmental > Aquatic > Marine > Unclassified...
CTGGATTTGGCGCTATGCCCAACTGTCATTTAAGATTAACAAATATTGCAGAGGGCGAATTAGAACATCATGATAATGCAGGGATTGGAAATGGAAGAGTATCACCTGGCGTTGGAGCTTTTACTCCATATCATGATAGACAGACATATGCTACTAAAAAGGTACAAGCTGGCTCAGAGTTATTTGTTAGTTATGGTGAGAATTGGTTTCTCACAAGAGAGGTTGATATGGGCCTAATACCAATTTTAAGCAGTTATCCAGTGGCAAATAAGTTTATGGATTCATTTAAAGATCTGGTTAAGAGAATAACAACAGAAACTGATACAGATGTGCAGTTATGGAAAGAAGCTTTAACAGACCTTTGGAATATCATATTGGAATCTCCATATAAATCACGACCTCATGCAGCAATCCCTAAATCATTTGATAATGTTAAACGGGCATTTGTGATTGGCATCGACCAACTGGAAGTAGAACAGAGCATACATAAACTTGATTGGTTAGATAAGAATGGAAAATGCTTGGATTATATTGATTACAGGAATTCAGTTATACCTCATGCTGGGAGAGGCGCTTTTGCCAAACGATCTTTCGAAGAGGGAGAATACATACACATTGCACCACTTGTTCACATCCCCGATCGTGATGTATTGACAATGTATGCAGACATGCTTGATCCAGCTACATATGAGGATGTGAGAGATACATCGAAAGTTACTGGTTATCAACCATGGTTGAATTACTGTTTTGGGCACAGATCATCATCGTTACTTCTATGCCCTTATTCATCTATATTCATTAATCACAGCAAGGAGCCAAACGCAAAAATAGTTTGGTCAACTGATCCAGTTTTTCATAATGCCAGTATTCTTGAGGAGCCAGTTTCAATCTTTGATAATATATGGTCAACAAAGCTGAGCTTTGAATACATTGCAATAAAAGACATCAACGAAGGCGATGAGATACTAATTGACTATGGAGACGAATGGCAAGAAGCATGGGATAAGCATGTCGTCGAAGAGTGGAAGCCTCAAGAGAATGCGAAAACTTATATATCATCACAACAGTTGAATTCAAACCCTTCACTACCAATACCAACAGAAGAAGAAAATGATACTTTGTTTGTCGACAACCTAGATGCCTGGTGTCATTTTGACAAGGTCTCACCTAGAGAAAATGGTGTCTACTCTTGGCAAGAAGAGGATATGGAAAATGAGTATCAAGTTCTTAATTTCATTCATCGAACATATGTAGCTGGGGATGATCCATTTCTATATACAGTGGTTTTAATAGGAGAAGAAGATGAAGAGTATGTTGTCGAGAATGTGCCAGGATCAGCTCTTTCCTTTTCACAACAAAGATACGGCAGTGACTTTTTTATACCGCAAGCCTTTAGACACGAAATGTGAGTGATATATTATTGCTGTTTATTGTTTGCTCATCTGCTTTGTAATACTCAACTTATATCCCCATCATTATTGAAGGATGATACCAGACGAACTTTTCCCTAACGCTTGGAGGAATCTTGAGTAAAGTTGTTGTTTGATAAAGTAGATACACCACACCTTAAAAGCCGGGCACCGCATCAAACGTTATCTCCTCCTTTGTTGTTGGATGATCTACCGTTAACTGCCTAGCATGAAGGCACATTGTTCTCTCTTCTTCTTGCACAACTTTCTCTACATCGCGTCGTAATTCAAAACTTGCATTTGAAGGGGACATTCTCTGTATGACTTCATCTGTAAAGCCACCGTTTGGATGTGCTTCTCCACAAAAGCCGTATGCACTATCCCCCAAAATCGGATGACCCAAAGCTGCACAATGGACTCTCAATTGATGTGTTCTGGAAGACGCGCGTTGTATAATAATGAAGAAGGAGAGAGATGATAGTAGCTTCCATTAGTAAAGTGGGTTGCAAAGGCAATCAAATAAAGGCAATCAAAGTTCACATGAAGTATTCAACTCATCAAGACTTCATATTGAACACACTATAGCACATTATCAAAGAATCTAACGCGGACTTTCCTGCCAGTTATCGGTGTCAACTCAACTCTTGTTACTGGGTGCCCTCTCCAATGCTCATGTGATAATACTCTAAATTGAGTTGTAGAGGCCTTTGGTTTCTTGGCCATGAGCTTCTTATAGCCTGCACTGTTCAAATCTTTTACAGCAAGTTGTGCCTCAGACTCACTTTCTGGAGTAGAGACTCTCATGAAGGGTGGATGACGATGATCTCTTTGAAGTGGAAGATTTATCTCTCCACCTCCAAGATTAGTGGTATCGCTTATCACTTTGTTTGTATGATCATCATCTTGTGACTCTATCCACTTGTTAATATCTAACCGTCCCACAAGCAATGCTTCATACTTCTTTTTAGTACCTGTCCTTTCTCTGAAAGCCTTGTGTAGCTCAGACATTGCATCTCGAGTTCGTGCAAAGATAACGATACCACTTGTATCCATGTCTAGTCTATGTACTATCATTGAATCTTTTGCCAATTTGTCTTCTGAACTTCTTTCTTCACCTTCATCTCCATTATTCATCTCAAAGACTAAATCTAACAAGCTTCTATTCTTGTTAACACCTGGCACACAAAGTATTCCTGATGGCTTATTTGTGACAACTATATGATCATCTTTATGTATTATATGTAAATGATCTTCAGGATTGACATTAGTCTTTGAAGCTCGATCTGCTGCTCTGATCTTTCTCATTTGTCTTTCATATTGAAGAACTGAGTCTGGTATGGATTGTTGTATTGTTGATATGTCTAGAGTATCTTCAGTATCATTGCAACTGGCATCCTCTTCATTTAATTTAGTTGTAGGTGAGCAATCATCTTCCTTTTCCTTTGCTGGTGGATAATTGATAGTTGTATCATCTAATTCATCAAAGGATATATAAATCAATTTGTTTGGTTTATCTGTTTTGACTTGATATCTTGCACCCATCATCATTTTTGTATTCATCATCATGACTTCTCCCCCCTTATTATTAGTGCCCATATTTTCTGATATCGTACTGTTCAAACTTCTTTTCGATGAATTACCACCAAACTAATGATGGAGAATGATTTGCAAGATCTAAATCTAAACGAGAAGTAGAATGTATACAATGCAAGTTTTGTATGTCGAAAGAACATATCAATGCAGATACAACAAAATGTATTAGAGGTAAAAAAAGATACGGTTTATTGATATTATGTAGTAGTGCCCCCAACCCAACAGCTCTTATCTCTCCTCTCCACTACAAGAGGACCTATAAATGTTGTATGGAGATGATGTTGGCGATGGTAGTAGCACACTAATAAACGAAGCACGCCATCAAATGCCATCAATGGCCATTTTTGTTACGATCTCTCGCGGTATCCTCCCCCTATCCAAAAAAATGACAGTCGAATTGCCAATGCACTATTGAAGCGCCTTGTCGAAACCATAAGAAGGCAGCAATGCTATTCCATATTATTATTAGACCACATGGCTGGTCCCCAATGCTTTGTTAGTTCTGTGTACTTCAAGATGATGATTGCAATATATTAATCAAAATTATTATACCCCGCCCTCTCGACATATCATATACTAAAATATTGATTTTGTATCTCCTGTGTTGTAAGTAAGCAATTAAGAGAGTCGACGAGCTTGGAACCTATCACCATGCCTCCCCTATACGATGAGTCTGATTCTCATAGCCCAACGAGTAGTATGAGCCAGCTGTTCAATAACATCCTCTCAAGCTCTATAACAATGTGCAACGACAATGTTATCGGCACTTCAAATCTATGCAATATTAAAGAAGATTATCATCAATCGTCAACGACGACCAATAAAGAAACAATATCAACTGCAGCAGCAATTAAGAAGTTAGAGATTGTAAGAGCTAGAAGGAAGGCTTCACTTCTATCATCCTCAGGAACCACAACTGCCTCTTCCAATGATCCAAGGAGACCTCCATTGAACCCTAAAACAAAGTCAAAATCAAATCGTAATCGGCGGAAGAAGGTTGGACTCTCTGTCGATACATCTCTTGCTACATCAAATGTACTTTCTGTTCCCAAAGCTGAACGACAAGATGCTCCGCCATTAATATCCTGCTCTAGAAATATTGAACTTAGAAGAAAGAGCTTGGGGGATAAACACTTCTTTCGACCAGTGAGCTTTGAAGAAGATAGTGTGGGAGCAAGGCAGTAGTAATATATATGATTGTTTCATGTGGAGTTGTACTCCTTTGTTATATCTGTGATGAGCTAGAGAAGTAATGTGATACTAAGCTTAAGGGTATCCTGCTTCTCCTGCTCATCGAACTTGTGTGTTAGTTGTGTCGTCATAAGACGGCAACTATTGCACTTAATACATGTCAATAGTCTGATAGGTGATAACACCATAGAACATCAGTCTACACATCTACCTGTCTATAGCAGCTTTCGTATATGCTTGTTATTGTTGCTACTTCATCTTAGATTAGCTGCACTCTTATTTTGCTTCCCTCAGCATTTAATGGTTGCCAAATGTATTAGATAAGATGCATCTTACTTCCTCCCACCACGACGCCTCTTTCTACCTGTCTTAGCCATTAAACCTTCCTTCTCTTTTAACTTTTTGACGACGGCCTTCTGCTGTGCAATTATCTCATTGTGTTGCTTGACCCTATCACCATCCCATGCGTTTGGTTCTTCCTTCTTTCCACCCTCTTTCCATTCTTTAATCTTGTTCATCATATCATCAATTGTTAAAGGTCCTCCTTCTGTTCCGGGCGCAGATTTCGGAGGATCCCAGATACCGAATGCCTTCTTCACGGCAGGTTGTTTAAGCAGTGCCGCTTGTGCAAATGAGAATGTATTGTTTACTGTCCAGTAGACGAATACTCCAGTATTAAAGTTCATTGTAATCGGTACCATAATGACAGCCAATCCACGAAAGACATTCACCATGGTCCGACCTCTAGCAGGGTCACTTGCCATCATTTGTTCCTTTCCCATTTCCGTCATACCCAAAAAGGTTGCCGCACTCAACATTGGTAATGCCATGTATGGATCTGCAGCAGTCAAATCAGGGAACCAAAGCATCCCACCAGTAGACAGTAAATCTGGAAATAACTCTGGTGCCCTCTTCAAACCAAAGAACATACTCATAAATATTGGCATTGATAATAATGGAGCAATAATACTCTTCAGTGGATTGCAATCATACTTTTTAAATAATGCACGTGTTTGTGCTATATGGCGCATTTGTGTCTGTTGATCAATCTTATCACCCAATTTTTCTAAGTCATCTTTAAGTAACTTTAATTCTGGTTGCATATGTGCCATTCGTGATGAGTTGGCCTGTCCTTTGACGAATAGTGGAAATAGTACGATACGGAATGCCAATGTGGTAGCACCGATGGCGTATGCATAACATGGCAATCCAGCATTTTCATTAACCCAATTTATTAACAGTAAAGCTTGGTCCGATGGCCACCATGTTGGTTCAAATGCCGCTATTTCCTGTGCAATTGCCGTCGTTGTTGCATCTGATATGTCTATATTGTTATTTTGTGGAGATATTGGACTAGAGCCAAAACTTGGTATATCCATTGTTGTGGTTGAATCATGCTGTGTAAAACTACTACCATTACTGTTATCTGTATTATTACTACTACTCATTAATCTCTTTGAGTATATAAAATTTGTATTGTTTACATCATTGTTATTTTGTAAAGACGATGAAGCATATCCACTCATTGATTTACCAACATTATTACTAGACCATCCTCTATGTCTAATAGAGATTAATTGACGTGCTGTAGTACGGATCATTTTGCAATTCTATTAATAACACTGTCTTCAGTACACACTCTCAAGAGTAAGTCTCAAGTTTGGTTTGTGCTGTGATTTGTGTGATGTGTGGCTTCTATTATCGTGAGCTCGTGGGCCCAAATATAGTAAATACAATACAATACATTACTTGGCGACAATCAAATCTCTTACAAATACGATCATGGCGACCATACCCAGTAATAAACGACAGCGGACAGCTGAACAAAGCCTAAATATATCTAATCTACCCGATGGTATACTAGCTAATGTTGCTTCATACTTAGCACAACCATCAAGGGCGTTATTTGCTGTAGCAACAGCACCCTCCAAATCTTGGACACGAGATAATTTTAGTATTGGTAGTAAGCATCAACAAACTGTAGCGGCTATTCTATCGTCAGATGAATGGGAAGAATTGGATTTTGAAGATATTGAGAAGAGCTTGGCGGTGAAATTGACGGACGATGATATACATGCAGTATTGAAGTGTATTAGTGCACAAGATGTGCTCAAAAAGTTGAAACTAACTGGATGTATCAACATTACTGGCCGTGGATTAAAAGTATTGGGGGGTTCTACCGTTATTGAGCATATAGATTTGAGCCTAGCAAAACAGTTTGAATCGCCTCAATTGGACCCTGAATCCAAGATATCTGAAGAAGTAGTAATACCTATTCTTGAGAGTATCATTTCAGATAGTAACTCATTGGAGAAGATTGTGTTTCCTAAGAAGTGGCATACGGCAAAAACCACTGAGTTTGCTGAGTTGTTGAGGAAATACAACCAACTCTTGGAACGTCGGGAGCGAAATCAGCCTTTTCTATTTGGATACACTAGATCTGAATGGGATCGAATGGTCTTAGATCAGAATAATGGAAGGATAGTTCATCTCTATAACAACAACAGTACTAAACCAACCACAAAGATAATGAAATACAATCATGACAAGACTGCCCTTGTGTACGAAGACTACAAACCAAAGATCAAGAATGTAAAACTTGATTAGTGAACTCGGTGCTGTACTTCGTCAAAGGATGCTCGAGTTTATACAGGTCCAAGCATTGCGACAAACTGTGCTGCTTCCAGAGCTAGATAACCAGCTAATATTTGACATACAATACGTCGTATCTGTACATTCTTTATAAACAATATTTCTATACATACTTTATCCTTCCCATGGCAAAACATAGAAGTACATGACAGCATAATGAAATGCAGCACCAACTATGACCGCTACATGCCATATTTCATGGAATCCAAACTTGCCCGGTATTGGATTTGGTTCTTCAGTAGTATAGATGTATCCACCAATTGTAAATGCTACTCCACCTAATATAAACACAAACAAACCACTCATCCCTATCTCTGGTTGTAACCAAACACATAAGAATCCACCTAGCCAACCTATTGTTATATACATTGTCATTGACATCCAACGAGGTATTCTATCAGGCCCGAATCTTGCTGTTAAGAACATACCAATGATAGCTAGGAACCATGCCACACTAAAGAATGACCATCCAATTACACTATCATGTAGGAATACTAAACAAAATGGTGAAAAGGTACCTGCGATTAGTGGATAGATTGCTAAATAGTCCATCATTCGTAATCTAGCTTCCACCTATTGATATTGTGTATTGTATATTTTGTGTGTTTTGTTCGTTTGTTGCATGAGTTTGTTTTGTGTTGTTGCATTCAATCAATTGTGAGATACTCTTTTCAAATACATACCAGTTAAACAAACATACTACTCACCTCAACAGTACTATTGATAGCATGGTGTAAAGTCGAACAAACAAATAGAAATATTAATGAAGTACCATATATACTAAAACTAACAATCTTCCATGCATTACCACTACTTTGTACTATTAACAATACCGTTCCTAACAACGATAACATTGCCGCTGCCATGTGTGACATTGAATTGAATACTTCATCTGTAGCATGGATTGATTTGTCTCTTGATAATTGTCGTGGTTTGTTTGTATCAGCGAATGACCACGGTGTTGATATTCCTTCGTCAAAGTTTGTATTTGTTGTTGGTGCACTGTTATCTAGATTTTGTGGTATGTTATTGGTATCATCGTTCTGCTCATAATATGATGTTGTTGATGTCTCCATACTATCTATTATATTATGTATGGTAGAGAAAATAGTATTAGATGGTGCATGAATGTGGACTATAAAGTATTTGTGCATATCATATGCGCATTATGACGAATAAAGCAAATGCACCCACCTTAAGATAATAACAGATTCTTTGCAGTTACTTCTATATCGACAGAAGGCTGACGATTGGGTAGGTATACAAAATATGTATTACTTATGTTGTTTTGGTGGTATGATGCCAGTGTTGGTATAGCAGTGCGTGTTGGTTGGAGGTATGATTGGAAGTTTTTATTTTACAAAATGAATGTATGATAACTCGCGAATAAATATGAAAAACCAGCAATCAATATGAAGTAAAGCCGCCGTGGATTACCATAGTTCTATTAGTTATACTTGATAACAGTTACAACACGTACGCTCGCAACCACTAACCACATCGATCATTAATCATTACAATAATCAGTTTTCACCTAAGGAAAACTCCTAAAAGGGGGTAAGATTGGAGGCTTCATAAATAAATTCAAAACTAACAACTAACAACACAACAGCATGGAGATGGAGAAAGTAGACGACGACGATGGCGGCTATACACCGCCAGCCGTACCAGCTAGCCCTACATCCACACCTAGTAATAGTTTAGAAAGTACAAAGTCTCCACCGCCGCCACCGCCTACGCCCATAGAAGAGGTACGAACACCAAGTGAACCTCAACCAGCCCTAATGACTGATGAGAAAGATATGGCTGTGGATAATATCGACAATAAAGTACTTGATACTGAAGACGCAGTACTTTCAGCTTCTGATACTAATTTAGAAGAAGCATCAGGTGGTTTATTTGCCGGTTTATCACTCTCATCACCAAACAGTAATAACGAATCAACTACCGCTCCAAATCCTTCTCAAACAGCAACAACAACAACATCCGATAAAACAACAGCTAATGATAAAACACAAACAACAAATGAAAAGCAGCCAACATCGCGTGCATCAACTCCAGTACATTCCAATGCCTCGCCTGGTGGTGGCGATATAGATAATATGAAAAAGAAGAAGGCTACTTCAAGTCCCTTGGTAGTACGCTCCAATTCCATTAATAGTAGTACTGCCCCAGCTATTCCTCCCTTATCCACTAACAAACAGTCTCCCTCTACCAATAACAATCCTAATAGTACCAACAAACCTCAAAAACTCACAATAGCAATACCACCCACAACAAAAATCTCACATCCCGATACCACTCTCAGACTATTACGTAAATTTTATACTAAAAGTAGTGCTAATATACCAATATCGGCTGGTGGGAAACAAGTTTCAAGTTGGTATGGTTGGGTATTTGGTAGTGGTGCTGAGATTGGTGGTGAGATGGTAAGTTTGATTGTGTTTTATTGTTTATTTAGTTGGTGTTCAGTTTTTGTGGATTATGCCTTGCCGTTAAAAGCTCAAGACTTTAAGCTCACGCAACTTTTTCAATACATTTTATTATTAGGATGATGATTTATTAGTATATAAAGAATTTGCAACAGCATTAGGTATAAACTCCGAAGATAATGACGGTGAGGGTATAACAACCACAGACATATCCAGTGAAGTTGAAGAAGATACAGTAATAGTTGAATCAATATTAGGACATAAAGGCGACTCCCACTCCAAAGCCCGATCCACCCTATCTAAATTTATACAATTATTAAATACATGGTGTAAAAGTAGTGCAGAGAATGCATCATTATTAAATGAAATGGAAAGAGATGGTAAGAGTACAGCTGGTGTGGCGAATTTAAATGTGATTAATGCAGAGTTGTTAGCGACTAGTATTGATATTGCTAGTGGATTAGTTGCTCATGGATGTTTTGATGATTTGTTTTTAAAGGTTGGTAGTAATAGTTCTACTCCTTCGAATGGTAGTAGTAGTAGTAGTAGTAATGGTGATATGAATGGAGAAGGAGGATTGGATGATTCAACTTCGTCCGAAATAGAACAACAAGTTGGTGATGAATCACAACAGTTGATGAAAAAGGCAGTCAATTTATTAGTTGAATCAATATGTATCGCAGATTTATCAAGTGAATGTACAGAATTAAGTGCATTAAAGTTTCTATTAACCACTGGTAGTCGAATGGCGGCAGTTACCACTACTTCTTCCTCAACCAATGGTGGCGAAACAACAAGCAATGGCGCCACCACCGAACCAATGTTACGAGGCACGCACCTACTCCAAACTATACGTGTCTGTTCACAGATATATTTACACACGGATATTGAGAGTAATAAAACTACGGCAAAGGCTGCATTGCAACAATTGGTTGTTACAGTATTTGTACGATTAGAACGGAGTATTGAACGGGGTAGATTAGAGGAACGTATTAACTCTACTGCCGCCGCTATGTCGTCATCGCCTAGCGAAGTGAATAGGAATCGTGCTAATTCATCATCGTCTACCTTGAAAGAATCGGGTATTACATTCCCGACACAAGATCATCGTGATGCATACTTGGTACTACGTTCATTGTGTAAGTTGAGTATGCAAAGTAGCATGGTACGAGCTGCACCTACCCCGATTATTATGAATGCCACCCCTGGTGGAGGTGAAGGTGAGGGTGTCGATGCTGCCGAGGGAAGTACACCGTCTACTCCTATATCAACACCATCACCGGCAGTTGTAACAGTACAAGATGGATCCACATTTGATCCAGCATTAGAATCACGTATATTGGCATTACAACTTCTACTACATATACTACGACATGATTCCTCACCATGCTTACTTCAAGCTGGACCACAATTCCAATAGGCAGCAGCAGCTTCTCTCTCTGCCTTGCGTGCCGCCCTTTCCCTTGCTTTAATTTCCTTCCTCTCATTTCGGGCCATGCCCTCCCACACTTGATGTAACCGATAAATCTCCGTCAAGGCTCTAAATATATGCTCCCACGTCACGCCAAGAAGCTCTCCGTCGTCTCTCCCAAGACGGAGAAGTGATTGAACACACTGAATATGACGACTAGCGAGTAAATGATTCGATCCAAGGAGGGTAAAGTGATACAGTGCACGAACATATGCATCTCGTGCTGTATCGTTACCACAGAGTCCGGCGATACAAATGGCAAGTTGGAACCCATTCAGTGACACCTCAATGGCTAATGCAGCGTTGTCCACTGCATGATCCATTTCCTCATCGGTGGCAATTGATGCCAGAATCCCATCTGTACCGTTTGCACTCTCTATCGCAGTTGAGAAGACAGCCAGTGCTGGTCCCCATGCTACATCAAACATGGGCGTAACGTACTCATCCCTCAATCCTGAATCAGCCGTTCCAACAAATTTGACTGACGCATGTTTCTTCATACTATCACGTAGTGCCTTCTTTCCACTACCACTACTTGGTGCTCGTGTCAATCCACCACCGCCTTGCTTGTTGGCCTTTCGTCTACGCTTAAGCATTGATTCCGTATCACGGACAATCTGATCACTTTCCTTTTGGTAGTTAATTTCTCGTGACTTGTCCTGCTCGACGTAATGACTGCCAAAGAAGAAATCAGATGCAGTGGATAATGCCGAAGATGATGTGCTAGCTCCGCCCTTCCCAAGTCCAGCGCTCTCGCGTGCTTCATCGTCCTCCTTTAAACTTATCGGATCTGTCAAGATTATGTTAAAAATCTCTTCCAACATTTCATCAGGAAAGTCTCCGCCATCACAAACACCTGAATTCATACGTTGAAAGCTTGTAATAGTCATCTTCCGATCCTCCTTAATTGCTGGGTTGTGTAAGTCAGTGTTCAACATGATGATACTGAAGGCTAATATGAAAGCAGAGTCGGCAGTGGGGAAGACGGAAGGGTTCTGATCAGTATACCGGGCTGCAAATACTTCCATGATACGATCAATCTTCTGTGCCTCTCCAGGTAAACGAAATCCACTGAGATAATATCGAATAGACTCGGCAAAATTCATCCCTTTAAAGTCAAGTGCAGCACCATAGGCACGTAAGACCTTGAGTGCAAATCCATCCTTCCATTCCTTCTCACGACCGAGATATTCACCAATCTGGGTTTTGTCAAGCATATCCTTGTTTTGTAATAGATATCGTGCAACATCTGTGGGATCGGTCTCGTCAAGATGACCACACTCGGCGGCAAATTTAAGACCTGTTGTTGGCTTTTGTGCAAACTTCAAAGCAGCCTGGGATTCTTCCTCACGACGTTTTTTCTTGGAGTCATACATTTCCACTAGTGTCTTCTTTGGTGTGACGGGAACTCCCTCTGCCAGTTCACTGTCCAATGCCTCATCCACGGCCTCCATCCTTTCCTTGAGTGAGTAATCCCCGTTGACTGTTGTTGCCAAACTCTTCAAACTAGCACTAGCCTCATCCAAAGTAATGTCACCATTATTCCCATTGGCCACAGGTGTGACAATACTCGAATGTAAACTTGCCAATACTTGTCTCATAGCCTTCATGGCAGCCAAGCGTAGCTCACGATGATCCAACCTTGTCATCTCGGCACGCACGGCACCGGCTCCAGCAACAAATTGTAATGAACTAGCAGCGGCACCAACACCACCACTTGCACCAGTAGCATCACTCAATCCAACACGTGCAACCTTAGCCAAGGCATTAACAATCCTACCAAACAAATCAACGGCAGACAAGTCACAATCATAATTTAAAAATATCTCAGCAAGTGTATTAGCATCACTACAAATCTCTTCAAATAATGTAACAACCAATAACTTATGCTGAACAGTTGAATTCTTCGAATCCAGTATGACAAAGAAAACATTTGTAACGAATGCTTCAATCTCAGTTTTTAATAGACTACGAAAATTCTGTATTAGTGGGACGAATAATCGTAATGATAATTCTACCATGTTGGTATCTAAACTTGTTGTATTCTTTAATAATGATGTGCATAGATATTGACGTATGGCATATTGGAATTGTGGTCCAGCTTGAAGTAAGCATGGTGAGGAATCATGTCGTAGTATGTGTAGTAGAAGTTGTAATGCCAATATACGTGATTCTAATGCTGGATCAAATGTAGATCCATCTTGTACTACAACTGCCGGTGATGGTGTAATTGTTGATGAAGGAGTAGGCGGTGTACCTCCCTCGACGGCATCAACACCTTCACCCTCTCCTACTCCAGAGGTGGCAGTCATAACAATCGGGGCAGGTGCAGCTCGTACCATACTACTTTGCATACTCAACTTACACAACGAACGTAACACCAAGTATGCATCACGATGATCTTGTGTCGGGAATGTAATACCCGATGATTCTTTCAGGGTAGATGATGATGAATTGGCACGATTCCTATTCACTTCACTGGGCGACGACGACACAGCGGCAGCAGAGTTATTAATACGTTCCTCTAATCTACCCCGTTCAATACTCCGTTTTAACCGCACGAATACCGTAACAACCAATTGTTGTAATGCAGCCTTGGCTGTTGTTTTATTACTCTCAATATCGGTATGTAAATATATCTGTGAACAAACACGTATAGTTTGGAGTAAGTGTGTACCTCGTAACATTGGCTCGGTGGTAGCTCCTCCATTACTAC
>Ga0075437_14678_pt1 | contig 13460 bp, 12 predicted proteins | sample MintriMetagenome_FD_74266 | JGI IMG/M metagenome (GOLD analysis project Ga0075437, IMG submission 74266) | Marine eukaryotic communities from Monterey Bay, USA to study complex ecological interactions - Minidiscus trioculatus and... | ecosystem: Environmental > Aquatic > Marine > Unclassified...
GTTGGCTTTTGCAATTGATTGGTTTGATCATAAGAAAGAATGAGAAAGCCGTTTCAATTTGAAGACTGAGCTACAAAGGTATGCACTGTAAAAACAAGTACTCTTTACCTTTGACTCTATCGTTTATTCCCACGTGTTCTATCGTATGCGAACGTTCTAATAGAACATTGTTAGTAAATTTTAGCAGTTTATTGCGTGTTCTATTAGAAAGCTTCGCAAACTCCAAACGGTATCTGCCCTGAATTTACATTAAAAAAGGGGGCACTCGAGGAGCTTAATGGTGCACCGAAAGTCGAGTATATAACACGAGAGATAAGAATATAGTCCTCTTTTATATTATTATGTTGTATTGCAGCAACTTGTGCCGCCGCTTATACATAGCCTACCATTAACGTATTAAAGAACAGCAGAATCACGGAGAGATTAGTATACTATGGTCTCGCCATCTAACAGGCGGCAAAGTGGTAGCAATACCAAATCATCATCAACATGGGCAACGATATTACTTGGCCTTGCAGCCTTCATTATTATTACACCAATATTAAACTATTTAATAATGTCAAAGAGTATAAGTAAGTCAGATAGTACAGCTGATTTACTTGAAAAGAATAGAATATTAGAAGAACGGATACAACAACTCGAATCAGTTGCAGCGGCGGTATCTTCATCAACTAAACAATCACAACAACAGCAGCAGCTATCACCATTGCAAACGAAAGCAAATTCAATAAATAGATATTGGTGGCCATCCCATACAGATGGTGGATTAATAGGTAAAATATATATACAACAACATCCATCTAACTGTAAATCTACCAAAACAAAGTATTTAGTATGGCGTAGTCGTCCAAAGCCTGAAGATGATACGAGAGGATTAACAGCATGGGGGCATGCTGGTTCAAGTAATTTGTTGCATGCATTTACAGATGCTGATAGTGTTCCTCATTATCCTTCTAGGGTATTGATTAATGATGATAAGGTATGTATGTATGTTTTCTTATATGATGTTCATATCTTGTGTCCTTTTTCTTTCACATCTGTTTATACTCAATCATTCTGCATCACTTCTAGATTTGGCCAATGGCAAAAGGATGTCAACATGGTCCAGAAACTCGAGAATGTTACTTTGAACCATTAACACATTGTCAATTATCACATGTCAATCTAGCCAATGATACAATCAACTCCTACACAATGAAGAATGAAAAGGAAGATTACGATAGAAACAAACGTACAGTATACACAAGTCATAAGTTATGGTTCCGACTAATTAATAAGAAATACTCATGGACTTCTTTACCGGGCATAGAACGAGATCATTCACAAATACAAATTATGGCATCAATGTTGGCATATTACTTCCGACCAAAACCATGGTTACGGCAACAGATTGATGAAAGGATACATAAGTCAATACCGGCTGATCTTAATCCTGAACGGACTGTTGGCGTACCTATTAGACGGAGTGATAAATGCTTTGGACATAATGTTACAGGATCAGCTAGAGGTGAATTAGATTGTCCTCCATTAGAAGAGTACTTACAGGGTATTAGACATTTTCTATTATTTGATCCATTGATTGAGAATGTGATTGTTACTTCAGAAGATAAGACTGCTTGTGATGAGTTTGTAGTGTTAATGAAGAAGGAATTACCATTATTACGAGTAGTGTTGAATGTAGGTGATGTTCAGCAAGGAACTGGGAGTGGTTCAAAGTTGGAATCTTATGTGGAAGGAGCGGGTAATGCTGATGTGGTGGCATCAGCCTTGACGAGCTTGCATTTACACCTGCGTGCAAAATACTTTATCCTCACGACAAAGAGTACTTGGACATCGACTATTGGTGTAATGGCTAGAGTGTATGGATTTGCAACTGACATTTACGCAATCGATATTGGCAAGAATACTAACGCCTTTAGCGCATATGCACGATCCGGAAAGTATTGTGTTTTTTGATTTCTCGGGCTTCTTCTTTGAACTTAAATGCCTTCATTTGATCGTCTTGCACACCACATTCACTAATATATATTACCATCATCTCCTCTCATAACTTCCAGGTTGTATGTGTACAAATGGACCAAATGACAGAGTTTAGCTTAAGTTTATACCTCTTCAGAGACATTACTATCCCGTACACTCTTTAAACAACATGTTCGTACAATTAACTTCTTTGCAAGCCTTTGGGCCAACGTCCAGGGGGACTTCTTCTCTACTTCCTTCTTTTCACCTTTAACTAGAGTTTCGAATTCGGATTCACCAGCTGTGTTTTCTCCACTTGAACCTCTCATTGGTTGACGATACCTCTCAAGGTTAACATCATCAACAACTACCCAATCATCACCTTTGGCTTTATCTTGATTTATTTGGACTGTATCCAATCCCTGAACTTCCTCAATATTATCTGCTTCGGGTTTTGTATCATCTTCTTTCTTCACACTACTCTCCTCTTCAACTACTTCAATATCCGGTACTACAGGCGGCAACAACTCATCTGTTTCTGCATCATTAATATCTCCGATAAATGATGACTTATCCGCTTCAACATCATCATTAACATCTCCAATATAGGACGATACTGATTTAGTTGGAGAGGAGGGATAATTGGTATCAGCCTCTGGTATCTTGCTATCTCTAACATCCGCCGCCAACTCTTTTAAGGTTTCATCATTATTCTTCTTTGCCGATGCTGATAGTGTACGTCCTAGACTACTCAGGGCACGATTTCTTTCGAGGGTTAAACGTTTGTTGTCTTCTTCTTCATCATTAGCACCCTTTGCATCATGAAAATCATCTTGTGTTGCGGTGGTATCTTCAACTTCCTCCGAGGTTCTAGGCGATTTATCACCATCAGAAACATTCTCATTCTCATCAGCAGGTATAAACGATTTAGATGAATAGAATACATCATTATCTACCTCCACTTTACCATCCTTCTCAGTTTGAGGAGTCTTTGTTTCGGTGTCAAATGAATCAATCTTTTGCTTTTGGTGGGTATCTTTTATTGTTGTTGCAACACTATTACTACCAGCTCCGGATATACAGCTTTTACATTTAGCAGATGAACCTTTCTTCCATTGATTTGCACTATACTCGACCTTTTGAAGATCTTTATTGCAACTTGAACATGATCGAGACATACTTTGAGAAGTGTGCTTAAGATACTCTCTTGTTGTGCTTCTCTCTTGGATTTGTATGAAAAAAACGGTACCACCAAAGTTATATAGTTTTTAAAGGTATTAATAGATATACTAATGGATTACTCAGTTGTTTATCTGCAGGGTTCATAGCATCACCTTTTACACTCATAAGTTCAGCTACTATTTGAGGGGTATCCTTTTTGCAATATGGCGATAAACGTATTGGATTATTCACTAGGCCTTTTGATTTATCACAATTTTCCCACCACCCTATTGACTATTGCAATGCTACTCAACGCATGCTGGGTCTTCTTCTACCATGACGGCACCCCATAAACTGCATCGATCGACACCGATAACTCAATTTACTACTATCATCATCAAAGTCAACTCACCAAACAACATGAAGTTCTCAGTACAAACTCTCGCCATTGCATTGTCTGTATCCGTATCCTCTTGTCAACAAGTACTTCGTAAGAATCGTCATCAAAAGCAACGGCACCTACAAACATTCGATAACAACAATGGCGTTGAAAAACTAAAAGAGTTGGCCGCCAAGATTGGAGACGAACTTGATGTTGATATTGAGGGATTGGCCGCGGCACTTAAAGGTTCATTGCAAATCGGCGATGAGACGGATGTAGGTCCATCGTCATCATCACTCGTCGGTATGATGAAGGGGAGTGATGATACAACATCATTATACTCAAGGTCGAGTAAATCTGGCAAGTCATGTAAATCCCAGAAAGAACTCCCTCCATTGGTTAGCAGAGTATACACTGCATCGAATCAACCCAATAATAACAATGAGGTAAACGTCTATGAAAGGGATTTGCATACGGGTAAACTTTCATTCATTGAAAGTGTTGCCACTGGAGGTTCTGGGAACCAACTAACAAGTCCACCAAATGGTGAGGGTGAGCGTCCTGCAGCGGTGGATGATCCTCTTGCAAGTACTGGTTCGGTTGTAGTAGCTGGAAAATGTCTACTCGTTGTGAATGCCGGCAGTGATAGTGTTACTTCGTTCAGTATCAATGAACAGAATGAGCTAGGATCTCTTCACGGGGAACAGGCTTCATCTGGTGGTACTTTCCCCGTGTCAATTGCAGAACGAGGCGGATTGGTTTATGTACTGAGTGCTGTTGGAATAAGTGGAGATGGAAGGGGTAGTATTCGAGGATTTGAGCTTTCGCAATTCAATTGTCGCCTGTCTCCGATTGGCGGCAATATTGCACTAGACCAAACAGGGAGTTCACCACCTCCCATCCTTACTGCAACTCCAGCTCAGATTGGCTTCACACCCGATAATAATATCCTTGTTACTATTAAGCAGGAAAGTCCGAGTTAGTATTGTTTTTGTTGTGTGTTCATGGTGTGTTTAATATGAAGACTCGGCCATTCGAATACTTCATTTGCACTTAGTTTGCCTTTGCAAGCCTCGTGTACTAACATATGTTGCAATCACTTCTCTTTCATCTTCATAAACGGCGAAACGCGTATCTTCCAGAATGGGGGAGGCGATCCTTCTACTACGGATCTTCAACCGGGCTCACTCAACTTGTATGAGATTGATCAAACTACCGGATTAACTTCAGCTGAGAATTTGACACAGACAATTCTTACAACCACTGGTGCCAATACTGGTACTGGCACGGGTACAATTCCATTTAGTTATACTTATGATGATGAAGGCAATCTTCTTCTAGTGGAGGTTGCTGGGAACGGCGGTGTCTTTCCTCCTGCCAATGGTGGACAAGTAAATGTCATTAGTGATATCGATAGCCCCATGATGCCAATCGTTGGCTCCGAAGAACCTACTGACTCAACGGCATCGTGCTGGATCGAGTATAACCCGTTATTGTCCTGTGTATATGTCACAAACAATATCGGTAACAGTATCTCAAGCTTCACCTTGAGTGATGAGAAAAAGCTAAACCTTGTCAATAATGAAACTGCTTTACTTAATGCTCCCATCGATATGGTACAGAGCCCCGATTACAAATATCTTTATGCGTTATCCACTGGCCATACTGATGGAACTGAACAACCGTCGATTTATGTGTATGAAATGGAATGTGATTGCACATTGAAGGAGGTACAGCGGGTAACAGATGGGTTCTTAAATGAAACCGCCAGGCTTGATGCTGACGGAGTGGTTAATGGTGAGTGAGATACTCTCCGAGTTATTAAGTGTTTGATTCTAGACTATTGATCTCATACACTAACACTTTTGATCCATGCTTTTTGCTCTTCTTCAAGGTTATGCTGGTCTCAGTATGTACACTGGCCCACACGTTTGAGTTAGAGACTAGAAGGATATTTCGAGTTGTGTTTATATATAATTTGTACAGATGTCTAGAGTTGGATTGATATGGAATGATTTGGTGGTTGTATTGGAAATGATGAGTATTTGCTTTGGATTGGAAATGATTTGTATCTGCTTTGGGGAGGAATAAAGTAACTTTCATTTGCTTTTGCTAATACCCCAGTCTTGAGTCTTTATATTTCACCACATTAACATCTACTTTGATTTACTTACATAACTCTCAAACACATATATCGAATATATACACAAACATCTACACTCTCATACTCAAGTATCTTCTCAAAACTTATACCCTCGTTCTTTGTACTCTTTTAATGCCGCAGACTCGTCAGCATCAATATCAGGCTCGTCCAATATGCCAATAAAAACATTACATCCCTTCATAGATCGAAATTTTATCTCATTATCTGGAGAGTAAAAGTACTTATCTGTCGATCCAGCCGTGGCACCTGATTGACGTTTGAATAACTTTACGGTCCACCCGTCTGGAAGATTAGGAGCAGGCTTTGTTGATAGAAGAATAGCTGGTGTTTTAGGGGTCTTTGGAGTTTTTACTTTTGGTGTAACACAGGGAACACCATCAATCATCTTGCCTTCCCCAATCGATACACGAAGACTATTACCATTTGACTTTGCTGCCTTCATACCCTCATTTGTCCACTTTTCTATTGCTTCTTGAGCAAATTCCTTTGATGTACTATCGTTTAGGTTGAACCCAAATGCTACTGGTAACTTGCTTGTCTCATTATTTAATATGAGGGTTTCCTCACTGGCAATTGCAATTTTAGGTGCAGTATGTGGATTGTTAACTTGAGCTTGCTGCAACGAAGTCTCAGCTGATAATTGAGATTCAATAATATTGCTCGTGACTACTACTGCCGTAGATTCGGCTTGAGATGGAGGTGATACCTTATGAGACTTGGTAATTGTCTGCGATGTTGGTGATACATGTTTTGCCTCTTCAATCAAGAACTTTGATACCTCCCTCTCAACATATGGTGATGATGATTTAATAACTGATGCTTCATTCATTGTTTCTTTTTCTGGAGTAGGTTTACTTCTCATGAATTGTTTTTGAGATAAGATTGCAATACTACAGATATCATGTAGTGCACTACATTGTTGTGGCTGCTCTTCTCCATCACTAACACTAATATTACTATCAGTGCTATCCCTCTGAGCCTTACGTGCACCCTTACCCAATATACCAACTATCTTCTTTCTCACCTCTTCATCTCCAACATCATAGAACCGTCCAAATTCAATCCTCAAGAAACGAGAAGGAGGATTTTGTGATCTCAACTCATTAATAATACTCAATGAAATGGCCGATTTGCCACTCCTATCTGATGATTGATACGATGCCTTCTTACTTTGAATCAACTCGTTATACTTTTTATTGCCTGGCAAATGGTCAGTTCCACGGATGAGATAAATATCATTATCAGTTGTCTCTCCTGCCTTAATATATTGCCTATTATGCAACTCAGTAGGTACACCATTGTCTTTGGTTGTTTGCTCTGTTGATAATTTAGCCGCTGATGCACCATCTTTCATTTCATTATTATTGGATTGCAATACAGCGGCAGTATCAGTTTCTTTTACCTTCTTGTTGGATATAGGGGATGCCTGCTTATCACATGATCTCTTTTTATTAGGTGCACCATCTTGAATGTTGCATGGTGCATGTGAAATTTGATGCAAATTATCAATTGATGCCGTACTGCCGCCGCCGCCGATTTCAGCAGGACCCGATAGATATTGTTTGAGAAGTAGAGATGATGACATTGCTGTTCTTATTGATATTATAGGGATAGAATGGAGACGATGATAATGTTCATCTCATACATCTACTCAAGCAAGGTATTATAAAAAATTATGAGAGTATAAAAGATACCGGTCAGCATCTGAGGTCATGAGAGTTAGTTAGATATTTAATATTTACGAAGAGAGATCAGAAGCAGTGCATCATGATAGACATAGGTACCCACAAGAGATTACATTTGCAAACAGATTTCGATTGGTATTATTTGGTTGCATAAAGTTACTGCTGCGTTAATTCCTGAACATACAGAATAATGATTGGAGATATTAATTAAAATACAAAACCAAAAAATTTCCAAGAGTGCAGAGAAAGAATATGAATAGTATTAAACAAAAGATGCACATATATTGATATTTTAGGATATAAACTATGAGTAGTACTGCCAAGGATAATACCCACACTGATCAGCATAATAGTAGTGGTAGTGGGGAAGTAAAATCGAGCGAAAAAGTGCTCACATCATGTGAACAAAAATATGTTGATAATATTACCGAGGGTGAGGGTATTGATAGTATGTCTTTATTGAATGCTATATCCAAGTGTGCTAGTTGTGGTAAGTAGGGTAATAGCGATGAAATGAACTCATGTAACAAATGCAAGGAGGTGAAGTATTGCAATGCGGCGTGTAAAAAGAAGCATCGATCAAAACACAAAAAGGCACGTGAGGAACATATTAGACGAGCTGCTGAGTTACACGATAAGCAGCTATTCAAAGATCACCCACCAAATGAAGAGTGCCCAATTTGCTTTCTGCCCCTGCCAATAGATGAGAGCGAATCTTGTTTCGCGTCATGCTGTGGAAAAGTTATTTGTGATGGTTGTATGTATGCAATGGAAGATAGTGAAGAAGGAGGAGACTTGTGTGCTTTTTGTAGGGTGCCAGGAGTAGAATCAGACGACGAACAAGTAAAAAGAGTGAAAAAACTAATGGATAAAGGCAATGGCAATGCATTTCAACATCTTGCATGTTATTATGCACAAGGTACATGTGGTATGTCACAAGATTGGGAAAAGGCTCGTGAGTTGTGGCTGCAGGCAGGAGAACTCGGTTGTGCTGGAGCATATCACAACTTGGGTGTGTATTATGATGACGGTCATGGTGTAGACGTGGATAAGAAGAGCACCATTTATTACTATGAGATAGCAGCTATGAAAGGAGATGTAAAATCAAGAATTAACCTTGGATCTGTGGAGTGGAAGGCAGGCAATTATGATCGAGCAGTGCTTAGACGCAGTAAAGGAAGGATTCAAGGATGGTCTAGTGACAAAAGATGAGTTTGCAAATACATTACGAGCTTATCATGAGAGACAAAAGGAAATGAGAAGTGACATGAGAGATAAAGCTGCAGTGGCTCGAATTCGGGAAGATCTAGAGATACTGTAATAATAACATATATGATCATCCTTCACCAACAACTTATATCATCTTCAGCATCACTAAGTAGATTAAAATACACTACCTTTACCCCCCTTAAATAATTACTTGTTAGAACATAGATAGAAGAACAGCTCATAGAAAGTTTATGTTAACAACACATATCATTCAGTCTAAGCCATAATCACCCTGCATACGTCTAAGCAACAATCGTGTTACACTAAAACTGACACAGATAACCAACTTGCCAGGAGCGGCATCACGAATCTCTCTCGCCTGGACATTACATCCCAGTTCATCATTCAAGTATCCTCCACGAAACTTACTCGGTTCGACATACCCTCCCTCGGGTAGTAATCCATCGGCTACCATATCAATTGCAACCTCGGCTGCTGTTCGGTCGTCATCAGCTCGTGCAAATGTATATACATGTACTCGTGTTGTGGTAGTAGATTGTACACTACTTGGCCACCATCGCAATGCATTTAGAAATGATGGAGAATCAAGTGGAAAGTTCAGAAGTAGATGATCAGGAAGGTTGTTGTTGTTGGATGGAGCTGTGGCTGGTGTTCTTTCTTTGTCGTCTTCATCCTCTGATGATGTTGTTGCATCAATGCCCAGATTCATTATAAATTGACTTGCATCACCACAAGTTACTTGAAACCTTGCAGTATTGATTCCATTCCTCTTTGCACTATCCAAACAATACTCAACAGCACTAGGATTCAAATCATTAGCAACTACACGGCAATTCTTTGCCACCGCCGCTCTAATAAGTTGTGCACCAACACCACAAAAGGCATCAGCAATGAATTGTCCATCTTTGAACTCATTCTGAATCATATAGGTTCTTTCACCTTCTAATCGAGTACACCAATATACATTTTGTAAATTAAAGTATAATGAAATGCCGTGTTCAATAACTGTTACATTGTAATCTTCTATACCGGCTAATAATTCCATTTGATATGTCCGATATGGTCCCGAGACTTCACCAAGTTTATTTACTACTGTTTTTATTGATGGTGATAATTTGTCAAGTATTATCCGTCCGATAATCTTACCATGTGTTGCATGTTCTTTTCGTAGATTGAAATGTGCCACATGACCAATTTGTTCATATGAGGATGGTGGTGGTTGTCCATCTGACGTGGGTGGTAATATCTTTGATAATATTCTTGTTATTGGTTGATTTTGATATGGTATGATTATATGCTCTGGTATACTTGGAGATATGTCATATTTATCGACAAGTTTTTGTATTATGCTAGTTGGTATACCTGGAAGTTGTTGTGTAAGTTGCTGTTGGAGTGTTGAGGAGGAGCTGTCTTGTTGTATATCTTCTATCTGCTTTGATCCAATCAAATTTGAGTTCAATAGTATCCTTTTTCTACTTTCACCTTGTTGTATATCATCTTCATCTAAAACTATATCTCTCACAACCTTAATCTTTGGATGCACACCATTCAATTCTACCATTTGTGTAGCTAAATATGGTTTCAATGGACTATCCTTATGACTTAATAGATTGTGCACATGTTTCGATGGTACTGATATGGATGGTAGATTATATATTTCAGTAAGGGTATCTGTGTATGATTTCCAAGTTTCATCGTCGTTTGATATTATTCTATTAGTATCTTGTGGTTGTAAGAATAGGGATGATGTAGAGACAGAGTAGGTTGTTGTGAATGATATACTGTTGATGTGTGAAATATGATATTGTGATGGATATGTTCGTCTAGCATATGATGTGTAGCTACGCCTTGGTGAGTTACAACTTCGTGAAGGTGATTCACTATTTGCAAATGCTGATAATGTAGATCTATGACGTCTTCTACAACCTTGTGATTGCAATCTCTTGAAACTATTACGACATTGAAACATCAGCATATCACTTGTCAAAGATGATGAGCTATCGACGGCCTCAATGATTGAAATTTTGTACCACCAAGAATGTATAGATACTAAAGATGTTAATAGATATACTAATGATATTGTTGTTGATCGGCGGCACTTCTTACCAACTTGAAGAAGGTCGTTCCTATTGGCCACCATCTTTGCATCATCATCATTGATGAGATGAGTTGGAGTGGGATTTAACTATGGCGATAGAACGTCTTTGTTTGATATATTTTAGCGATAGAACGTTATTCGGAGGTTGGCAATCTCTTCTTGCATACCTATCGCCGCTTTGCTCATGATATCGTACCTATGGCGTTTGGTATAGATCTATCACGGTTGTTTACTCCACACACACACATTATCATTAGATATACCGGGTATTATTGCAGACGGCGTAGATACCACGAAATAGAAGGATACTCTATCAACATCAAAAAGTTATGACATAAATAAACACTCTATTGCAAGTGCAGAAAGACAAACTTCAAACCTACAGAGCATTAATATATGATAATTGGTAGACAGTATGTTAATGTTATGTGTGTATATCGGAGATATATAAATAATGTGATGTGGTTGCTGATCTGAGAAGATCACATATCATTCTCTAATGTATTGGTGGAATATCAACAGTTCACTAACATCATCGCGATATCATCTCAATAGATTACTTCCTCACAACAATGATACCCTTATCAATGAAAAGTGGTATTAAATTTGAATATATAATCCCAACCTTGTGTACTTTACCATCAGGCGGGGAAAGTTTCGAATTACCAACAATCTTCCTATTCAAACGTTGTTTACCAAGTTCTGTATTCATATATAATCTTTGCAATCCATTCTCTACTTGACGTGCATTGAATTTTAAAGTTGATTCATATAGTGGAATTATTTTTGCTTTGAGAATGCGTTTCATTTGTTGTCCTGTAATAATTGATGGATCGGGTGCACCTGTTTTTTCTCTCTCTTGATAGTAGATTGAATCTGGAGACCAAACAAGTATTGGATTCGGTACTAGTCCACGGTTTGAGAGGAAGGCAACTGCTTCTTTCTCAAGCCCATTGGATGTGTAGAAGAAATAAAAAGCAGCAGCACTGTCGGGGCATCCAAGATTGTTGAACAATGCTGGGTGTTCGTCGAGTATTATCCTATCAACCACTTCATTAACCTTGGATTGTGTATTGAGTATCTGTTCTTCAATGGGTATTGCAGTAGTAGTATCAAATCCCCAAGTATCAAATCCCCAGCCAGAACCAATTCCGCCGTTAGTCAAACCGCTTCCATTGGGTACTATAATGCTAGGTTTTGGTAGTTGTTTAATCAGTGGAGGTGGTTCAACCAAAGATTGTTTAACTAATGGTGGTTTGACTAATAAAGGCTGTTGACAGTCAATTGAAGCTTGTTGCAAAGATTGCAAAGAATCTTTAAAGATTGACGTAGTGCCAATTTGCCTCGTGATTATAGTATTGCTGTTGGTTTGAACATTGGATTTAGCATTACTGCGATTAACACACCTAATTACTTAAATCAACACACTTTTAGAATTGAAGGAACTGGGTCACCTTATCACATACTAGATAAGCATATGTAGAGCACTATTTGATATGAAACAGTTATATCTAGTATGTATGGGGTAAACTATTACCAACCGACATGATTGTCAGTCTCATCCACCAAGATATAATTGACGCCTCGGTCTCAATTCGATTAGGCACCATTTGTGTACTCATGAATAGTAAGGCAGTAGAGCCAATCTTTTGCCCGGCGTCTGACGATCGAGTTGCAAGCGTTGGCAGTGTGTGACATGGGGAAGCATAAATAGATACTGTTACTAATCCAATGAGAGCGGTGCATGCAGTGGTCAACATCACATTGACCTTGTGGCACCTTTTCTCTACTGACAACTTCCTCCATATCTTCCAAGGCTATATCTAGCCTTGACCTCTCCAACAATTCATTGACAACTTGGGAGTCGCCTGTCATCGACTCATCAACTTGGGATTCTCCTGTCCGTAGGTACATCGCCTCCAAGCAAGACATGTCATGTGCTTCGAGGTACTCGTCTAACTCCGGATCGTTCGAGTCAAATCCAGTTCTCGATGCCATGATATTGTTGGCTCGATGATGTTGGATAGTGTGATGTGTTCTATCTTTCTTGCCACTGCCAGAGTCATCAACTACTTGATCATCACCAGTATCAGAGTCGATGTCATCTGGTTCTGGAGGAGGAGTCGAGGGAGAATCCTCCCAGTCCGAGTCAACATCATCAGAGGTAGTAATACGAGATGGCTGCTTACGCTTACGAGAAGATCTTCTAACCGCTCCATCAGAAGAATCCTCTGTTGCAATTGCAGAGCTGCCATCTGACAAAGGAGCAGAGGCCGAGGTGGAGGATTCAGAGGGATTCTTCCACAAGGGATCCTTGACTTTATTGATAAAAAGAGATTACAAATGTGAGCACAAAGGATTTGTTGAATTGTAAGTAGAAGTAGAAAGACGATCAACTCTTACCTAATTGTCCAATGATGCGGATATCTTCATCGGGAAATTCGACACAGGATGTGGTACCATTATCCCAGTCTACTGTTAGAGAGCAACTACTGGCATTAACGGAAGACCTGTCAACGTTGACGACTGTGCCTTCACATATGATGTTTTTCTCGATACGTGCTGTGGACACTTCAGAGACCTGCATCCTTTGAAGGAATTGCTTTTTTGGAGGCAAAGGGCGAGGCTCCTCGACCTTCGAGTTAGATGCTGTTACAAGAGAAGTATCAGAAGAGACTTCATGGGTAAGCTTCCTACGTTTGATTTCAGCAACAGCTGAAGGATCGGTGTTACAGAAACGCATTATGACGAGATGAAGGAGTCCCAATTAGAAAAGCGTAC
>Ga0075437_12104_pt1 | contig 13452 bp, 6 predicted proteins | sample MintriMetagenome_FD_74266 | JGI IMG/M metagenome (GOLD analysis project Ga0075437, IMG submission 74266) | Marine eukaryotic communities from Monterey Bay, USA to study complex ecological interactions - Minidiscus trioculatus and... | ecosystem: Environmental > Aquatic > Marine > Unclassified...
GAGCTTATCAAGCGTATCTATTTGAGATTAAGAGTGATGCAAGGGATAAAGCCGCCGCATTTAGTGAAGAGTTTCGTTACTATTAGCTATCTCGAACATTCTGCAGGGATTCTAGAATAAGGTGGTAGTGAATAGTCAAGTAAAGTATTTAGATTTATATAGTTATCAATAGTATATTATCATGTAGTACACTAGATACCCTCTCTACAGACTAGCTCTAAGTGCACGAGCAGACTTGCTAGCAATCAACACTTGATCACTAGCACCGCTACTACAACATGAACTTATTGCTGATGTAGTAGACACATCATCGTCCTTGTGTAGCGATAGGAGAGTTAAAGTTGAGGTATCTTCCCGGTATATCATGATCATACGAAGAGCTTGTATCGCTTGAGCAGCTTGAGTATATCGAGCTTGACGAGAATGATTCAGTGGAACTTATCACCGAGTAGAATTCATTTGATGAACTTGCACCCCCACTACTTGAACTGCTACTGCTACTTGAACTTGAGTAAATGGATGAGTTTACATCTTCTTTATTTCCTTGGAAGATCAATCTCGGGGGTCTATCTTCATTGACTTGATTTGATTCACTCCCCCTTGTTGCCATGTCGGTTTGATCATCAGTATCGTTGTTATCATCTTTGGCATCAACAGTAGGTGAAATATCAGGGGTATTAGTAGTAGAATCTTGGCCTTGGACGAGTACAGTCTTGAAGTTCACCATCATCAACAATCGTTCAAAGTACCTCTCTTCTATTACCTTTGTCCTAACTCTCTTCTTATCCTTCCCTCCATCTTGACTATCAGTTAGTGATACCTCTACACTAATCAACTTACTCTCATTATAGATATGTTTTACTAATATACAATATGACCATTGTGCTTGCCATTGTTGATTCGATGTACGTTTGACAAACAGTGGTGTGTTGATTGGTAGTTGAGATAATAATTTGGTTGCTTGTGATTTGGATGTAAATTGTAGTGAATGAGAAGTTGCATCTTGTAATGTTTGTCCCATTTTATATCTATACTTCTCCTCATTCTCATTCTTGTTCTTATCTCTATCCTCATTCTTGTTATTGTTAGGATTAGGAGGATTAGGAGTAGAGGATGTATGATCTAATCTCTTGGCAGTATCACGATGCTTGTCTAAACCTTTGCCATGATAATTAGCAGGTAAAGGTAATGACATGAGCAAATCAGATGGATTAGGTGCCCTCATATTATCTGGCATGGAATGTCTTCTCCGTCTTTCGATTATCCTTTTCACTTGTGACTTCTTCTTTTGGTTATCATTGTTATTGTTGTTAAATGATTGATAATGATCTGTTTCAACTCTTGAGTAATTCTGATCTACTCTCTCATACTCATTAGTTTTCATCACTTGCTTATTCAATTGATGACGATAATAATCTTCTTCCTGTATATTAGACTGTCTTATGAAAGATTGTATACATGATATATCTGGTGGCCGTTCTGCATTACCGGATAGGGTATGTCTTCGTCTTCTTGTCTGTTTAATGGGTTGTGCAGGAGGGTCGGCCGGTAACTGAGGAGTTCTAGCAGAGTCAAGCTTGACATTATCAGGTAACTTGGCATTATCGGGTAAAGAATGCCTACGTCTTGGCAATCCCTTCTTCATCTTATTGTGATTGCTGTGTTTAGGGGTTGACGGCACGGTTGGTGGCGGCGATGACTCTTTCTTGATAATCTCTTTTGGTATTTGGGCCGTCGAGTTTAGTCTCAGTGATGAGAAGGAGAGATTGCGTATTGGAGGTTTGACTGGAGATGAAGGCGGTTCTTTTACCTGTGCTCGTTCGTCATCATTATTATAATATCCATCGAGGGAATCTAATATGGTTTGAATACATGATTTATCTCTTGTTGTTGTTGTGATGTTCTTGCTAGCGGCGGCGGCGATATCTCCGCCTCCATAGCGTCTCTTTATCTCATTATCGAATACTTTACTCTGTTTGATAGACGAGCTTAAGACACAACGTCTATTGTTTCTGTTGTTGGTATAGTTCATATCTGGATTTGTGCTTGAACTTGAGATTTGCAACGTTGCAATAGAAAAATAGTTTGTGCTCGAGGTCGATGTCGATAGCGGTGTATTTGTATTTATTTAACAGTTTCACTTACATTTCAGTAGTAATTATCTATGGTGGTTTTTATATTGATATCTATTGCAATAGGTGGCGTCAGCATCTTCAACAATCGAGTATCGATCTGTCTCATCACCATGGGCTCAAAGTGTCGCTTTGAAAATGACCGGGTCATTTTAGGCAGTAAGGGACCCTCTGCGCACCGGTCAATTTTATTACTGCCGCTATTGAAGAGAGAATGAGTATAGTGTCATCAAAGAGACCGATATATATGTATTGAAGAGACCGATATATGTAAGGAGAAACAGGACTATGTAAATTAACAAAGTGTTCAACTACTGAGCTTCTTTTGTTGATGGATACCGCAAGAGACGCAAAGATACCCATACCAATTTCACTTTCACTATGTGTTGATTTACTATGCTGTTCTCTCTTGTCTCTTACTTCTTATTCGTTAGCCACTTGTGAGGGTAGAGCTTTTGCATTTGAAGGACTGGTGTTTCATCATCTTCATCCAATTTACCTTGAGGATAGATGAAAAGTAGTCACACGTAATGTTCTCTTTTGACCGGCTTTGCTCAAACCCCTTAACTGCTTTTGGTGTTAGAAAGTTCTCCTTATAATCCTCCACTACAACAGTAAGTGGGTATTCGCGTAGGTCGAACTTCACAACACAATCATACAACGGAAGATCCAATGCCTTTGCTTGTCTTAGAATATTCTCTGCATTATCAAGGAACAACTTATTCTGAATCATGTTGATATTGATCTCGAGTTCCTTTAACTTGGCTGCAGCTCTTTTGTCTTCCGGTAATTCTGGCTCATACCTGCCTTGAAATTGCCCTACTTGTTCAGCTGAAAGTCCTTTGTTGCAGGAAACACTATGTCCGTTCAACCAATCTTCCTTCTGGCATGATCTTGAACAATACGTCATGCGGTGGCAGCCATTACATACCTTAACATTCGTCTTGCTCAGTGATTTGTTGCAGCGGCAGCAGTATGATCCATTGAGATTGATAATTGATCTAATCATATCTAATAACTTCTTGCACTTTGGATTGTTTGTGATATCTACATTCTCGTCCAGCTGGTGTAACTTCTCCTCGATACTACTTTTCTTGCTTCTGATAGCTTTTGCGGATTTCTGATGTAATGATACCTCATGGATACACTCGAAAATTGACTCAATGTAAGAAAATGAATCTTCTACTTGGACATGGTGTCCAATGAAGGTAAAGCACATCTCAACCAATCCAGCACGGATGGCAAAAGCAACACGAGTGTCATTCGCTTCACTCTTTCGATTTGCTACCCAAATGTTTATCATATTATTCGAAAGATGAGCCACAACAGCAGCATACTCAAATTCATCTTCACGGTAGTGGTAGTTCAACCCCAAACCAATCACTCCAATGATAACATCTTTATCGACACAGTCGGTTTCTGTAATTAGATCATCAAGAATATCCTCATCTTCTTCATTCCATCCTTCTATTTTTATACGACGTATCAATTCAACAACATACGAGACATTACAACTCGGATCATAATCCCTGTTTACAATTGGTGTAGTACCAGCCATTAGTAACCATGCTTTGCCATCTTCTGTCCATTCTGCATCATCATCTCTGAGAAAGTTGTCTGGATCTGTAATCAAAGTTGTTATGGCATCTCTCGCCACTCGTGCTATATTTTCACAATCATGCTCCAACTCTTTCGTTATGTCAGGTCTATGCTCTCCCCAGTATTGCCATTGAATAATACTGCTAAGTAAACCCTCATTCTGGAAAAGTGTATATTTAATCTTCCTGTCTAATTCATCAACCCAGCAATTATGTATCATACTGCAAATCATCCTTATAAATGGTAATATCCCCTCCCTCCAATGTTTGTTGCTTCTGAAGAATAGACGCTCCGTATCATTACACATGCAATTGACCAGTGGGCGGATATTCTGTGCAATTTGTAAACTGCAACTTGGTTCACGTAATGATGCCTTCTGTAATAAATCAATCCATGTCGAAGGAGTCTTCAGATTTTCAGGGGCATTACCATTCAAACACGTGACCACTTTGATAAAGTTTTCATCTTCACACCTCTTCAAGAAGTCTAATACTACTGATAATACCCCGCTATCTACTAAAGAATAGTTGGTTGCATCAATATTGTAATTCACCAATCGTTCAGTAACAGGGCCAATTCCATTCCGAACTAACTGGAGTATATATTTCTTATTCTCTGGGTGTACTATTACACTGTCATCATCATCTGGAAGTGGAATGAATAGGGTAATACCTATTGGTACTCGATCTTTCTTTGCAGCCTTACGTTGCTGTCCTCTCTTCTTCTTCTTAGATGCTCCCATACTCACTGCAGTAGTCTAAGTAAAACAATGGATATCTGGTGCCCTCTTGTAAACCAGATTAATCGGTAGGTTGTGTTTCTAATATTCTTCTGTCGACTGTTGGTATACTATGTGTGATTTTTGATTATCCCATATTATGACCGTACTAAAAGATAAATTGTTCAGCAGTATATTACAATACGAGAATGTACTATAAATTGACGGTAAGGTAGCTTTCCTCTCTTCTTCTTATAGATGATGATACCATATTGAATGTGTAATTGATTGGAAGGTGCACCAGTCACCTAATCTGTTTCTATACTTTTTTTGTATAATTGTCCGGCTTCTATCGAGGTGATGCAACCTAATCAAGCAATAACTTAGTATGACAAAGTTCTATTGTTAGATTGTACATGTCTGTGTATTTATCTGGATTGCAATGTGGGGGCTCTCTAGAGAGTACAGTATATCCATCATCGAATTGCAAAAAGTCAGAGGTGTGTTGATGTATGCTTTTCGACGGTAAATGCAGTGATGCTGCCGCGATTTCAGTGCTACTACTCGAAAGAGCGTTAAAACCTGATGTACTTCATGTACTGTTGGTATATAAGATGCTTTATTGAAGACAATATATCATCAAAATCCCCGCCATACACAAGATGTGAGCATTTTTATGAGAGTTGAGAGGAGGGAATAAACTGCCAAACGGTTTCGATTAGGGGAGTATTAGGTGTTAAGAGATTATTTGTCAAGATGGCGTTCAATAGCGGCGTCATTCGAGCATCAATATCAGTTTCATCGCATCGTGTAATATCTATATCATCATTGCTATTAATTCTAGCAGTAGTTTTGTCAGCGGAGTCGGCTTTTGGATTTACTACAACAAATACTCATTCACAAACGTCATTTAGTAATTATTGGGGTGCTTCTTCCTCGTTGCCATTTACACCGTCTCATATACCAACAGAATCTCGTATAATAACAAATAATAGACAAAGTAGTATGTCATCATCAACAGCACTAAACTCACAATCCTCACTACCCACCGATGAAACTCTCTCATCACTCCAACAAATTGCAATAATGGCATCAAAGTTGGCAGGAGAAATAATACTAGGTAATGCCGATGGTGCTGATGTATTAAAGACTAAAGATAGTATAAGAGATTTGTTAACGTTGATTGATCCACTTTGTGAAAAGGTGAGTTTGTTGTGAGAAGAGTGTATGTGAGTGATGGGTGTGGGTTGGCGAGTCGGTAATTTTGTGCATATGATATGCACAACTAAACAACTATTACTCTCTTTGCTCACATCACATGCTCAATTATATATAGACAATCCGTGAAACGATACTGGCAGAGTTTCCCGATCATGACTTTCTCGGTGAGCGTTCTTTTGTTGTTCAATCTCTTACTTATATTATAAAGATTCTAATTATATCTCAACATACCAACTTATATGCACTTACTCAACAACAATATAAAATAGGAGAAGAAGATGTACCACCAGGGAAAGAGGCAAGTGCCGCCGCAATCGATGCCAAATTACAAAACAATCCATCAAACTACCTCTGGATTGTTGATCCCATCGATGGTACATCCAACTTTGTTCACGGTATGCCACTCTGTATGCCAAGTATAGCAGTAGCATACAAGGGAGAGGTAGTAGTCGGTGTTATACATGATCCACATCGAAATGAAACATTCACAGCCATTAGAGGACAAGGTGCATATATGAATGGCGAACGGATCAAAGTAGGTGAACAATCAACAATTGGTGATGCCATTATAGCAATGGGTAGTCCACCGGCTGAGGAGAGTATGCAAATGTCATTAGCGGCCTTGCCAATATTAATGCCCAAGGTACGAACGATTCGAATGTTGGGTAGTGCAGCATTAATGTTAGCATGGGTAGCCAATGGTAGATTAACAGCTTATTGGGAGTATGATTTGAGGTAAGCGGATGTTGATATGTGTATACCAATGTGCCACAATTATTCCTTTATATGATTTATGCTCACTATACTACACTAATCGAACCATACACACAATATAAAGTTCATGGGATGTAGCAGCAGGAAGTATATTAATCGAGGAGGCCGGCGGTGCCATGACAGACTTGACGAATGAACGGTGGAATCTAAGAACGAGAAAGATATGTGGTAGCAACGGGGGTAAAGTACATGATCAAATTCTAGAGACATTAGGGGAAGCAGGAGTCGTTTGAATGATAGAAGGAGTGAAGGAGGAGGAGAGGGAGTGAAGTGCACATATGAGTAAAAGGAGGTAGTATCAAACTTCTATCTCGTGTGAACACGGACTTAAGGCGTCACACACAACATTGGTATGGTATTACAAATGGTATTGGTAGTACGATTGGTTGGCTAATGAGAGACTGCACAACGGCTCGCTTGTTCAGATATAAATAGTTGTCTTATACTTGTTGGCAAGAATGGATCAAGTCCACCTCGAAGGAGTATATGTTGAAAACAAACAAACAAAGGAATAAACTTAGAAATCAAATGTACAATACACAAGATATGTATATCGGAAGTTGATATGAATGTATCATATATCTATTATGTATTACACAGACAAAGCAGTAGCACAAAGCATGAGGATACGAGTATATAAAACACCGTATAGAGATCAGAGATGACGCAATAGTATATCACATGATAGTACCGTGCCATTACCATCGTAGGGACGTATCATATCACCATTCATCACCAACCAACCACCATCTCACCAACATTACTACCAAGGATACCCCTCGAGTTGGGAGTGAGTATCCTTTTGTTATTGAACTACTATCTCATCCTACCATCGATTGTATCATATCACCACGCTAATAGCATACATAATGAAGTTTTGATTTGCATTAGTTCAACAGGCCACACTCTATATTTAATTGACAAGCATACCTACCAACAAAACTCGGTATCCTTCAGCCGTAGACTCCAAACTGAGATTAATGATGTGATATGTAGTTGATAATATCCATTACCACCACCAATCCCATCATACCAAGCTTGTATTGTATATAATAATACCCAAGGTAGTACCCTTTAGAACATACTAAAATAGTATATCACGTGTAACTGCTCTTCTTACTACCCATATCGTGGTGAAGAGTAGTATGTAGTATGTAGGTTGCTAGACTCTATGTGACATTACCAAGTGTTGTCATTGGTGGTGGTGGCGATGGTGGTGGTGATGTACATGATAATACACAAGGTAGTACCCTTATATCTTATTCCAAACACTAATGTTGTCATGACTTCTCTTCTACTACCCCTATCAAGTTGATTTTTAGTGTAAAATGATCCTCTCGTCAAGCTCTATCCATTGGTGGTAGTTAGAAAGCCAAATAACAACCTTTTGTCAATCAACTCAACTCGATCAAGGGTTGTTTTGCCAGATTTTGGAGCCGGCGGCAGCCATGGACTCCACCATTTAGTTCTTCTCAGAGGTTAATGTAGATTATTATCATCATCATCATCATACTCATTCGCTATCGCTCATTCGTTATTGACATCGTCGGCTACGCCTCCTCTATCATTAGTTAGTCTCGGCTACGCCTCGACAACTCCATCGCCTACGGCTCCGTCGTTTACATCATAGTCGCTTCGCTCCATGATGTAAAGAAGAAAAGAGAAAGATACTCACGCTGCGCATTCGTATCAACTAACATACTACTCGCTTCGCTCGTACCAATTAACATTATACCCTCATCATAACTATTAACATCAACATCACACGTAACTATTAGCATTACCAACATCCAATCAACCTGTCTCTACTCCATCTACAGTCAACCTTCATGATTCATCAGGTGGTGGTGATGGTGCAGCTTTGCTGTGCCATTCACAACATCCAATCAACATTCTTTCTAATCCATTGCAATCAACCACCGAGGGAGTTGTTGGGAAGATCGACCGATAGGGAGATATTACCAACAACGACCGAGGTGACGACGACGCCGAAGGCCAAAGGAGGAGTGATGGACATACTATTCTAAAGATTGACTGTATTATGTGAGGCGATAGCCGAACTGTGATTGTCTTATATTACTGTTTCTCAATCATTCAAACTTTACTTGCGACACGCAGTGGAGCTGTGAATCTCTTATATATTGTTATTATGTTAGATTGATGTAGAATTTGATTACGATTCTTTTGGTGGTCTTATCATCAAAATCTGATGAGTTCATCTCCACTACCAAAATCTGACCTCCGGCGGTGATTGCAGCCCTTGCTTAAGTTGAGCACTTTTGATTTCGAGGTCGTTTATAGAAGCTGTTAGTACCATAATCGTGTAGATCTCGTTCTTCTGATTCTTTGGAGCTAAGATTCGTCTTCATAACCCTCGTACTTGATGAGAAACATATATCTAAAGATCGATGACTTTGCTTATATGTAGTATCATTAGAAAGAGGATCTTACGCTGATAATGTACAGCTATATATCCATAGAGTACGAGAGATTATCCTCTCTCTTCATTGCAATGATCTGTAGTATCTCTCCGTGACATCATTCTTCTTCAATTTTTGAGATTTGTGGTGAGTTAATGTGACACGACGAGTACCGTATAATAAAGGGCTTACCAAATTAAGAAAGAATCCCTCACTTTTTGCTTCTTTTGATGTGTCATAAACGACCTGAGTACCAGTGACACTCAACGGCCATCTTTTGGCCAACGGTATCTGTCACCCTTTCTCAACTCATCAAATGAAAAATTGCAAAGAGATTGATTGAGATTTGAACGGAGAAGAGGAAGAAGAGTACGAGTTTATAAACAGTGCAATATTGATATACACGGATAAGAGCTTAGAGAGAGTATTAAAGAAGGGTGCACTCTTCAATCAACAACAAACAATCATATCATAACAGCATTATTCTCTCTAATCTAATCATTAATCATGTTGATATATACAACGTCAACGTACGATCATGTATAGCTTGCTCTCTCCACACCATTGTCGTGTAGATGTGTATTACAGTACAACAATATGCTCTCTTCTTCATTGCAATAAAATGTGATACAATATAGTAATGAATCAAACCACTGCCACCATCACCACCAACAACAACAACAACTCTCTACTCTACTAATTGCTTTACAAATACAAATACAAATTCACAAACGTCATTTAATTATTGTGCATCTTCCTCGGCTGTGAAGAGTAGATTACCATTTACATCGTCTCATAAACCAACAGAATCTCGTATAATAGCAAATAGACGAAGTAGTATGTCATCAACAACACTAAACTCACAATCACTCCCCAGCGATGAAACACTCTCCTCACTCCAACAAATTGCAATAAAGGCATCAAAGTTGGCAGGAGAAATAATATTAGGTAATGCCGATGGTGCTGATGTATTAAAAACTAAAGATAGTACACGAGATTTATTAACGTTGATTGATCCACTTTGTGAAAAGGTGAGTAAGTTGTTGTGATGAGATGAGTGTGTGTGTGTAGAGTATGGAGTGTAGTAGTTTTGTGCATGTGATATGCACAACTAAACAACTATTACCTCTCTTTGCTCACATCATATGAACAATTATAGACAATCCGTGAGACGATACTGGCAGAGTTTCCAGATCATGACTTTCTAGGTGAGCTTTCTTTTTTGTTATTCATTGATAATGTTTGTTTCATATCTCAACATATGTACTTTCTCAACAACCTAGGAGAGGAAGATGTACCACCAGGCAAGGAGGCAAGTGCCGCTGCAATCGATGCTAAATTACAAAACAATCCATCCAATTATCTCTGGATTGTTGATCCCATCGATGGTACATCGAACTTTGTTCACGGTATGCCACTCTGTATGCCAAGTATAGCAGTAGCCTACAAGGGAGAGGTAGTTGTTGGTGTTATACATGATCCACATCGAAATGAAACATTCACAGCAATCAAAGGTCAAGGTGCATATATGAATGGAGAACGTATCAAAGTAGGATCACAATCAACAATTGGTGATGCCATTATAGCAATGGGTAGTCCACCGGCGGAAGAGAGTATGCAAATGTCCTTAGCAGCTTTGCCAGTATTGATGCCCAAGGTACGAACGATTCGAATGTTGGGTAGTGCAGCGTTAATGTTAGCTTGGGTGGCCAATGGTAGATTAACGGCTTATTGGGAGTATGATTTGAGGTGAGAAGGTGTTATGTGTATACCAATGTATCATGTGTCGATTCCTGTACATGATATATGCTCACCTATAACCACACGTACTATAAAGTTCATGGGATGTAGCAGCGGGAAGTATATTAATCGAGGAGGCCGGTGGTGCCATGACAGACTTGAAGAATGAACGGTGGAATCTAAGAACGAGAAAGATATGTGGTAGCAACGGGGGTAAAGTACATGATCAAATTCTAGAAGCATTGGGAGAAGCAGGGGTTGTTTAGTCAAGGGAATATTATGGCAGAAGTTGTATCAATTTAGTTTTATCTTGTACGTACACAAAGAGTACCTACTTCTATGTCATGTGTCTATTTGCTTTGTTTCTTAGCCACTTGTGAGGAAACAATCTTTGCACACATAGGCGTGGAACTTCGTCATCGCCATCCAGGTCCCCTTTGATTATGTGTGAACAGTAGTTGCAAGTTATGTTCCCTTTGACCGGCTCTCTTCAAAACATTTCAATGCTTCAGGAGTGTCAAATCCGTCTCTATAATCTTCCACTTTGACTGTAAGAGGGAAATAACGAAGGTCAAAATTCACGACACAATCATACAATGGCAACAGCGGAGATCAAATAATATAACACAATCATATAATGGAACTTTCAAAGCCTCTGCTTGTCTTAGGATATCCTCTGAGTTGTCGAGGAATTGTTTCAACTGAATCATGTTCATATTCTTCTCAATATCCTCTTGCTTCCTAGCAGCTCTTTCGTCCTCGGGCACTTCTTCTAGCATATATCTGCCTTGAAATTGACCTGATGTTGCATCAGCATATGGTTTGCAACATGTAAGACTATGGCCATTCAACCAATCTTCTTTCTGACAAGCACGTGAGCAGTAAACCATACAACCACATCCATTGCATTCCATTACCTCCTTTCTGCTGAGCTGCTTGTTACATCGACAGCAGAATGATCCACTGAGATTCAGTAAAGACCTAACCATATCTAATAACTCCTGGCACGTAGGATTGCTTGAGATACGTTCATCCTCTTCAAGACTAACTAACTTTTCCTCGATATCCTTTTTCTTACTTCTGATTGCCTTTGCAGTCTTCTGATGTAATGATATATAATAAATCATTTTAAAAGCGTTCTTAACATTGTCAAACAATGATTTAGACGAGGGTGACGACTCGTGATCCTCAAAGCGACCAACGAAGTTCAAACACATCTCAACCAATCCAGCTCGAATAGCAGCGGCAGTGCGAGTATCACAAGGGAGATTCTCGGTGTCAGTCTTATGAAGTATCATTAGGAATAATAAACTTGTAAGTCGCACAGCACTAACTAAATCCGATACAATATTTGTTCCATATCTAATCATTTCATTAATAACACCTTTGTCCACACAGTCTGTTTCTGCAATTAGATATTGAAGATTGGCGAATCCTGCCTCTTGTTCGCCCAAACTTTTGCCTTGCCTATTCATTTGAATACTTATTAATCCTTCCACATACGACACCATACAGTTTGAATCGTAATTTTTGTTGATAATTGACATACTACCAATAGATTTTACTTGTTTCTTTCCACGTGATTTAGCCGTAATAGCAATTAATAATCTTGCAGACATAATCCCTATCTCAACAATAGACTCACAAACTTTAGCATGTAGCTCGTTTGCAATATCAGGTCTACTACGGTCCCAAAATCCCCATTGAATGAAACATCTGACTAAACAGTCATGCTTGAGAAGGGTGTCAATAACCTTCATATTGTCTTCAGTTTCAGATCCATGAGAATATTGGCTAATTGACGTGCCAAACAAATTGTTAATAAGCCTGGCAAAAGGATAGATGGACTCATTCCAATGTTTGTTACTCTTGAAGAATAGACGTGACACATCATCACACATGAACTCTACTAACGGGCCAATACTCTCGACAATTTTCAAACTGCAACTCGGTTCTTCTAAGTCCGCGGCCCTATCAAGAATAGCAATCCAATAAACTGGTGTCTCTATTTGAGTTTGAGCCAATTCTCCCTCTTGTACTCCTAAACTGTCATCAATTACCTCATCTAACGTTTCATCTTCACACCTTTGTAAAAATCCAAGCACGGCTGATAATACACCGCTTTTCTGATATGAAATCCCTTTGATTAGGTTATCAGACAACATAGCTGTAGTGACACTATCTCCCTCTTTAACTAACTGAACAATTTTTGTGGTGGGCATTCTATTCAATGCTTTGATGAATTGACGGGAAGTAGAACGGATACCAGACCCTACCTCAGCATTATTTGAGGTAGGGTTTTTGGCTGCTGCTGCCTTGCGTTGTTTTGCTCTCTCCCTCTTTGATACCATATCGAAAATATAAATGATAAAAAAATAGGTGCACCGAGTTATAATTTTTTTATGTATGATTCTGTACTATATCCCCGGATCCTCCTACAGAGAGTTATATCAAGAAATAGTGTTAATAGTGTTGCTAATCAAATGCAATGTATGCTGCTCGGCTATGGATGGTATATACAATATCACAGTATATACCTATCTCGTGTCAGAAAAACCAAGTCAACTAAAATGTAAATGTATATATATATGTGATGGTTGCTTCTCGTACAGCAAATGTAGGGAGGCTGCCGCAATTTCAGTGCTACCAATCGAAAGAGTGTTAATTAATGATGTACTTGGTAAATTCTCAGTATATGAAAGTCGTTATTGACGCCAATATATCAATTCTCCCCCGATACGATAGTGCTCCGAGTTGTCAAGATACAGCTTCAATTGAATCATGCTAACATTGACCTCAAGTTCCTTCAGTGCAGCAGCGGCTCTTCCAGATTCTGGCAAAATCTTCG
>Ga0075437_14368_pt1 | contig 13448 bp, 10 predicted proteins | sample MintriMetagenome_FD_74266 | JGI IMG/M metagenome (GOLD analysis project Ga0075437, IMG submission 74266) | Marine eukaryotic communities from Monterey Bay, USA to study complex ecological interactions - Minidiscus trioculatus and... | ecosystem: Environmental > Aquatic > Marine > Unclassified...
GAAGAAAGACCAAGGAATGTGGGAGAAAGTTGGTTAGCGAATTATCATTACCTTCGTTCTGTTATTATCTTTGATCAATTATCGGGATTTGTTTATGTAAATGATACAGACAAATCATGCATTATTAAGAACAACAGTGCCGTTTGTGCATCTGCAATCGCCAACAATATAATGAAGACAGGCAGGCATTATGTATCGTTTGATGCATCAACACGTGTCTTTCTTTCAGGTGTCATGAGACCAGGAACATTGATAAACAGATCGAATGCGGTAAACCCCACCCAAGCAGAATTCTATCGTATAAATTACTCCCAAAGCGCAGAAAGCTTGGTATATAATACAAACAACAGTATTCATTGTTGTTTGTACTATGGAAGTGACGGTGCTTGTTATTCTTGTCATTTGCATAAAGACAATGTTAAGAATAGTATAAGAAATATTACGTGGATGGAGAGTTTTATTAGAAGAGGAGGCGAAGTCGGAATGCTACTTGATTTAGATGAGGGCACATTATCTGCCTACCAGAATGGACAGAGCCTGGGTGTGATGAAGCGAGGACTTGTAGGCCATTATTGCTGGGTGGTGTCTATCTTGGGTGGGTCCGGAGCTCAGGTTACCATCAAACGTGAAAAGGTTCCTGAAAGCTTGGGATAGAGTGGTTATTAAACAGCTTAGTATCAAACTATTCTCAAAAGCTTACTAAATTGACATCGTCTTTATTGCACCGGACTAGCAAGAGTATTAAACTATTCTATATACGATAGTTTCATCACTATACTAAGCTGCTAAACCTAACCAAAGTCACGGCAACAATTGTCTTTGTCGTTGAAAAGCTGGCTTTGCTTCGGTGCCTTGATTCTATTCTTCCTACTACTGGCAACAGATCTTGATACAACTGATCTAGAAGTGATATATCTACTCACTCCTCTTCCTTTTTGCTGGCACGAGAGCAGCCACACGCTCACATAGTGTTGGCGTACTCTGTATTAATTCAAACATAAGTGTCAGGCCATCATTATCTCGTCCAATCCAGGACATAATGTTGGGCAGTTGTTCTGTACTCTCCATATTATCAGTCATATCAACAATCGTATCCACCACTGTCTTGTACCCCCTATATTCTCTATTCTCCCTGATGGTATCTTGATTATAATAATGACTCTCAAGGATCTTTCTCCGTGCCAATACAGACTTGTTTGGTTCATCTCGATTCATTTGTAAGGCAGAAGGAAGATCTTTGCCCATCAATGGACTACTCGCCATGGCCGAGACAAACCTAGCTTCTTCATGTGGGTAACAGATAGTTTCCAAAACATGATTAGAGTTGTAAGTTTGCATGATACTTTCCTTGTTGTATACAATTCTCATTAGTGAATTCGTCCACGGGTTCCAGCCAACCCTCGGTGTGTTGAGAGATCTATTGCTTGGTAGCTTAAGGCATAGTTTCTTCAGTGTTCTGTTAGGGTAACAAGCACTTCCTAGCTCTCTGAATGTACCACCGTCAAGTGTGTTGCCTCCAAGGTATAGATTCTCCAGTGCACAAGTTGGGCTTCGTAAATAGACGGTTGCAATTGATCGCCAACCATCTCGGGTAACTTGGCCGAGATATTCGAGGCGAAGTGTTGTTAAAGTTGTGTTGCCAGCCAATATAGTCATGAGAGTAGTTATACTTTCGTCATTAATGGAGTTGTAACTAAGATCTAATTCCGTAAGTGATGTGTTGGTACGTAATGAATTAGAAAGTGCGTCCCATCCTGTTGTTGTAATGTTGTACGCAACCTGATATCCCGAAGTAGGTCCAAGTTTTAAAGTCTTCAGTGTTGTATTCTTTTTTAATACAGGAGCCATCTCTATCAACATTGTATCATCCATAGATGCATCCAAAATGGTCAATTCCTCAATGGAAGAATTTCGGCATGCCCATGCATATGATAAGCGATTTGTAAAGAATACCAGCTTCAGCTTCTTCAATGTTGTATTGTTTGTCAAACCATCTCTCACGGGTGATGCTGACTGCATGGATTTCCCCCAAGGTCCTTCCATAAAAAGCTCCTCCAACTTTGATTTTGGGTTACTTAACATTTCACCCAGTGCAATATATCCATCTCCACCAATATCTGAGCTTCTAATCTTCAGACTTAGTAGATTGGTGAATTGTTTAAGACAACTAGGAGGGAACTCATCTTTGCCTATCCCATGAAGAATCAGGTGCTCAATTGATGTATTCGACGCAATATTATTAAAGAACTGTCGAGAAATTTTAACATCTTCCCAAGGTTCTTCATTAACTGAAGCATCAACATCTAAATGTTGCAAGCGTGTATTGGCACCAATATAACTTCCAAGTTCAGCCCAATTCGTACTGCTTTTTGATAGGCCATCTTCAATATACTCCAAAGATAGATAAGGATCAATGTTAGCACTATTGTTCTTTATCTGCAGTATAACATCTTCTGACAATATTGGTTGTTCTTCAACCTCCTCTATATCTGCATGGCTATTGATAGAAAATATTTAGTATATTGGCAATTGAGTTAGATATAAATATAAGTGCACAAGCACAGGAGCAAATCTTCTATACTAATTGCAAAAACCTACTTACCCCCATTCACCATCCTCTTCACTATCATCCTCGTCATCGAATCGATTTACGGCACTGTCATCAGAGTCTACTTCAATATCGTTATTGTTGTTGTTTCCATCCTCATTATTTCGTTGCTCAGGGACGGGAGAGTTGTTATTATTTTCACGATTCATACTGCTACTAGCTGAAAGATTATAGAGAGATAGCAATTACCAACAGCTGTTTGTCACTTCAATTGTTATTACTATTACAACAAATCCAGTACTGCACAGCTATCTAATTGCTTATCGTATTTGATTTTGAGTTTTGATTTTGAGTTTTGATGCACGGATTTTCTTTTAGAAGCTTCTTAATAAGAGATAATAAGTTTCACTTATTAAATTCAATCAGAAGAGGGGATAGCAGAGTAGGTGAGATGATAAGTTATTGAAAAGCGCAACCGTCTTGATAGATGAATATCCAGTTTATGAGATATTGAATCGCACAACATACAAATTTTGTAGATCATACCAATCCCCAAGATCCAATAAAGAGTCCGGATGGCATGAGATCATTCCGTGCTGTGGTCAATATTATCGGCCTCTCTAGAGGAGACAGCAACGAGGGCTGAATACTCGATAAAGAGGAAGAGGGATATATAGACAGTTGTTGCCTCCTATGCAGTGATACCCAAAACAATTAGTTGCAAACGCCACCACAACAACATCATCAGATCAACTTACATCAACAAGTAGATATGTCATCCTCATCAAAAGTAAGAACAATGGCAAGTCTACTATACGAATATACAATTCCAGGCCTACGTCGAGTAATGGACCTAGAAGATTCTGGTTTGCTCAAATCATCTGGGATACAAAGAATACGTATGAAGGGCATCATACCCAAACGAAATCCAAGTTTAAATAATGTTTTCAAGCTCATGGAAAGGGCATACAACTCATCAGAATTCTATGACTATTTGCAATACTGTAATGATAATCCAACAACAAAGGCTTTAAATATTGATAATCAACCATCCATTACCGAAATACTCAAAAGAAATAATAATGAAATGCCATCACACAACATACAATTTATGGAATTATGTAGTGATATACGAATGTCATATCAACTATTTGATTTTCTACATAAGGGCAAAGCGGCTGTATTAATGGGTAATTCACGTAGACGATTTGTATCATATATATGGATGTATTCCACCGATGAAGAACGTAAGCATTGTTTATTAAATACTGATAAGAATGATACATTATTAAATAGATCAGTCAAGGAGACATATGGACAAGATTATAAAGGAATAGTTATTCCGAAACGATTGAAACATATTAATTGGTTATGTGATGAGGTAATCAAGACTGATAGGTATATAAAATCTGGTAGAATAAAGAAGAAACCGTCTCAAGATCTAAGCTTTACATTGCAATATGATGATGCTTGGTATCTAAAGAAGCTATACAGACTAGATAAGTAAAAATTAGAAACCTAATAGTTATCTAACATTCTACGTACATATACCTAATCTTTCCATATTATACATATCTAAGATAATCCCGCTCTCTTGAGGTATCTTTAAACCATACTGTTGGTAACCTCTCAATATATGATGAAAAGGAATTAATGTCTACAGACGTCTACCCTTACTCCCCTTGCTGCCGCCCTTGCTCCCCTTGCTACCGCCCTTTGACTTCTTTGCACTCTTTGTGGAACACCCAGACTTCTTATTACTCTTGCCGCCCGACTTGCCAGATAGTTGACGCTGTTGTTGTTGACGTAAGCGTCTACTGTTGGACTTACCAGACTTGCCACCACCACTTGTATTCGTTGAGTTAGACTTGCCACTCTTTCCCGAGGAACAGTTGTCTTCCTTAATATTACCATGCATCATCTTGGATCCCTTTGATGTCGGACCCTGCCTAGTAACATATGGAGCGTATCCTTCAGAATCTTCCACCCAAGGAGCAGCCATTGCTGCAGTACTAACCTTGCTTGTATCATTAGACTTAGACGATGACATGTACCCCGCACCCACAGAGATTACAATGATTGCAGCCAATGCCGCTAAACCGAACATGAGTGCCTTCTTGCTGATGCTATTTATTCTAGTCAGTGGCCTAGCGGCAGCGGATGATGCTTGAGGTTCTTCGTCATCACCGGTGGGTATATCAGACCGACTACGTTTCATTGCATAGTCTGTCTCAATAGGTGAAGGATGTGTATCGGCTTCGATGATTGTACCAACATGGCTCGACGACGATGATTGCCTGTTATCGGCGGCTTCGTCATCATTGACAAATTCTACTTCGATCGGATCCATTGTTGTTGATGATGTTTATTAGATATATTAGTATTGCAATAGACTGTTGTTGTTAAGGTATGTCTCAGTAGTACTACTGCTTACTCAATAGACAGCGGGAGTATTGATATGAGCATTCAAATAAAATACATGCCAATGCTCATAAAAGACTCTATATCTTACCAAATGTCTCAGATACCGAGAAAAAGTTCAACACAAGACATGTTCTTTCTTGTAAAAGAGTCTCTTGTATAACTTTTATTGGCAGCTGATTCCGACGGGTTTGTTACTTACGAGAGAAGTCTCACAAATTTGGACAATCTATAACAAGTTTGACCATCTATTGCTATCTCATTGCAATGTAAATAGCCCATTACTTGGGTATTAATGTCAATAGGAAGAACATTTGATATCTGGCATAGCCAATAATATAATATTAGAAGGAGGATGACTATCGTTATAACAACAGCGGGAGACGATCAATTCGTTGCCGAGCATGCGACAGCAAATGCCGATAAACAACAACAGAATAATAGCAATAATTGCTTTGGTGATATGTTCGAATGTGAAGATTGGTCACCTGATTGGAATCTATGCGGTACAACAACAGACAATGATGGATGTTGGGAGGCATTTCCCAATGATGTCTTTTGCAATAACAAGGAAGCAGTAGCAGCGTCATCGGATATAGCCGATGTCGATGCAGAGGTTGCAAAGAAGCTCAAGGAATATAAACAGAAGACAACATCAGCAGCCGATGATAACACGGCCAATGTTGGGAAAGATACGACGACTCCACCTACGGATGTTGTTTGGTTGAACGACAACATGGCCGCCGCTCGTAAGGAAGATTCTTCTCCCCCAATAGTTAGCGGTATGGATCAATTAGAACAAACCAAGACAAAGAGCCCTGGTGACGATGCAACAGTAATAACCACGGCCGAAACTGTAGCAACCCACCTAACCGCTGCAAAGAAATATGCCTACAAGGGTGCCTGTGGTGCCTACAAGGAGGGTAACGACTGCCTAACATCATTAAGTCAAACATTAAATCAATCTACATGTCATCAATCACTCATCACGTCGACTATGGGATGCTGTAATATGTTGGATACGATGTGTACTGATATTTCAAAGATTAAGGATAATATGTGTAATGATATGTCAGGATTGAATGAGATGGTTACTTGTCAGATATTCCCTTGTGGAGATGAGTCAGAGGAGCAATGTAATGCACCCTGTGGTAATAAGGTTGATACCACCTCAGACACAACGAAGGATGTAGCAGCCGCAGTTGAAGAGCCAACCGAGGATGTGCCAGTTGAGCAAACAGAGGAGAATGTAGCCGGAGAGACCTTTTAAGGGTTCGTTTGTATAAAGAGTATATGTATGTTAGGTACTTAAAGTAAGAATAGTCAATGTTGTTGTTTCTACGATTAATAACAATTTTACATTTAACATTAACCCTCTAGAGTAAGACCCATGGCATTATTATCAGTAGCGGGGACTGCCAATATAGCACTTTGCATGGGGACACTACAAATTGGACACTGGGGTGGACCACCCGACAAACTTGGTTTTAAACACCGTCCATGGAACATGTGACCGCATGGACGTAGCTGAGTATCCACAAGATTACGTGAACACAACGCACACTTGGTTGATGATGGAACCTCAACGGACGTATTGATAGCAGCCTGCTGCTGTGCTGCCGCTTGAGGAGATCTATTGGGTGCAAATGACGAGTTGTTCGATGAGAAGAAATCACCCATTGGTTGACCTTGATTATGCTGACGGATATATTCTTGGGAGAGTGTCCTTTGCATTTTGTTTGGCAAGTCTAGATCGGTAAGTTTTTCACAACTTCGACGTACGGCAATTAATCCCCGTGCGGCAAGGGCATCATCGTAGGCACGCTTTAAATTCTCACTATTTTCTCCTTCCCCTCCCTCACCGGCAATATCTACTCCATTCTCGGGGAGAGGAGCCGGGGTGGGAACTGCTGGATTTGGCTGAGGAGGAGCGGCCGCAGGTGGCTTGGTATCAGGCGTGGTACCGTCATCCCCATCAAGTGATAGGCCAATGGCATTATCATCTTCTTCACGTTCTCTCTTAACACCCCGTTGGCCACCACCGACACCACCACCAACGTTACCGCTACTACTTCCCAGTCCACTCTTGTCATCAAAGAAGACTTCCAAGAAGGCAAAGGAGTCACCACGTCCCTAAGAGATGCGGGGGATGTCGAAAAAGGAGGGTGATATCATATGTCAGAACACACACCAAATCTACACAACTAACACTAATCCACAAAACACGAACGTACCATATTCTCAATACTCTTAACATGTGCCAAATTCCCCATTTTATTTAAATTCCCCTGAGAACTTAAATCGGCAGCACTCAAGTTGGTAATACTCTTCACACCCTTTAATCCCAAACTACTTCCACCATTACCCATATTATTCAAACTCGAGACGGATGAAAAGTGTGGCCATGATGATAAGGATGGTACTGTACTTGATTGTGTGTTGGTGTTTCCGAATGTTACCTTTTGTTGTTGTGGTGATCCTGATGTGGAGTTGTTATTATTGTATGTTGATCGTAAATTACCCGTTGTTGAGGAAGAAGCAGCAGCTGACGATAATAAACTACCAGCAGCATTCGTTGCTGAATTATTCATCATTTCTTTATTAATCTCTCGTGCCATACTTGCACTACTAATCCCATTCGTCATACCTACACTTCCACTACTTCCAACATTACCAACAGCAGCAGCCTGTATCATCCCCCCCTTCTGTCCAGAAGCTTGTTTCACTAAATCTTGATCTCTTGCGAATAATTCCATTAATACCGCGTGTGAATCAGTTTTAAACATTCTGCCGAAGGAACTAATACTTGATAGCCCGTTGGGATTTAATGGTGCTAATGATCCTATTGAATTACAATTTGGAAATTGTTCACCTTGTTGTTGAGTGGTATCTTGTTGATATTGTTGTTGAGAATCATATCCATAACCACCATTATCAGCATATTGTGGCTGCTGTTGTCCATATTCATACTCATCACTCCCCTGCGTGACCGTAGTAGCCTGTTGATAATTATTATACATTTCCTGCTGTGGCGGAGGAGGAGGAGCACTACTAACAACCTGCTCTTGTTGATTAGTAAGACCACCACCCTGCTGTGACGACAATCCACCACCACCACCAGCAGTAGCAGCTAATTTACCAGCCTCCAATTGTTTCTTCAACATTGGTTTCCATATCCTCCTCCTGGCATTAGTAAACCAATTTTTTAATTGTTTTTTATCAATACCAGTCTTTTGCATTAATATTATTTGATCTTGTGGCGTGGGGTAGGGATGTGTGAAATGTTCAGGTGAGAGTAGCCATGCTTTGAGTGTTGCTACTGCTCCGGTTGGGAGTTCACGACGTGATTTACCCTTTGGTTTTTTAGGTTCATCGTCTGATGAATACATCTTTTGTTTGTTTGGTTGTTGGTGTTATATCAATGGGTTTATTGTGCGATTAGATGATGATGCGTTTGATGGATGACGATTATTGAAAATTATGTTGCTGCTAACTGCTTATGATGGTTTAAAGAGATCAAACAACAAAACAGGAGCTTAATATATATTCTCGAGGAGAGCTTCTAGTAGAAATGACCCAAGAGCAATTAATTTATGCACATACAATTTGTGTGGTATTTTGAAAATTCAGTTAAAAACGGTGCGGATGTAGGTCGAATTTGATGACGAAATAAAACACGGAGACGGTTATTCAATTAACCAGATAAATGAAAGTGATAAAGAGAGTAAGTGGTAAGGTTTAATTATCTAAGGTCTGTTGATGTTAATTTGCTGACTTGCTAAAAATAAATGGATGACACCATATAAGACCAAGATCAAAAAGGATACCTCTCAGTAAGGTTGTTGTTAGTTGTTCCTCTCGCTCGATTAATGATGAACACTATGCAATATGCTATCATCTTTTTGCTTGAAGGAAGATCATCCTCTCATTACATACTAACTAATAAGCTACATACGTCGACAAGTCATTGCTACATAATATACTATATATTAGAATAATATAATCATGAACAAAGCTACTAAAATGTCAAAGCATGGTGGCTTGCTATTCCTACTTTGCATTGCAATGCTAGCGTCACACAACTTATTATAAGCTCATGGCATGTGGGAGGACAACATATCATGCGGACAGTACCATACTTAACACCAATTGCATGTGTATTAGTCCGAACACTCATATTTGCGTTGCATTGTTATCTGTCGGTATTATTAAGGAAGGATATCATCCTTTCCCATCACGCTTTTGATACTACTGCTAAAGAAGATTCGAGTAATAGGCAATGTATACTACTTCATCACCTGATAGTAGTGATCATCAGACGACATCATTCAAACCTATACGGCCAGCACCTTCTTCTCCGTCGTCAGTCATGGCATTGAATGATATCTATCAAGGCAATCACTATCTAAAAGTTATGGACCTGCCACTGACAAATACTCTTGCTACAGTATGATCGTCATATTGCTCGACGACCTAAACGAAGTAGAAGTAGAAGAATGAGTAGAAGAATTAGTAGAACATTCCGTCTGACTACACATTCCTTCTCCATTGGACAGTATTGCGATATACCATCCTACGAACAAGACGAACAATCGAAAACATCAATTCAGAAGCGATCCAAATTATCTTTGCCGCATTTAGCTGGAATGCTAATCTTACCAGCAGCATGCTACATCAAGGGACTTGTATTAACGTCCGCCACGATTGCAAGTGTATGGGAAGGACCAGCTAACCATTAGGATGTTTCATTATACTACTTGCCTTGGGTATCGAAAAGATAAGTAAGATTTACTTAATAGTGGCGGCACTGGACAGGGTAGTCACCATATCGAATCTTCTGATAGTATTGCTTCACATGAACAGTTTTTAAGAGGAGGGTTGGGAAAAGAGCCTGGGAATAGTTTGTGTCTGTCTAGGTATGTACGTGTTTACTTCAATCAAACGGATAGATAAGGATTCGATGACATGTTCCTCAAGGCATTCAAGCAATCCTCAGCCACTCGAACACAAGCATGATAAGCTTACTGCTGCATTGTCATCTGCCAAGTTTATATGTACAAACGGTGATGTAATTGAGGATATGCAAGTATCAGCAATAACAGTCTGAGAAATAGGAAAACAGTAGAAGTTTAATCTCAAACTAGTAACTCTCATCTTATTACATCTACTTCATCTATCGTTGCTGACTTGTACACTTTCACACTTCTCTTTAATCAAATTCAATCACATAAATCACACTCCATCTAGAGACACTACTTCACTTGTTGCCTGTGTCCTTACATACGTTAGATGTGCTCACTCTTCAAATTTAAAAGAACAAGACACCTGTCATGGCAATAACCAACGCAACAGTTGACCATGCAGCTTGAGAGGACGATCCATTGACGGTATTGTATGATGAAACAATACTAGCTGTAACAGGCTCGGGCGCAACAACCTCAGAGGTATCAGATTCGTCATCTTCCTCAGTCAATAGTTCGATCATCTCAGCAATAACTTCATTAGATTTTGCCATCTCCTCTCCCATTGCCTTGTTGAGCTCCTCGAGTTCGAACACATTTGCTTGCAAAGTTTTTGCACCTTTTCCTGACTTCGCCTTGCTGCTCTTTGTTTTGAAAACTTTAGCAGCCTCAAGGCTGGACTTAGCTGGCGTAGCTTTTGGCATGGGATTTTTGGGTGCTTTAGGAGGAGAATCACTCTTGGGCCCAGAGGCCTTTGAGCCACCATGCTTGGCTGATTTCGCTATACTGCTCTTTGTTTTGTAAACTTTAGAGCTCTTCGAGTCTGGCACTGTGATTGTTGAGAGAGTTAAATGAAGAGGAGGTGTTAGTAAGTGATGACACATAAGTAATTAGACAACAACAAGCAACTCTATCTGGTACATCATCTCATGTAGCGGAGATACAAGTATAATATGGCTTACTGCTCATTTTAGTACTACCAACCTTCTCTGCCTTGGCGTCTAATGTCTTCTCTCCCTTTACAACAGCTATCAAAACAACAGTAACAACAAATCATACCGAGGATGACGAGTACAATATACCACCATCACAACAGAAGAAGAAGAATTATGATAGTGATTTTAATGATAGTGATAATGATGAGTGGCAACATTATGAATCAGATGATACAGAGGATGATAAGTGGAGTTATCAACCAGATGATACTGAGGATGAAGGTGCCGAGGATGATATTATTATTAATGATGAAAATGAAAATAGTAGTAATAATAATGATGAATACGTACCAACAAAAGCGGAGAAGATTGAATATAATATAGCACTTGAAGCTGAATTGAAAGTTGTGCTATATGAATTAGCACCTAGTCAGTATACTGAGGAGCAAAAGTTAGAGTGGTTATTAAGTGAAAGGAGTTCTATGCGTCTTGGCTTGACATCTCCTCATGAAATCTACGAAACAGTAATTGCAAAACAATCTATCAAGGCATTGAAGAAATATGCACCCAAAGTTACATATAGTTGGTGGCGTGACAGGCTCAATAATGCATTAGGAGTGAAGTGTAATGGTGAAAGATTCAGTGCCGAGTCCCAATTCAGGGGAGGATCTGCAGATGATGCAGATGAGAATGGATTTGGATTACATATGTTGGTTGACAATCCTTCTGATTATATCATCTTCCTTGAATGTTTGAAGGCAGGAACTCCAGTAGATGGAATAGGAAAGTTTGGTATATTTAATGATCAATCAGCAGCACCCTATGCATTATTGAAGGTAAAAGAGATATTGAAACTATCAGCAGATGAGACAGGTGATAAAGTTGAGGATATACTGCTCAACCTTTCAATTCCTGATTTCATATCAAAGTACAATAGTGAAGAAGGATATGCAAAATTGAGGGAGGATTTAACGGCAAAAGCTATTGAGGATGCAGATAGATTGGGTATTGAGAGTGTTGAGGATATACAGCGTATTGTGAGTATACGTTGGTTGACGGGTATGAACGTTATGGTAAATTATGATAATATCATCACAAGTTTGGTCGATCGTATGGCTGGAGTATACCCAAGCAAATACAATCAAAATCACATCATTACAAATATCAAGGAGGAGAATGAGAAGCAGGATTGTATTGGAGTAACAAAGCAGCGGCTTGGCGAGGATAGAGTTCGTGAATTCTGTCGCATCTTCAAAACAAATGGCAACTACTTTGCTGAGATATTTCATACTAATGAGAAAGATCCAATCATTATTGATACAGATGCAAAGCAGAATCCTACTAACCTAGGGGCAGATGTTGATGAAGATGAAGGAGACGAGTACAAGAAGAACCGCTTTCCTGGCATCCCAAATCGATTTGTACGAAGAGTCAAAATTACTCGGATGGATCCAGAATCAACAACTTATACACTAACAACATACAAAGTTAAACTTCGAAGGAGTGATGATCCAGCTGATAATGGCATAGTGACTCTCCATCAGCTCACTCATATCATACTACACAACATGGGCCTTGGACTTCACAACCATGCCGGATTCCGTAGCTTCTTGGGATTAGAGAAAGGCCAGTCGTTTGAGGAGGTATCATGGCTATCATATGGAGCTGGTGACGAGGAGTACCTGAAAAGACGGGCACAGCATCTCAAGAAGAAGGGGTGGGAGGATGTAGCATTGGCAAATACATCTGACATCGAGCATAACTTTGGCAGATCTAAAGTTTGGATGAACAGCTCGTTTCTAACCTTCCCATGTTCACACTGTTACAATCGATGCCTTTCATATGTTCGTGTTATTTGGAAATGTTGGGGATTTGTATCGTCAGACAAGAGGTATGGAAGTGGAAATGATTAACAACACAATGTGATTGCATCATTCTTGGAGATTGATGTATTCGTATTTAGTTTATTAATACAAACATAGATATGTACAGTAGCCACTACTCTATATAGTCTAAGTCTATTATAACGACGGTGGTTGCTAATGCAGTAACTTTCATTGTAGTTGATATACTTGTTGGATGTGTAGTGTGTAGAGCGATGATAATATAGATGATGATTAATGATGATGTTATAGATGATGATAGATGATGCTGTTGTTGCAATTGTTGTTTTATGCCATACAAAACAAGCTCGATTATGATACATTTGAAGCATTGACATGATTGACAATAGTGCAAGTAGGAAACATCAATAGCATACTGGCGACTGTGAGTATAGACAACATCTTCCTTTTCATCTACATTCATCGCTCAAAGCATGACATCTAGAAGGGGATACAGTATCTCCTGCATCGGAATACGTAGGAGAACACTTCAACGCATTCTTCACATGAAACTGCATAGAGAAATGTTTCTTACTCACATCATTGGGCCGGAGTGTTGGAAAGTAATCGCTCAATCGTATTTTATATTGTTGCAGTTTCGATTGCTCAGAAGGTTTCTTGGTATCCTATCTCCCTAGAAGTTTGTTTAAATCACTATGGAAAATAATCGCTGAAGTTCAACCAATTCGGTATCTTATTC
>Ga0075437_10657_pt1 | contig 13418 bp, 9 predicted proteins | sample MintriMetagenome_FD_74266 | JGI IMG/M metagenome (GOLD analysis project Ga0075437, IMG submission 74266) | Marine eukaryotic communities from Monterey Bay, USA to study complex ecological interactions - Minidiscus trioculatus and... | ecosystem: Environmental > Aquatic > Marine > Unclassified...
TACCCGCGACATATCTAATGTTATAGAAGGATGAGAATGGCGGGAGGGGGATCTTAGTTGCTTTTGCAGTATTATTACTAATACCATTGATATTGATTTGGTATGGATATAATGCACCCCATACTGACCAACAATAAGTATGTGAGTTGTGATGTTGTGATGAGTATCTCAGTACACATCATAAAAAAAGCCAATAATATCTTACCTCCACCAATGAAGGCCGACTTTAATGATATGTCAGCGACATTTGCTAAATACCAATTGACTGTAACTTTAGATGTTGATTCAGACGACATACTTATTTAGCCATGAGTACCCAGGGTTTGGTGACGATACGAAGGAGTGGCACGCAAGGACTTGATTGCCTCCTTTATGTAATTTACAATTTTCTACTTCAAACACATATTATCGTAATCAACACACAAATATTCCGCGTAATTTGGCCTTAGGAGCCTGCCAGTGGTTTGATCGCCATAGTAAGGAGTAGAGCAAAAGTAGAATGTTGAAAGAGTTGGTGACACCTTCATCTTGCTCTTTGGTATGTATATATTCTCCATTTGAATGACGTAATACCAGACAACTCCATATCTACTATATTATATTGGTAAGCATCGCATTGTGTTTATATGGCGGTGTCCTCCTTTGTTTGCCGCGGCTGATATCAATTCTCATGATATGCATATCTTATGTACAAAAAATCTTTCACAGAACATTCCGAGAAGACAACCTACCTCAACAACCTACCGCCAATCATTCTTCTATCCAATGATTTGCAATAGACCACCCGAGTTAGTTGATCTAACCGATGAGTCCTCGCCCGTAAATATTGGTCAATACCTGAATCATACATCACCTCGATCAGTTGCCAATATCTACGTTGACAATAACTATTCTCAAGATGCTGCCAATCAAGAAGAAGCCAATAGACCCAATCCCTATGATGACTCGCAAGAAGAAACGCCTGCAGATGTTGCAATGCTACTCACAACCATTGCCAAGACTGTAAGCAAAGAGATTGAGACGTCTCATATGGAGGTGCAAGAGATTGCTGATGCAATTCCGATCTTTCCAACATTGTATTCTAATGCAAGTAATCCGTCTCATCAGAACAATCAGTATGATGGTATGGATTATGAAGTAGAGCAGTATCAAGATACACTTGATCCCTTGAAGAAGAAGACCCGTGCCGTCTCCATGGATTGCTCCAAGAAGTATTATTCTCCTCCTTCTCCTCCACATGATGAGGGAGAGGCTATTCCGACTCTACTCCAATGGCGTGATAGTATTAGTGGTCGATCTACCTCGCCTCCCCATCTGGGTGGAATCCACTCTACACCTCCGCCTTCACCCGTCGTATCCAGCAGGAAGCGTGGTCTTACTGTTCCCAACTCAGAACACCGTAGATCCAACTTGTCTGTCAAGCATCATCGTAATCGTCCTCGCTCCATCTCATTGGCAGAGACAGTGGTTGATCATATTCCTGAATTCAACTTAAACCCTCCTGATTTGTCTTCTGTAAATGATAAGGAACCAAAGAAACTAATCATGAGGAAGAAGTTCAGTTGGAAGAACTATCCAGAGCTCGAGGAGTTTTTAGTTGGTACGTGTCTACTTTTGTTGTGTGCTAAAAGATACTGGTTCCTAATCAAACATGTTATGCTTGTCAAACAGCCAATCGGGAAGAGTATCTCCGCCATTCCACTCTAAACTACACTACCCAACAAAAGAGGTACAACAACTGCCTCACCGAACGAATGATCAAGTTGGCCGGTGAGCATGGCTACCTATTCTGTCCAAGTGAGTTCTCCTTCGTCACAGTTCGTGATCGTATCAGGTGCTACTACAAGTCCTACGTCCAAAGCATGAAGAAAAAGGGCATTGTGATTGGTTACGCTGCAAGAAAGGCTGGTTTGGTGACTGAGGAAGAGCTAGAAGAGAGTGCTCATACAAAAGGAAAGATCTTTGTCCCTCATTGAGACTTCTCTCAGAGGGAGAACTAACTTGCTCCTCTTAGGAGCATTATGTATTTTTAGAATGTATACTAGTCGGCGTGTTATACCAGTAAGTCCACAGAGAAAGACAAGGCAATGTCTTGTCATCAACTGCTTGTATGTTAGGTTATTGTAATATTAAGAATCATTTGCCTTCGAGGCAGAGAAATCTCTCATGATAATGTTCTCGTTGCCGCCGTCAGATATCAACCGATGACCGTCGGTGCATATACTTCCTAGCCATAATTTGTATCCTGTGAGTGCGTACAGGCATTTAGTTTGAAGCTTGTTTTGCTCTGTTTGTTCAACTTTATTATCATCATCAGCTATTTCATCCATAACCCATATCCGGATGCTTGTATCTTGACCACCCGAGAGGAACCTTCCTGATGAAGGAGATGCCATGCTCATAACAGGTCCAGTATGTGGTTTGGGTTTAATGGTTGTATCATCGGTATCTAGAACATCAAATGGATTGTCTTGGTCCACTAACCCCGTTACTTGGTCGAACTTTATTGGAAGTCGATGTATTGTACCATCGGAACCTCCTGCCATGACAGAATATCCTTGATTTTTTGCATGTTTCACTATCACTACACTTCTACAAGCACATCCATCAAAGAGCATCATTCCTGCAAAAAACTGCCCCGTACTCATATCAAAAAGGGCAGCTCCTCCATCAGCAGTGGCGGCAACACCTAGGTTGAGATCCTCACATAAGTCCATATCGAGGACTGAATCAGTGAAGTCGGATTGAAACAGCGGCTTCTGTGGTGTAAACTGGGTAGAATCGGGGATGTTATATGCTCGAATAGTACCATCATAACATCCACACCATAGATTACCATCAGAATCGAACTTTAAGCTTGTGACAATAGTCTTTTGCAACTCGTGTATTGATCCTAATGGAATAAGGTCACCGTCAACTATATCTTCGGGGTTATCGCTTGTGTGCATATCATTCTCATACTTTGTGATTCTCCATAATTTGACTCCGCCCTCTCTGCCAGAGGAAGCGACGATATCATTATGAACTTGTACTGCAATCACGCCACCCCCGTCAAGCCTACCATACAGCTTTTCCATTGCTTGTTTTGCTGTATTGATTGACGGTCTGCCGGCTAGTTGTTCTTTACTAACTTGGCCATCATGCACTCCTTTTGCCTTGGCTATAACTTTCTCTTCTTCAAGATTGACTACATATAAACTTCCACTGGCACCTCCACAAACTGCAATTGGATATTTTTGCATATGAACTCTTCTTACCCAATCAGATTTAGATATGGGTATAAACGATGTTGGGCAGTATGCCGTCTTCCAATTGGTATCAACGATTTCGGTGCTAATATAGTCTGATCTAGACTTTAACTCAGCGTCAAGATGGTTATCCTCAATTCGATCATAATTCGGTTGCCCTAACCATTCTTGGCAGTCTACATCTTCGGCATCACATAATGGATCCTGAAAAGAGATGTGAGCATATCATACGTACATATATTATAAGTTGCAACAAAGAGACGCCGAGGTATAAAACTTACCTCATTTATATTGGAATTCAATGCTAATGAGAATTCAATACATTCATCATCATCTATATCACAAGCTGGATCAACTAGCTGTTCATTCAATTGCTTTTGAAAATCATTATTCAAAGGATATACGGTATCTTTCTCTTCCTCGTTGATATCATCTTGACGAGACGGACCATAAGATAATGACGATATGGAACCGTATAAATGCAAAGTAGGAGATATAACAAATGCTTGAATAGAAGCCAGCCACATTGACAAGAAGAACAATAAGTAGTAGTAGTGGACCATTTTTCTTCAAATTTTTGAGAGATCGTGTAGGTTGATTGGTTAAACGCTGAGACTTCTGGTTAATGACCGCTATAGTCCATCAAATACACCCTATTATCACTGCTATTCTATTGCAGCCGCCGCCTATGGTACTTGTAGCTAGCACAATCACAATCTGTCTTGCCACTTTTGCCAGATGTTGAGTACGGTCTACGGTAATGTTGAGTACTTAGTATGGGCTCACAAATCAAACGTACTAATTCTATGAGAGTCGAGACGGTACAAACTACTAGATATTGTGAGGGAGGAGATAGTATGCAAATGCGGTGTTGCAAATGATAAATGATAGTGGTAAAGAAGAATCTTCTTCATCTGGTGGTACTTCTACCGCAGTGAAAGATAAAGAGCCCGTTGCAAATTGCAATTCTACTCACAACAAGAATAACAATTTGAATGGTAATGATGATGACGTAATAAGAAGTAATACCACCAAAACAAAGGAGACGCAATGCACAAGTAATAAAAGGGATACATCAACTGCAGTACAGCAGCAGTCGCCTGAAGAATCTCCACTATTTCAACAAGCTCTCGAATCATTGTCACAACAAGCAGCTACTAGTTCACCTCAAAGTAGGCAACAAAGTGCATCATCAGTTCACCCAATTTCAACAACTACAACAACTACTACAGCCTCTTCGATAACGAACAGGCGTAGTATGAATGATTCTCCTCCAAATATACAAAATTTGGAAGAATCATACTTTAACAAGTCACCGTCAGCTAATAATAATAACACTGCGAGTAATATTAAACCTGACATTTCCACATCTAATAATATTGAGACACAAGCTGGTGGTAATACCACCACAACAAGTCCACCACCCTCAGAGGAGAATGTAACACAGCTCACTAACATGGGATTTAACCGTGAGGAAGTAATTGACGCTCTGCAACATACTGATAACAATATAAATGCAGCAGCTGATAGATTGTTAAATATAGAAACTAGGACTCCACCAAGGAAACAAGCTGAACCTATTGAAAAAAGTAGTACCGGCAGCTTACGAAGAGGTGGTGATAAGGACAAGAACTCGGGGAAGAAGGCAACTTTCTCCAATGATACGGATATGTCCAAGACGAGGGAAACACGCACTCCGATTCCAAGGAAAAGGGATGCTGCTGTGTCACAAAGTCTAAAGAAGAATAACAGTACTTTAACTAATCCTGAGGTTATTGATTTATTGGATGATAGTAGTGATAGTGATGATATGGAAGATAGAAAAATGCCTGCTAAAAAGAAGAATGTTGGTAAAAGAAGTATTGAAAAGGAAAGTGATAGTGATTCTGATTGGGAAGAAGATAGCAAAATGCCTGCTGCAAAGAAGAAGAAGGGTGACACTAAGATTAATAGTGAATCATCATCATCTCCTGTGTCACGGGCAAGAAAGGCAGATGATATCAGAGAGAGTCAAGAGAAAGATACTAAAATGCCTGCAAGGGATAAGAGCACCAAGCTTAATAGTGCATCATCCTCTGCGAAAGATGAGTCAGCTTTTGAAGCTGAACTCGCAAAAGCTATGAAGTTATCAAAAGAAGAAGAGAAAAAAGCTAAGGAAAGGGCGAAACAAATTGAGGAGGGTACATATACTGGGTTATGTCATATACTTGATCGACAAGAGTTTAAAAAGATTGTTGATGAAGTAGTTGAAGTCAATGGTGGGTATGAGAAGATTGAAGGCGGGAGTTTGGTTCAGACGGGGAATGGAGATTCTGGTTATACTAGATCTGCTGTTACTGGAGGCTCTGGTCTAAGGAATCAGACTCGGGCCCAATATGGAAGATATTCTATTGATAGGCTGTGGCGGATATTTGATGTACTTGAAGGTAAGGAGGATATTGAGATTAAGGAAGAAGCAGATGAAGAAGGAGAAGAGGTGACGACAAGTAGTCCCAAAAGGAAGAAGCAAAAGATCGATGCTCCTAAGCGATTAGAAGGGGGCGAGATGAAGGCCTTTCTTGATATTGGACATGGCATTGGCATTCAAGTTATACAAGCCGGTTGGAGTCAGTCTGTTCCCAGTAGAGGAGTGGAGATTGTAAAGGATAGGCATTTGATAGCTGAAGGTATTTACAAGGGTGTCCTTGATAGATTACGATCACATCCACCAGACAGCACATTAGCGGAGCTTCGGCTGAATGACTTTGTGCCGGCCATTACTGAAGGAGATAAGAAGTTGCTTGACTTCTTGCTGTTTAAGGACAAGCCCCTTGATATTCAAAAGGGGTTGGTTATATTCGTTAACAATGCAGAAGAAGTATTTGCAGCTCGATCAAATGGTAAGGGGAACATGGTATCTCTAGATTACCGCTTAGCTCAACTGTTTGCACAGATGGAAGTCGGAGGGCGAATGGTCACGCTCACTGATGTCTCGGGTCATTGTCAATCAGGCGATTGGTTCACCCGTACAGTATTTAAATCCGGTACTGGAGCTGTGTCCTGGAAAGTCCGCGTTAGTATTGTTTTGTTGTGTGAATTCATGTGCTCAATATGATGTCTTGGTGATTTGGCTACTTCGTTCGGCTTTCCATTGCCTTTAGTTGATTGCCATTACAAATCTCATACTAACAAAAGTTGCTATCATCTCTCTCATCTCCATAAACTGTGAAACGCGCTTCTTCCAGGGGTGGGCAAAATAAGTCAATAGATGTATTTGTACTGACTAAATTGAAGGAAACATGGACCTGTCAGAATCCAAAATGTCCGTACTTACAGTATGGTTATAGGAAAGCTGCAGAGATACCACTGCTTGGTGACAATAGTGACTTTATCGACAAATGTTCCTTCTGTGATAAGGCTCCCAAGCGCTGTGGACGGGTGAGGAAGCCTACTCGAAAAGCTAGCTAGGAAAACTATAAACTAGACGTAAGTTGTAATGAAATATAATACTTATAAAGGTAATGCTCTGCCAATTCCAAAGTCTTCGCCAAGCCTTCTTCTCAACTCTGCCAAGACTTCATCTTCTCTAACAACCATTAGTTCATAATCATCATCTGTTATATGATCGTATCCAACCAAGTGAAGCATCCCGTGTACAATGAGCATGTGTATTCTTATCTCGGGGTTGTATATGTATTGCATGGCCGGAGCTACTCCTCTGTCATCATATTCGTCTACTTCTACTTCCATGTATTCATACTCATAATCGTCGTCGTCATCTTTTTCTTCTTCCTGTGGATCATCTGATGATTGTACTGAATGCTCGGAAACAACTTCTCCTTCCTCCATCAATCCATCATTATCTTTATCATTATTATGTCCTTCCTCGGAAGCATGCAACTTTCTATCCTCGTCACATCTATTCTTAACATACTCAACATCAATTAGCATATCACCTAAATTATAATAATCGCTCAAATCAAACTCAACCTCACCCAAGGTACCAGGCTTGATAAACTTTTCTTGGAAACAAAAACTCAATACATCAGTTGTAGAATCCATACCCCTTGTTGCCAAATTGATTTCTTTCATGTATTCATTGTCAACTAATGATAATGAAACATCATATGTTGGATAACCTATGATATCACGAGTGACTTCAATTGTTTTATGGAGTGCCGATAGATTGATGGGTATTGTTGATGAATCATTCCGATCGTCCGAAAGAATTATATGACCTGGTTTTGCATTTGATGAGTTGGGATTACTACCGAATAATCTAGTTTGATGAAATCTTGCAAAACGTGCATATGATGTGTATAATTCAGTCGAATGATGATATCTCCTACTAAGAGATGATCTACTATATGTTCTTGATATTAGAGACTCAATACATGGTGACAAACTCGATACTGGGCGTATGAATACAGCAGATACAGCCAATGTTGTTTGCATACATCTCATCGCCATTGAATGCAAAAAAATGAGAGAAAGTTACCCCTCTCTCTCTCTCGATATTAAAACAAACCGCCGTCACCGCAGATAATACTATACCATTCGAAAGAGCGGTAAAAAGTAGATATAATGTCTGTAATAATACGATCAGCAAGTTTACAAATACTACCCTATGTATCAATCAACAAGAGTAGTCCCCATGCCACAATACATGCTTTGTGTCAAAAAAATCTTGTGGTATCCTAAAATGATGCCAACTCAATCAACCACCACAAACTAAAATAAGAGGTAGCAGAGAATAAGATAAGAACCACGCCTTGGAATCATGAGATCTATATGTTATATATCGGTATTAAGCCTAATAATAATTTCATGTGATGCATCATTATTGCCACCAAATTATAGAAGAAGAAATTTTAGACTTCCATCAATATCTTTGCAACAAAAACATCACCATAATAGAAGAAGAAGTAGTAGTCGAATATGGAGAACTAAGTGGGACAACATATTGATCCGCGGTGGTGAAGTAACCGATGATATATCGTCTAATATAAATACCGGCGGCGCTAGTAGTAAAGATACCGCCCAACAAGATGTAAAAAGTATAGTTCGAGGTGGATCCACTATCAACACAGCTAATAAAGAAGAAGAAGTTATATGTCAAACAGACTCCGAGGGATCACGCTTCTGTCTATTTCCAATACAATATACTGATTTATGGCAAAGTTATAAACAACATGTGGCGAGCTTTTGGACAGCCGATGAGATTGACCTATCAGCCGATTTAGATCATTGGCATAATAAGTTAAATGTTGATGAACGGCACTTCATTTCAATGGTATTGGCATTCTTCGCGGGTGCTGATGGTATTGTTATGGAAAATTTAGCAGAAAGATTTTGTAGAGAGGTAACTGTCCCCGAGGCACGATGTTTCTATGGTTTCCAAATGGCAATGGAAAGTATACATCAAGAAACATACTCATTACTTATTGATACATATATATCGGATTCGAATGAACGTGAACGATTATTCTCGGCACATAATACTATACCCAGTGTACAACAGAAAGCGTCTTGGGCACAACGGTATATTGGTAGTGAGGCGTCATTTGCTGAACGGTTAATTGCCTTTGCTACTGTTGAGGGTATCTTCTTCTCGGGATCGTTCTGTGCAATCTTTTGGTTAAAGAAACGGGGACTAATGCCTGGACTAACATTCTCAAATGAATTAATCAGTCGTGATGAGGGATTACATTGCTCATTTGCATGCCAGTTGTATTCAAAGCTGAAGAATAAACTGACGCAAGATCAAATCAATAAGATAATCGGGGAGGCCGTTGAAGTTGAGAAGAGCTTCATCTGTGATGCATTACCTGTTAGTTTGATTGGGATGAATTCTAGTTTAATGGGGCAGTATGTTGAATTCGTTGCTGATCAAATGCTTACTGATTTGGGGTATGAGCCGCTGTATCACAGTAAGAACCCATTCGATTGGATGGATATGATATCACTTGAGGGGAAGACAAACTTTTTTGAGAAACGGGTCAGTGAGTATGCAAAGAGTGGTGTCATGGCCAATATGGAGGATTCGAGTTCTGATGGTAGTCTGGATTTCGATGCCGACTTTTAGATAAAGAGAATGGCTATCATATTGCAAGTGTATTAGATTTTTAAACTTAATACAACATTTCGAAACAGTATTGATTTAAACCTTTAAAGTTACTCCAAGCTCTCATTTCTTTTCATCTGACGAAATTGAAGAGCTTCGATCTCGATTACTTGTAGCACTGCTCCCTCCCGTTGTCGGTGGCCGAGGTATCGGCGGTCTAGGAGGAGCAGCAGTCTTTTCTTCGACGCCAATTAGGTCAGAATCAGAACTTGTCCTCTTGTGATGAGCATCAGGGATCGGTACATGGGGCTGAAGCGAGTTATCAAAGTTTGAACTCGAGCGCTTGTGCCCGCCATGCAATGGCGGCTTGATATCACCAGTACTTCCATTCTGCATCGTCGGTTGTGCTCCAGCCTCTGTTGGTGGTAGCTGTGCAGCACGATTTTGTTGACGAGCTTCTTTCTTCTTCTCCATAAACTCCTTTTCTATTTGATTCAACCGTCTAGTTTGCTCCTCTTCTGCCAATTTGACTCTCTTCTCAAATTCAATACGTTCCTTCTCGTGCTTTTCAAGTATCTTTTGATGCTGTGACTCTGCCTCCTCCTTGGATCTATGCAAATTGTCCATGCGAGTGCCGTATGATTTCTTGGCACGTTGCATCTTCTTCTCAAATTCAAGTTCAAGCTTTCGTATTTCCTCGTTGTCGGCTTCACTTCCATCTGCGCTCTCCATTAAAGCTTGTGCGTGAAGAGGCATTCGCACTTGTTGATTCTGCGGTATAGATGAAGCTCCTTGCTGTGGCATAGGCTGTGCCAAGGGGGCTTGAGTCGTCACAGGAGGAGGTGCCGCAGGTGCCAATTGTCTTGGAGTTATCATATCTGCTGGCTGTGAAATATTTGGATTGATTTCCATGCTGCTTGATCTAGTCATGGTTTGTTGAGGCAACTGTTGCTGCTGCTGAGCTGACTGAGGTATCGGTGCGGGAGACGATGGTAAAGATACTGGTTGCTGTTGTTGCTGTGCAGGTTGTACATTATGCTGTTGAGGATGTTGCATTTGTGGTGTCGACATTTGAGAGGGCGCTGGAGGGGGCGGTATTGGAGGCTGAGCTTGTACTACTTGTTGATGTTGTGGCTGAGCTTGCACTGCCCCTCCTTGTCCACTCATTATAGATTCATTCCCCGGAGGCGCTACTAGTTGTGGCTGGACTAAGCCTGGATTTTGATAACCACCTTGCGGTGGAGGGTAACCAGTCGCCGATCCATACATGTGTTGTTGAGGAGGAGGCATTATTATACCTTGTGGGGTTTGAATACCCTGCTGTTGCTGTTGCATGGGCACTGTACCTTGAGATATTGAACCTTGGGACGGTATTGACATCATACTCTGTGAGTGCTGATGTTGCGGCACAGATCCTTGTTGAGAATGCATTGACATCATGCTTTGCGAGTGCTGCTGTTGTTGTTGCAACATATCTTGTTGGTGCTGCTGAAGTTTTCCCCATTGATTTTGTTTCATCCTGGCCTTACGGGCGACACCACTGATCGCCTCACTAATGTCAAGGACGGCATTGTCTGGTACCTCTTCCAACTCCATGACCATTTCACGTGCCACCTGGACAGGGTCATCATTTACTAAGTCAAAGTCAAACTCTATAGTCGTCTGGCTTTCATCTGGAATTGTGAGTGCGAGGTTGATTTCATCTTTGGGGTATGGCTTCGCGCCTCCCATTTCTTGTTGATCTATCGGAGGCACAGCAGATACTTTGTACTGTGGGATGCTGCCAATACTCTCACTGTCGCTCCGCGGCAATGTCGAGGTCTTGATTTCAGCAGGCGGTGGTGTGGTTGACAATGATACTCCTTCCACTTCCTTGGTAAGAGGCTCTGAATCATCTAATGCGGTACCCCTTCCCATTAACACTGTAACCTTTTTCATATTGGCTTCGTTCTCGGGCATTTCGCCGAAGTGATCATCGTCGTCATCATCACCCCCATGCTCTTTTTCGGCAGAGGATTTACTCTTGATGTCCTTGGAATCCATTGATTTAGTATTGCTCTTTGCCAACATAGCCCCATTATCCTTCCCCGTCGGAGGCTTCCCCTCCCCTGGTCGTTCGGCCCCTCGGCTGGGTATTTCATGCCCATCAATCGACGACGCATACTTGGAATTCTGCTCTTTCTTCTTCTTACCTCCGCCATTCGATCCACCAGACCTCTCCGAACCAGTATCCGAGAATGTCATACTATTCTTTGCTTCCTCAATAACCATATCCTCGACTGCCGGTTCAACCTCAATTGTCGCTTCATCGTCTAGCTTCTTTGTCAAAAATTCATGCTTGAGTAAATCACTTGCCGATGGCCGAGTGCTGGCATCTTCTCCAATCCCCAAACATGTTTGTATAAAGTTTCGTGCTTCTACTGACTTGACACGGCGTAAACTAGCCGGTGGTATACCCTGAGTAACCTTTTTATATATCTGAGCAGGGTTGGTACATTCATGGTATGGTACATCACGTGTGATAATTTCTAGTAAGAGCATACCAAAGGCATATATATCGACCTTCTCGTTGTAATTTTCATCATATAGTTCAGGTGCCATGAATTCAGGTGTGCCCAGGACACTCAGTGGCTGATTCTTCTTACTAATTGCCGTACTCAAACCAAAGTCCCCAATCCTCAGATCTCCACTAGTACCATTGATAAATATATTATCACACTTCAAATCACGATGTATAATCGGTGATATATAAATTATTTTCAGAACCATAACCCATCATCATTAAATTACCAGAAATTGGTTGGAACGAGTAGGCCTTTCGCCCTCGTATAGATTAAATTATAACATTAAATTGCCTTATATAGTGGGGTAATTATTGGAGAGTTTTGGTGTTTTTAATTTGAGGGTACGGTGGTGAAAAATAAAAATTATCATGGAACCCCAACAAAATAAACCTATTGAGGACAATTTAGAGGCGGAGGCAGAACCTTATTATATGAATGGTGTTACGGATAGTAATGTATCAGATGATAGCAAAAACAGTGATAATAAATTGGAGCCAAAAGTTAATGATATGTTAAGGAAAATAGAGGGAGGGGTATCCAACACCCAAAAAGATGATGATGTGCCACCAGAAAAAGATAACAATAAGCAGCAGCAACAGCCTGAAGTATTAACAGATAAACCAGAGGAAAATGTATTGACAGTGATAGATGGACCGCTCGCAAAAGGAAAAGATGAGGGTAGTAGTTTAGAGGAAAGTACGGTGCACACACCGTCTCCGTCAGTTACAAGTCACACACCGAATAGCTCTATTGGGGATTCATCCTTGGGGGAATTATTGGGCGAATCAGCTGTATTATTAGAAAATGGATCAACATCCCCAGAGAGTAGTAATGAGAAGTTGCTGAGTATGAAATCTACAGAAAAACTACGATCTCCTAAAAAAGAGAAAAGCACTTCTCAACCTCCTGGTCATGTGGTTAGCAAATCAGATGAGGGGGTATTAACAACAGCAGCTGCTTCAGATGCTGTTCGAGAGAAACCGCCATTGAAACGAGTGACATCACTCCCTCCAGACAATAATACTGCAGCAGCTGCTCAAAAGGTACGGAGTCCTCATAAACCCACACACAATAGAGACTATTCAAACTCATCTCAAGATTTGGTATCTAGTATGACCGAAGACGACGATGATGACGATGAGAATGATATTCCACCCCATATACAATCTAAAATTGTTGAAAAGAGTCCAGCCGAACGATATATCCGTTTCAAGGAGAAGTTAGGATCTGGTGCATATAAGGATGTGTACCGTGCATATGATACCATTGAGGGTATAGAGGTGGCATGGAATGTAGTGAAACTTAGTGGCGTGCCCAAGGCAGAACGTGTCCGTATCGTCAACGAGGTGCGGCTATTAGAAAGGTTACATCATCAAAACATTATCTCCTTCCACGGGTCATGGGTTAACCGTGAGACTGAACGTGTTATATTCGTGACTGAAATTCTATCCTCGGGAACACTCAAATCCTTTGTTCAGAAGGTACAACTTATCCGATGGAAGATATTTAAACGATGGGCTATACAGATACTAAAAGGGTTGGAATATTTACACTCCCAGGATC
>Ga0075437_10226_pt1 | contig 13362 bp, 10 predicted proteins | sample MintriMetagenome_FD_74266 | JGI IMG/M metagenome (GOLD analysis project Ga0075437, IMG submission 74266) | Marine eukaryotic communities from Monterey Bay, USA to study complex ecological interactions - Minidiscus trioculatus and... | ecosystem: Environmental > Aquatic > Marine > Unclassified...
AATAAAGTGTAGTTTATCTTAACAATAGTGTGTGAAACAAAGATCACCGGCCTAGCAAGCTGGAACTCAATAGCCACTTATGAACAGTATAAAGTTGGAATCCCGTTATCAAAACATACAACAAGGTCTCTAGCTTTGCACTTCTAGCCATCTTTTCGTAATTTCTTCTAGCCATTGCTTCGTGAGACTTTATTCTGTGATGATGATCATTATGTTTCTTTTTCATTTCTGTTACCATGGAGTTGAGATGTTTAATCTGTGCCTTACTGGCGTGTAGATCTTGCTCCTTGACTTGCTTTTCTACAATCTCCTTATGCAATTCTATATTGTTCAAACGAGCTTCTTCTTCTGCCGCAATCTCCTCATTTAGTAGCTTCTCTTCATCAAGAAATGCTCTTTCGTCATAAGTATAAACATGTTTTGTGTCAATGTCAATACCGCCCAGTAATGCTGCACTCCGTAACTCCATCTCCACTAATAAACTATGATTCTCCGCTGATATACATAATCGATACCAACCTGATGCTTTAATTAAATTTGTCTCCTCAAATGGCTCAATCCTTTCCTGTATTATATCTCTGAACTTTTCATACACAGCATCAGCATCAGCTCTAGGTGCTCCGCGTCCATAGTTCTTAGCCGCTGCTCTCTTGTCGGCTTCTATTCGTTCTCTCGCGGATACGGCATCCTCATGTTCACCGGCATGTGTCCAATCGACTTTTATTGATCTATTAATGATACCCAGTCTCTTATCATATCGTACTCCTTGATCTAAATCTTTCACTTTTGGCCAATGTGCTTGTGTTATCCGAAGTTCTCTACCAAGAGTGATGGACTCTTCTTCTAATTTGAAATCAACTTCTTTTAGTACATCATTATTACCTGCCACTGGTCCTTCAAATTTGACCTTAGCCTTTGGGTTTCCATTTTGCAAGGCACCTACAACAAAGACACTAAATGTTACATAATCACTCTTATCAAATCGCTCGTAGAGACATTCTTCTTGTCGTTGATTAATTCTATATACAATGGGAATGTATGAACTACTACTTTGCGCATATGATTGTTGAATGGATAGATTAGATATTGTTAAGATGGTGAATAAGATGGAGTGAATAAATATGTATGATGCCATTGTTGTATATACCTACTACTACCAATTATGCAATTCATCAGTTTTCATAAAACAACATGGTGAAAACTCCTATTTTGGATTTACGTCCCTTCCGCCATCTCGGGACCACCACTATTTGGATATTGTCCTTGCACGCCATGACAATAATATATAAGAAGCTTATTCTAGACCGCGCAGTGGGCTAGTAACTATAACTATCATCATATGAGTTAATATTGAGTGATATTATAGAGCGGTATCCTTGCAAATCTAAAAATCTAAAGTGTTGATGACGAGATAATAGAAGGCAGATATTGATGGTAAAGAGGAGGGATATAACATTCATAAGATATCATAAGCAGAATTTACTGACACTACTATGACGAGCACAAATGATAATGACGGTGAAATAGATAGTGGCGATAAAAGTCAAGAAGAGAAGAACACACAACAACCTCATAAAAGAACAAAAGGCGTATCATTTGCACAAGAAGTTATATCCAAAGATAACAGTAATGGGTCAAAGGTACTAATAAAAGAAGAACATGGTATATTCCTAGGACCATTGTTAGGTCGTATTGCAATCTCTGATTCATCATCTGATCATGAAGATAATAGTTGTGCTACAGGTGCAATCTCCGATTCGGAATCATCAGCTGGTAATGTTATTTCATTTGCAAATGATGTGCATACCAATGAAAAGATATCGTATAGTGAATCATCTGATGGTATAATAAAATCTACAACGAATACAACACATAATAATATTGAATATGACAACTTAGTAGTTCGATTAGGGTTGTTGAAATGTGGTCATAGATACCAAGTGATTGTACCAATACCCAATTATTGGAAGCAACAATCTAAAACTGACGCTGATACAACCACAAATGATACCAATAATGTGCAATCACATGGTATGAGTGTTCGTGTAGTCGAAGAATCTATGGATGGTGATTTGGTAGGAGAAATTATACAACATGATGGTACAACATCCGACCAATATCAAGTATGGATGACATTGTCTGCTCGTAGAAGGGGACCATACAGAGGACGAATTGTTTTGGAATTGACAAGAATAGAGGCTAATGAGTCAGCATCTGACACTGCAGATAATATATTATCTAAACAAGATGGAGAGAGTAAAATGTCAGATATTACTTCTCAAATCCCCGACAAGTGTCTAATGTCTTTGCAATGTGATGCCACGATCATGGGCAAAGACATGGGCACACCTAAGCTACGAAATGGTGTGGTTTGTAAAGGTAAAATAGTCGGATATGATTCTGACGATGAGACTGAATGGCAAGGCTTTGATTCTTAGGCCGCTGGTGATAGGGATAAGGTATGCTAATAAGTATTTACTTTTTGCGCATATGACAAAGATTGCTCAGAGGAGAGCGATCATCTTGACGAGCTGGCCGAGAAGGAGGCTAGAAAGATGCAGTTTGATTGCAAGCAAGAAGAGAGACAAATCGATATGGTATCCTAGGATACCTTGTCTATCTGCGAGTCTCTTTCTCTTTCAGTCAGTCGCTTAAACTAATGATATTATAGCAAACACACACACAATCTGTCTTTAATCAATATTTTATAGCAGTAGTAGGTTTGCTACTTCTTTTAAGTTCTTTTCGCACACACACATTAGATCTATACCCCACACTAAATAGATTCAACCCCATCTATAATACTCCATTGTATTTCTTTAATGTTTTCTTCTTTTAATCGAAGGTCATCTTTGTACCTTTAAACTCAGAGATGCCGCCTGTTGGAAAATAAGTGAATTAATATCATTGCAACAAAAGGATACCAATCAACAAAGGAACTAATTACACAAAAGTCTTACCACTGCGAGGAGTGCCACCTCGACCGCCACGTCCGCCTATTGATCATGATGGAATTTGAATGGAATGAGTTAGTATGAGACATTTTGCAACCATAAGTACAAGAAACAATTTGAGAGACTCTCGGATTCGGATCCCTAGAAGTGATCGCCATTGGTCTCTCCTACTGAACTGATGACCACTTTTCGGCCTACAATGTCTAGCCATTGGGCTAGAACAAATAGAGTCCAAGGGACTCTTGTTCTAGTTTTGCTGAATAGTACCACTATTCCATGAGGTCGACCTTATGGAATAGTGGTACTATTCAGCACTAAGACACAGATGAGATAAAAGTAGCTCGAAAAAATCTTACCTCCTCGACCACCGCCTCGTCCGCCTCCCCTGCCTCGACCTCCTCCGCCACCACCCATGTATCCACCTCGTCCTCTTCCTCCTCCACCACGTCCTCCTATTGAAAAAAAAAAAAAGAGTGGATTAACATTGAGATATAAATGAGTTGCAGTAGAATTGAACCAATCCAACAAAGAAAACATATACACACGCAAAGCCTTACCTCCACCAAATCCACCACCACTCTTCCTCCTATCATTTGCATAATCAACACGAAGTGGACGGTCCATCACATACGTACCAGCCATGGCCACAGCCTTATCAGTTGAATCACTATCCACAAACTCTACATGTCCAAAACCCTTAAAATCACCAGTTTCACGATCAGTCGCGAATCGGATACTCGAAATTTCACCACAACTTCCAAAGGTTTCACGCATGGTGTCTTCGTCAATGTTGAAACTCAAGTTACCAACAAAGACGGTAACGCATCCTTCTTCCTTTTGGGACGGAGCACGGGGAGTATTAATTGGTTTATCTGATGAATATTTAATGTTGAGCCATCGTCCGCCGAAGTCGGCACCGTTGTGTTCGAGTGCTGCTGCTGCAGATGCTGCTTCTTTGAAGGCGATGATTGCTATTGTTTTATTGGTTTGTATGAGTGTGTATGTGTATAAGAGAAGATAAATAGAATTTGAGCACACGATGTGAGCAAAATGTTGATATTGTCCGCGCCACATTCCTCTACACAAAACACACTCTATAAACAAACAACAATAAAAACTCACCAGTACCACTACTACGTCCATCATCCTGTAATGGTAATTCAATACTATCAATAGCACCACATACTACAAAGAATTCACGTACTTCCTCTTCGGTGGCACGCCATGGTAAGCCACGGACATAAATTTTGGTTTCACCACCACCAGTAGTACTTTCAGTGGTGGTAGTATCCATTGCCTCTGCCTCACCCTTGGCTTTTTTAGAGGAGTCGTTATTGTCTTCTTCAGCTTTACGTTTCTTGGATTTGTCTTCTTCTTCATCGGATGAAGAATCATCAGAGGAACTATCAGATGAACCGCTAGAGCTAGAGCTACTATCACTTGACACCTTCTTCTTCTTCTTTGTATCCTCCTTCTTCTTCTTGGTAGACTCAGCTACCTTCTCTTTTTCATCTTCGCTATCAGAACTGTCAGATGAAGATGATGATTCTTCCTTTTCAACAACCTTCTTGGCAGCGGCTACCTCCTTCTTTTTCTTAGGTGCCTCATCTTCACTATCGCTACTATCACTACTGCTACTGCTTGACGATTCCTCCTTCTTTACCTCCTCCTTCTTAACAACAGCAGCCTTTTTCTTTGGTGCCTCCTCTTCTTCACTACTAGAACTACTACTGCTAGAACTAGACGATGACGATTCCTCCTTCTTTTTGGCAGCCTCCTTCTCCTTCTTTTTAGATGCTTCCTTCTTACTTTCCTTCTTCTTAACTACGGGTGCCTTTTTGGATTCCTTTTTAGAAGGTTTACTCTTCTTGGCCTCTTCTTCGGAACTAGATGAAGAGCTACTACTTGATGATGAGGAGGAGCCCTTCTTGACAGCAATTGGTTTTTCGACAATCTTCTTTTTATTAGTTTCTTCCTCGGAGCTTGAGCTTGAGCTTGACGAGCTACTTGATGAGGATGAACTGGATGATGATGCCATTGTACTGTATATGATGTATATTATATAGATGTATGGTGCCGCTCGAGATATTATGATGGCTATCAAGAAAAATTATGAGAGATTGGTGGTTTTGCTGATGCAAAGTAGTATCTTTGAGGCTCTTTGAGGTATCCTCTTGACAATTACTTCACTAATTGAGCCCATTGACATTGATTCATTTGAGATATAGAGAAGCAGCAGCGGAGGAGTTATGCTTTGATAATCATTGGTATATTATATATTACTGCATATTATTAATATTAGTGAGGATATCTCACACCATTGGTAATCTCGCGCGCGGTGAACAAAAGATAGAGAAGGGGTATCCTTGACAATTTGCATTGCTCCCTATTACTATCAACACACTCCTCCTTCTCTTTAACAATGGGTGGTGTAAAACGCGCCGCAATAATAAGCGGAGCACTCGGTTCGACGGCATCCTTTATTGCAAAGCTTGCATTATCACCTGATTCGCCAGCTCCATCAACCATTCAATCAATATGTATTGAAAACATAAACAACGTCAACAACGATAATGATTTAACATGGATATGTCCCTATACATCACTCATAACACGAGGTATATGTCTACTATGTATGATTGGTGTTAATGCCTTAATGATTAGTTCATTCCTTGATGGTATGAATGAAAGTGGTAGTGTTGTTGGTACTGCCTTGTCTACTGCTGCCAACTTTTCATTCTCGGTAAGTGCTTAAAAGAATATTGGCATTACATAACATATTGTAACTTATATCTAATGCTAATGTATCACATACACATTATAAAGGCAATGTATGGAATGATTTTCTTTGGAGAAGTTGTACCATTGCCTTGGTACTTTGGAGCAACATTAATAGCTTGTGGAATGTGGGCATTATCATCAGTATCTGTAGTAGAGGAGAACACTAAAGAGAAGAGCAATGTGTCAAACAAGGAGAGTGATAGTTTTCTGGGTAGAGGTAGAAGTCTTCGAAGTTCATCCGAATCTAGACAGGTTTCTCGAAGCAGCTCGCCAGAGTTATCGGTATCAACACAAGCAGATGATAATAAGGGAATAGAGACACCAAATGAGTTCGATGTTTTGAAAGGTCGAGGTAGAGGAATATATAATCATGAAGGAAATCTCAAATTCAAGGCTGTAGTACGATTACATGTAGAATCGTATAAGTCATCAAATAAGGATGAAAAAAGTCTACTAGCCGAGAAGGTGGTCACTGAGATCAATGAGGATGGTGGTATGTTCTTAGAGAAGGGTAGTGATGGGTTGTGGTATGAAACAAGTTTTGAGGAGGCTTTAAACAAAACTACTCAAGGTACGATGATGTATAATTTACTTTATATTTTTTTGTTGGCAATACTTCTCTAACAGCTTGTTTCGCTTTAGCTTTTCAACAAGCCACTTATTAGAAGTGCCATTTTATGACTTGCATAATAAAGGCACGATGATTGGATGACTAGGAGTGTTAGTTGAGCAAACTTAAATACTAGGCTATTAGAGAATATACTGATTTTATTCTCTCAATTCATCCTCTCCAACATCCTCATCTTCCAACTCAATTGTTGACTCTTTTACTTTGCGAAACTTTAATGCAATATACATTCTACTCACATCCCATTCCTGAGTGGATATAGATCCATCTCTGTTAAGTACTTTCATATTGTATAACGCATTATGAGCCTGTGGATTATTTCGAGGATGCTTCCTCTCTTCATAAAACTTGTGAAAGTTGGTTGCATATTCCAACTTTAGTCCACTCTCTTCTGCCAACTCTTCTAATGCTGGTATAGGAGTGAGCCACTCTGGTAGATCAACTGCTTCGCCGACTCCAGCGGCATGATCCGATCCTTCCACAAGAGTAAATGTATACTGAAGACCAAACATATCCTCGGGATACTTTGATGGTTGGAATACCTTGTGTAGTGTTTCTGCATCAAACTTTAATCGGCATACGCCCTGACCGACTGATACTACTGTCGCGCCATTCTCCTCATTCACCTTTCTACTTTTGTTGCCATTGTGATGTCTCTCTTCATTCTCTGGTTTGTCAACTTCTGAATGTGTATCTACATCATCAAAGTGTAAATCAAGCCCCAAGCCCATTAACTTTTCAACCACAACTCGTGCATCTATCGTCGTGGCAATGAGATTACCACCAACTTCCAATAAACTACTAACAGTATGGAAGAATCGACGTGCACGCTTCCTCGTTGACATCATGTAATGTATAGCAAATTGAATACTAACAACATCAAATTTATCAGCTTCATCAATACCACCCCCTTCCTTTGGTACAAATACTGGATCATAATTCTGTTCATCACTTGTTTCATTTTGTAGATTCCATGTTAATAACTTTTGCATATGATGTGCCTTTTTAGATCGTTTACGACCTGGTACATCCTCACCCAAATCGGCAAGTGTAAATGTACATTTCCTCAATGTATTACCCTTCCGTTTATTCATTTGTCGGGCACGTAATGCGGCATCAACTAATGATCCTCGGGCTACATCCACACCGACATAATTCTCAATTTTGCGTTGGTGTATCGTCCATTTACCTAAATCGCCACCCTTACCGCATGCCAAGTCTAATACACGCAATGGTGATAATCTTGATCGTTTCTTACCATTGGAAGTAGAGGATGATGCACGAGATGTATCTGGATCTAATTCAGCAATTTGTGTAGCCTTTACCCAACCATTGAATGCTCTCATGTGATACAATCTAGAATCGGCTCGAGTATCAAGTGTTCGTGTTAAGCCAGAGTAGAAAGCATCTGCAGCTGCAGCCCCAGAGTTGGCATGAAATACTCCCCCATTCATATCCTTGGTTGGTTCAACTGATGTCCATCCTCCTATACCAGTGTTATCATTTGAAGATGTTGCTGCTTCATTTATTGTTGGTGTATTATTCCACGCAGTATCCCATCCGCCATTACCAGTATCTCCTCCCCATCCATCATCTTTCTTATTATCTGATGTAGCAGTGTCATCATTATTATTAGCATTCCATCCCCATAATCCTGCGCCTATATCCTCATCATTTGCATTTCCATTACCAGATGATGATGCGCCGGGTGGTACGAACAATCCAGCAGTACCATCATCATCTTCTTCCTTCTGTTCTTTTCGTATGTTATGATCATCCCATCCACGAGGTCCACACTCTTCTTCAGGTGGAGGTGTATACTGCGGTGTCCAAGTTGATGGTTCATCATCTTCTTCATTCTTATCGTTTGTTGTTGTGTTTATATCATCCCATCCTTGAGGCTTGCATTCATCATCTGGTGGAGGTGTATATTGCGGTGTCCAGATTGTTGGCTCCTCTAAAGTGGTAGTAGTAGCATTCGTTGTATAATTCTCTCGACACCAGGATATAAACTCCTTCATATTTGCATAATACAAATAAGCTGAATAATATCCATTAGCAGTTGGACTTTTGTCATTTGAAGGTACGATGAAACCAACTCTACCAGCAGAGTCACATGCCAATACTGCAACTAATTGATTTGTATGCAAATATTGTATAAATTTATGAAATGTTTTTGTATTCTTATGTGCTTTGATATCATCGTGGGGTATGATATTTGGTATCTTTACTGCAATTGTACATTTTTGCAGTAAATTTGTATTGCCTGTGTTTGTTGTTGTACATTGATCAAATAAAGCACGCCTTACTAATCTCCATACTCGTGGAGCACGACTCAATGGCTTGGGATGTGTATGTGCATCTGGATATGTATATATAGTTGATAACTTGATAATATCAGATGGTAATGTGGATATTGGTATTGCTGATTGTACTATTGATGATGTTAGTGTATCAATTGTTTCTAAGGGTGTAGTTGCAGTATCATTAATTGTGGATATTGATGGAGACTTTTGATGAATTATATCAATGATTGAGGTTGAGCAGAGTATATCATGCTTTGCCACTGGATTGTCTGTTGGATAGGCCATCGTAAAGTTATTGCAAATAGTGTATGTATAGATGATGAGTTGATAGCGTAGATGTGAGCACTCTATCAAAGTAATTAAATTACTCCAAAGATATCGAGGCCACAGTCAACGCCCCTGATCGAAATAACGTTACAATCAATCTAATAACTACAATGTTAGTATACGAATCGCCTTATTGAATGAATTAGGAGGTACCAATCACATGTTTGCCTCTATCTTTTACAATAATGAAATATCCCATTTATAGAGTAGGACTCCTAATAAATTACTTTCTCGTAATCCAAATATTCCACGTCATCATCAGGTTATGGGCTTAAACTCGTCCTAAGCAAATTCCAACTGCCATTAGAGTATAAATAATTCGAGAAATAACTGTGTTCCACCTGTGAGTGAGTTTATCAAAAATAACGTTCCACCGTGTAATATTTTGCAATAGCGGTGCACTTGCAATAATTAAGTTGATAGCGGCCTCTATTGCAATATCATATCAGCTACTGATAACAATATATACCTTGCTATTGCGTTGAATACCTTTGGTTATATCTTTTTTATACGCCACTAAGTTTTTGATTCGAAATTAGGAGTATAAACAAATTTCCTCCTCAAGTAACATAAGTCGTTGCATCATACAATTTTATATTGATACCATCTATCAGAACATCAACAATAAACATGGCAGGTAAGCGTAAGATTAAATCAGAAAAGTCACCAGTTGACAAGAAGAAGAGTAAGTCGGCTGAAGCATCCGCGGTTGCTGAACTGGCCGAGGTTGCAGGTAGTTTACTGTAAGTTATTTGCAAAAGTCTTTTTGTTGTTGTTTTACTTGTATGTTCACAAGAACTTATACTTACATGTCTGATATATTTTCCTCTCTTAGCAAAACCGATGCTTCCGCCGATGCATTAGCTACTGCAGCTGCTGCCGCCGCTGCTGCCACAGTACCTGATCCAATGGCCATGCCATCTCTACCAAAAGTTTCTACTACTAAAAAGGAGGCCAAGAAAACAAAGGCAAAAGCTGCCAAGGCAAAGAAGATTGCCGAGAATCCAGTAGCCGCTGCTGAAGCTGATGTAATGAAAGCCAAGCCAATCCGTACTAAGAAGGATAATACTAAGAATGATAAGCAACAGATTCAATACAATCCTGATATTTCCATGAGTAAGGAGCAACTAACTGCCTGGCGTCGTGAGATGCGTCGTGTTCGTAATCGTGAATCTGCCGCGGCGTCTCGTGCTAAGGTACGGGATAGAATTACAGAACTTGAAACGGAAGTGGATGTATGGAAGAAGAGGTACCAAGCGGCCTTGGAAAGGATGGGTCCAGATGCAGCGAATCAATTTGAGGCTGAAGAGGAACAGAGAGCTGCAGAGGCAACTGCTAGTGTTTAAGAGGCGATATAAGTTCTGGGATCAGTGTGTAGAGAATGAGTGTTAAGTGTTGTTGAATTCAAGTTGAGAATAAAGGTTTTTGGATTTATGTTTCATATACTAGATATTACAAGAATTATTCTATCTAATGAAAAGGTTTACTAAATGAAATGTATTGGTAGGCATACAGTAACTTCATTCTCTACTTTTACTTTACATTTTATCCACTTCTTTCCACTCGAACATACATCTACATTGCCTGTATCAAGTTCTTAAGTGCTACGTCGTATCGACGCGGTGACTGATTTGATCCATCGTCATCTTCCCCATCCCCACTGAATCGACTTCCAGCCCTTTCTGAGCCATCAAGGAATCCCTCACCATTATATGTGTTCCTCGGATCTTGGTCTTCCTCCCCATAACTAGCCTTTGTGAGAGCCATGATAATACCCTCATTCTGGCTTAATAAGGCTCGTGCTTCGTCTTGTCGGCTCATCAATTCAATTGCCATACATGAGGCCCTTCTCACCTTTTCTACATCTTCTCCTTCACCTCTTGTTAATGCCAGACGACTTAATGCGTTCAACAAGCCGTGGTGATTAGCCATAATCACACAATTCTCGGGTACAGCAGCTTGAGCTCGGAATGCTTCAGCAACACAATCCGTATTGGTCCATGTTGACGCTTTGACTAAGGCTGATAAAAGAGCACCCTGAGCAATCATGGGTGCACGAATAATCTCGCTCATTCTTCGAAGCGTGGCGCTGCAATACATTTTAACTTCAAGACCAGTATGCTCGCCTTTCAGTGTAACTGCTAGACACTCTAAAAGACCTGCATGATTAGCCATTCTATCAGTTGTTTCACTAATTTCACTGCATGACATGTTGAAGATGGTCTCAGCTGCATTAGCACGAGCCTCGTCATGTCCACGAAGAATGGGGTCGTCGGAGCCCACGAGATCAACTAATGCCTCGAGGATAGTGCCATCGCGATATCTTGCCAATCGAACAGTATTCTGATCTGAGCAAGCAACATTGAATAGGGTCACAACTGCATTCCTGCGAGTCTCTGGGTTATCCTCCTTCATTAGTTTCAACAACGTCTCCAACACCAAGTCGTTACGTGCCATCTCGGGCACATTATCCATATCCCCATTGCTCATGTTCTGTGTGAAACATGCAAGAGAGGAGCAAACGATATGAGTTGGAGAACAGTCAAGTTCAATCTATTACTCAACAACAACTTACCATAACAGCCAATGCGGCACACTGTTTAGGAACGTCACTCCTTTCATTATGCACTGCTCTACAGATATTATCAAGCAAGCCTGGTTCACGAAGCATGGGCATACGGTTAGCCTCGTGCGCGGCGAGGTTAGTCAAGGTGGCGATGGTATTAAACCGAGCCGCCTCAGTCATATACAGACCTGCTCCAGACGTTGCCTTTGTTGCCATTTCTAATCGCTGTACCTGTTTGGCATCTAATCCATCACCAGTATTTAAACTATTCACTCCTGAGGCACGTCCACCAATTGCAGGGGCACCTGGCTTAACCCTATTATAATTGTGTGTATCAACGATGCGTGTTAACCAACGTAACATACCCGGACAATCACACATGGGTTGCTTAGCCTCGGGTACAAGACTGTACATTGCCAATACCTTGGTAACCTTTTGGACTGCTAGTTTCTGATCTCGGGTGACGGCTGTGGCTACGGCACGTTCAAGCGACCCAGGAACATTGGCCTTTTCTTGAATTGCTAACCATACGGCACGTTCGATCTTCTGGAAGGGACGTTCAAGAACAGTCACAAGAAGTGGTAGAATCTCAATACCACTATGTAGAGTTAGTTGCAGTTGGGGTTAAGGTCGAAAGAGGGAAAAGCATGTAAGTGAGCATATCATGTGCGCATCAAAATCAAACAGCAACAAGAGAAGTTAGGGTTAGAGCTGGGCGACTTACCATTCGTCCCAAGTCGCTGCAATCGCATCCGGATTAGCACGATGGACCATTTCAAGACAGGAACAAATCATTGCAATCTCCTTATCAAATTCACTCTGCTGTTGTACCATTAATGAGTTCGCCAAACTCTGTTGATAACTCAAATAGTGATTCATCGTTGCACCCATACCATTATTCTTGGCCTTGGCATCCTTATCCATAACTCCACCTTCGCCCTCGGTCATTTGTGCCATACCACTTTTACTCAATTGCAATACTAATCCTAATTTGTGATATAGTACGAATGCCCCACCCTCGCGTAATTCGGCATCATGCATTGATCGTTCCCGATGATCAAAGAATTCAACAGCTTGTGCTAATGAAGACAATCGTAATGAGGTGGGTAGTATTGACATGTTTAATGCATCTAATAATTGTCGTAGTGGTGAAACGGGTAAATTCTCTTCTACTTCCTCCACTGAAGTGAATGAATTCATAGATTGTTGTTGATATCCACTTGACCCACGTGAGGATGGTTGAGATTGTGTATTAAATGAATTCCTAGCAGAGGTATTTTGACTACTGGGCTGTGTACTGGGTTGGAATGATCGATTACTCTCCTGTTGTCGGAATGATCCACTCTTCATGCGTGCCATGATACCTCTTCTGTCGATATGTGGCTGTTGTTGTTGTTGACCTTGACCTCCTTGACGACTACTCTGTTGAGATGAAGGGTCATTACTGTAATATTCCGAAGAATTCTCTTCAACTCTACCCAAATTAGCCTCACTTTGTCCATTATAATACTGAGATTGTTGATTTCTATCCTCATCGGAATAACCACTCATACCTGATCGATTGCTATTATCAATAGGGTTGCGATACTTAGGCCCACCTCCTTGATTAAATGAGGATTGTCCTCCTTGGTATTGTGACTCTCCACCACCAAATGGATCATCATATTGTGACTCTCCTCCGCCGCCACCGAACGGATCATCATCATAATATTCATCGCCACCACCGAACGGATCACCACCATCATCTTCTTCATATTCATCCCCTTCGGATATAGCACTTACCGAGAATGAAAAGTACAT
>Ga0075437_11777_pt1 | contig 13361 bp, 8 predicted proteins | sample MintriMetagenome_FD_74266 | JGI IMG/M metagenome (GOLD analysis project Ga0075437, IMG submission 74266) | Marine eukaryotic communities from Monterey Bay, USA to study complex ecological interactions - Minidiscus trioculatus and... | ecosystem: Environmental > Aquatic > Marine > Unclassified...
GCCATCGTTTCTTATTATCATAACATTGACGTAAATTTTGTAAAAATCTCCACCATAATGGACTTAATGTACATGCTGGTAAAACAACTGTATGTAATAACCAACTTCGTTCCAGTGGTATTGCCGCCGCGTCCAAGGTGTACATTTCACTAGTACTCCACCAAGCTTTAATACCCAATGGTATAAAGAATATAGTATATGCCAGATCCTGTAATGGACGGACTGTAGACGTTAAGATATCACCGATGAATCCGTCACGGAATGTCACCTCGTAGCATGGTGCACCGATTGTTAAACTTATTATTGTCCATATATTCCTCCGTTTATACCATGGTATGAATAATAGTATTGTTGATAGGAAGAATAATGTTAATGGGAAGATTGGTGATGCTATTTGTGCTATATATTTCATCCATGATTCTTGTGATGTATGTTGTTCATGTTCTTGTTGCTGTAATGACGTAGGTTTGGTTATATCAATATATCGTCCACCCTCGGCACTACTTATAGTGAACAGTATTAAGAACATACATGTTACTATTGTAAGATCTAATGTTGCACCGAATACTTTTGTTGATGGTGGTGGAAGTGACTGTTGCTCTTGTGGCTCATCAAGTCGAAGAAGCTCTTCTTCTTCTTCAATTCTACCATTCATTTCTTGTTCACTATCAGCAGCAGTTGTAAAACTATCTTCTCTAGCAGTAACATCATTCAATTCATATTCTTCTGTCTTCGTGATATCACCACTAGCATCTCCGGCAACATCTCTATATCTAACATTCATTTCTAAATCACCATTACTTCCTTCACTTTTACTACGCTTCTTTTTCTTACTTCTTCTTCTCCGTCTTCTTCTAATAAACGAGGCATGCTTTCTTGATACCAAATCATATGCAATGTTTGTTGTTATTGAATTGGGTGGTGGTGCGAATAGTAGTTTACCTACTATTTCTTGAGTTATACAGAGTGTTGTATTGTTATTATTGGAGTGTTGCAATAGAGTATGTGCCTTGCGTCGTATCTCTTTGGAATTTGGTGATAGAAAGTCACTGCCTTCAGCATTGTCATTATCAGTATACTTTCTATCATCATCACTGTAACCATTTCTATCCTCATCAATATTAATATCACTAATAACACCCCGTTTATCACAACATTCCCAAACCCAAAGTGCAAAAGCAATACAACCCAATAAAAAACATGCTTCACTAACAATTCGAAAAACACGTAAGCTAGGTGGATGTCTACTTAATGCTGTAATAAATGCCAAGTGATGTAACTTTTTTGTAGTACGTTGATTGGTTATGGTGGGTGGTAAATAGGTATCATCTGTTAATATGTAGAGTGATAGTAGAAGGGGGATGAGTAGGAGTAGTTTATGTTTGATTGAGTTATACCATGGTGTAGATTTTGGTATCATTGTTGTTTGATCTATTGATGAAGGCTGTGTTGGTAATGAGGAGGAGGGCGGTACTTTGGTGATATTATCATCATCATCGTCAGCTACTACTAACAATGGATTAGCTCCATAGTCATTATCATAATTTTGATGCACATCTTGTGTATTTTCACTGTCATTTACGTCGTCATCTCCATAGATACTCCGATGCTCATATGGTACCATATTAATATTCCTCTGTGGAGAATCCATATTGGTATATATCAAAGTAGAATGTTTAATCTATTACTCTCTAACTTCTATAATGTCGTGTATTGTAATGAATCACTAATCACTAAACAGAAACTTCATGGAACTTATAAAAAGGCGGGAAATGGACTCCTCTCCGTCCTCTAAGTGAAGACAGTGTACAGTTAGTGTTTATGTTGTTATTTATGCCTGGGTGAGGTTATAATACTTATATATTATCCTCATAAGTACTCCTACATTGAAATCCACGGCATGGATTAATATTATCATTATTCATATTAATTAAGTGTTTTGTATCAGAGTGGTGTACTGTATATTTGGTGGATTTGATTTTAGTGTTTGAGATTGTGGACATACATGGAAGAAATAAAGGAATGCAATGCTGAGGCAGCCATAGGGCATTTGCCAATCCCGCCAGTAGTTCCAGAAAGCATTATGGTAGACCTACAACCCCGATATCAACGCAAGTGCATAGTATCGACAATTACTGTCAAAGTTCCGCCTGGTGAGCTTGGCATCATCTTGAAGGACATTAATGATATTCCCACGGGAATGCACGGTGGCACATTTATATCACATGTTAATACTGACAGTGTCTTGGCTCAGCAAGTGTCGATAGGTGATAGTATTATCACCATTGATGGAAAGGATGTTAGTCAGCACACCGACAACGAGATATCTTCTATTTTAAGTTACAAGGCTAACAATGCAGTGCGAGTTTTGGTTATTGCTAAAGGTATTTCAAGCGTAGATTATATGAAACAACAACATGATGAGGCCAGAATCAAGACATCACCTAACAAAGCTAAACGTCCAGCGAATGCATATATATTATATGGTAATACTGTACGCCAGCAAGTTAAGGATGCTAATCCAGAATTGAAACATACAGAAGTGGTAAGTACATATGTTTTATATTGTGCTGTATACACCTCCTCCTTGCCTATTCTTATGCATGTTATTACGATATATTCCACTTCAGATGAAGATGATTGGTAAAATGTACAGGAATTTATCACCCGAGGAACTACAAAAGTACAAGGATATGGCAACAGCTAACATGATAAAGTTTTTGGAAGAGTTCGGCGAAGACGCTATTAAACAATCAACAAAGAAGAAGAAGAAAAAGAAGAAGGAAGAAGATGAAAATGTATCCACTGAGGTAGTTAGTAGTACAAAGAAAGCAACAAAGAAGAAAATTTTGTTTCCTTTAGTAGTAGAGATTGAGGCAGATTCAATAGAGATAAAGAGTGGTATGTATGGTAGTATGTTCATAAATGGTACTTATGAACCCATACCGGCAAAATTCAGCGGCGGTGCTCCTGTTTATATGAAAGAGAGGGGATATGAATCAATTTTTGTTTATATTCTTTATGCAGAGGGACAGTATTGGTTTATTGACCGCATTGATAATACAGGTTCGGTTACTTCATCAAGATTCTGTAACAACAATCACGTGTCCTTCATGGAATGCAGAGGGTATAAGATATATCGTTCCGCTACCAAATGTATAACTCCTCCAAGAAATGATTGGGTATGTCAACTAAAAATACAAGAGAATAAGAAACGAAACCTTAGTGAATTGATCAGCACTACGAAGGAGATACGACAAGACGAAGTAGACCGAGATATTGTGGTATGTGAAGATGATACTCTCTGCGGTCAAGGATTTGATAATATGATCAATGATATCATATCTGAGTATGAACCTAAGAAGAAGAGGAGGAAGGGTTGCGTGAAGAATCAGCACTGTGGGGATGTTGTGGAAGAGAGTGATATTGTGGTTGGTGATAATGATATTCTATGCCCGAGTCGGGGGTTATTTGTTGATACCCATCCAGGTAATGTCAAATTCCGTAAGCTAGTTGCAGCACATAAATTACGATACCTGGCAGCATCCAAGTCCGATAAATCAATTGTGGCGCGAGAGGTTGTTAAGGAATGGAGAACTATGACTCCGCCGGGAAGATTCTTGAAAAAGAAGGATACGACCGATGATACTATGGTTTGGCAGGATGTGGGTGATAAGAAGGCTAGGGAGAAAACCAGTCAACGCCTGTGCCGCTATAATTTCTTGGGTACGAAACCTCAGAGTGAACGCTATAACTTGTCCCCCACAGCTAAGAGACGAATCGTAAATCAATTTACTGCAGGAGGGGGCGGCGCTACGACACCAACAAGGGCAACTGTTCTTACTCCGGGGACAGTCAGAAGAACTCCTGCATCTGCTATTGCTGTACGAGATACCAGTGTTGACAACGATGGAATGCCGGGTGTTGATAATTTGTCACAGATAGATGAACCAGCATTTGATACATATTCAGAGTATCATTGGGAAACACTAAATCAAGTTACTACTGTTGCCGAGGGGTATCACCATATTACTATTAATCTCGATGGTGCAATCACTCAAACTGGACTCCGGTTTGCTTATAGTTCGCGACTACGACGTGCTGTGGTAACTGAGATACTAAATGGATGTCCGTTTGCTGATCAAATCAAAGTTGGTAAGGAATGTGTTCTGAAGAATTAAGATCCGAGTGTGGCAAGTCCTAATAGATCAAATCCCAACTGATATATCTTCCTCTTATTCACATTACAGGCGACGAGCTTGTGCTTGTTCAGTTACCCAATGGCTCTCAGTCGAATGCGAAACAGAGTATGCAATGGCTCAAGGATAGAATATCTAGACAACCATCATCATTTGTAATGTGTAGGAAATATATCATGGATATTCCTGGTCAAATAGCTGCAAAGACGAGGTTATATCGTCTTATTAAATCAAGTCTTGAGAATAAAAGCTGGTCATCAACATCAATTGGTACCTACCAAGGAAAGATATTGGCTCTAGAAGATGGCACCGATGAGATACGTTCGTCTGCCGATGGATGTGCCATTATCTCAGCTTTTGTGTGTATCACTCATACCCATCCGTCAGCCGAAGAAGAGGGAGTTACCACGAGCCAAGTCAAAGGTATAATCGACAGTCGTGTCCCTGCCTTTGCATCTAATATCCGCAGATATAAGAAACAGATACAAAGAAGGGACGTCACTGATAATGACGGTGGCAATAATCTTAGTGTGCTTGATATCACAGATTATCTAAGAAATATGGGATTTCTTTCACAGTTGAGTGCCCCTTGGCCAGAAGGAGGAAACATACTATTGGATGAGTATTGGAATCGATGCATTCTATCACCTCTCAGTAGTGGGTCGGGCAACATGGGTATGGGTAAGCATACTTATTTGGTTGTTTGTTGGCCGTGTCGTTGTAAACTCACTCTTGTCTCTTGCTCTTTTTTCTTAGCATTCTACTTCGACAAGCATGTTGTGACAATCCTACGATCTGTCAAGACTGAATCGACTGACGGCACTTTTGTCTACGAGTTTATCGAGCCTTTGCCATCTCAAACAGATAACACACTCGTAGATGCAGATAGAGTAGTATTCGATACAATCTCCGCTCTCGAGACATATTTGCGTCATTATTGTTACATGCGGCTCGCCCGTTTATCAAACTGCGAGGATATAGCCAATAAGCTATGGGATAATGATACTTTGTTGCACCATATAACAGATGCGGAGAAAGATGAACGAATATTCTCAACGTATACTTTCAAATATCAAGGTCCCTTTAACTGGCTAGACAAAACTCTACCTATCGAACCTCCACCTTGCTTACCAGATAAGCCAGATGAGCCGCCTAAAGATACAGATCCGTCCTGGAAAGACATCCAACGAATAGTTGATGATCTATTCTACAGTGGCAATGTTGTTGAAAATGGGGTCACTCCGTATTGTAACGCTGTCTTAAATAATCTTGGGTTTACTGCCGATACTCTTTCATCACAACTTGAACTAAAGATCAAGAAACGATTGACGGCACTACGTAAACAAACAGAAGACAAACTTGTTGAAATGATCGACCAGTTTTATCTTGATGCAGATAATATTGACGAGGATTCGAGTACGATAGTTGAAGCAATACGTTCACGAATCAACAATGAGTTGAGTACTCGGTCAATATCATTTATCAACAAACGATTGACTATACTGAGAAAAGGATCGGCTATTAGAAGGTACGAGAAAAGTTCTGATGGTATAAGACTAATAGAAGATGGCTTCTTTTCATCTCCAGCAGAATGTATACGGAATGATACAAAAGTTACTATGAGTAACATTAAACAACTAAATGCTAAGAGAAGAGTAGGTGGTTATGTCACGGATGACGGACAGTATTATTATGAATTCATACGAGATGGGCGTCGCATTAGCAAGAAGCAAAAGCTAGCTAGAATGAATGGAACGGAGGATGAGATTCAAAAGATTACGATTGGTGCTGACAATTCAATCTCGGTGGAATCATTTGCATACAATGAAGTTTTGCAAAAATTGGGTATTCAAGAGAGCGTTCTGAGGAAAGGTGAGTTCCATCATTATTGGTTTCAACTCATGGTATTACCATTTACTAACCTCATCATTATACATTGTTAGAATTGAAAAAGGGTGTATACCCTAGGCATATTGATCCTGATGGTGTGTACTACCGATACAAACATCGATACATGAAAGCAAACCCATATACTAGTGGTCACATATTGGCAAGGCACCTTGGAAATAAACGCAACACAGCAGTAGAGTTACTTACTTTACCAGATTTAGAAGAACTTGATGCATATGAGAATAAGGACATGTTTTTTGACTTGAACTTGGTAGGAATTAAACGAGGAAGACGGTGGAGAAAAGGTAAGTTTTATGCTCATGAAAATCAGTAATGCATACTCTCTTACTCACAGTTGGTTTTTATCTACATACACACAAAGAGTTAAAAGATGGAGGCTTTGTTTTCAAGCATGAAGGGGTAACTTGCTTTGCTCGTTACAAGTATTCACATAGTCCTAGTATCACTATGTTGTCACGGTCTGCAGTAACAGCTAAGCTGCTGGCTGTTGAGCTCAAGAACGATAAGAAGTTGAGGAAGCATAGTAATTCTGATTGCCTTGAGATGAAGACTTTAGTCGAAGGTACCGGGACTATGTTGGAAGACATATTGAATGATGAGAACAACATGTATCATGCCACACCAGTAATGATTGAAAATTTTGAGACGACTGATGATGAAAAGAAGAAAGGTCATGCATATGTTAAGCCAGCATGTACTATTGAGGATGAAGGACTACGAGCTATGATGGATGTGAAGAGGCGAATGCATAGAGATGTATATTTTACTAGACGGGCACTCCACTCTTATAGGAGATGTAATGAGAGGATGAAGCATAAACCATTCACACAAATGATGTTACTTGAGATAGATGTATCTTTGGAAGATTGTCATCCAGTTGGTCTTACTCTTGGTGGACACTGGAGAGGTGCCGATGGCATATATAAATCAGCCAATAATGCACAGATAAAGAAGGCGATATATATTAAGACGGGAAGCAATGGTAATATAAGTGATGACGATGCAGTTATCAAATTAGTACGGGAAGATTACAATATGAAGAAAGTCTTGAGCGTCAACCTGAGGAGAGGTTTGAATGATCACTCAGAACATTATAATAATGGACTGTTCAATCTCAATGACGATGAAGAAGAGGAGAATGAGGGAACGATTGTTGAGCCAACTGTCAATGGTATGGTTGTAGATGACCTGCCAGATCAACCTGCCATTGAACCAGCGGTCCAAGCAGCTTCGGAAGACATCATCAACAAGGGTACTCTGGATACAAATGTAGATGAAAGTGAGAATGGCAATGTGAGTCTTGACTTTTGGAAGTTGAATAAAAGTACGACAAAGTTGGATAAGAAGAGACTACGACAAGCAATGGATCTGGCACATAATCACTGGGTGAATATACAGCATGGACATCTAGTTACACTACGAGTATTTCTCAAGTCTCCATCAAACAGACTTTTAATTCGGCTTTTTGGATGCAAGTTTAGTATAGATTCGGAAACAAATCAAGGCTGTATTTGTGTGAAGAAAGACTTATGTCACATCTGACATAAAATAAGACATACCATATTGATATTCCTTTGTTCATCCTTCATTAGTGGTGAAGAATGGAAATGTAATCCTCTCATATTAGTGGATATGGCGGCCGCTTTCACGGGTGGTCTTGTTTGCAAATTGCAATATGTGAGTTATACTATACAAAGATTCTAACCTAAATTAAATTGTCATTCTCTACTTCAAACTATCCCCCAAATTATTATCTTTGTGTGGTGCTCCTCCTATTAGCGTATTTTATACAATGCTATTGCCTTGATAGAGAAGATCTAATATGAATAATGATAGTAGCGGAAGTGCTGTCGTGGTGTAGAGCTAGACAAAGTAACTACAAAGAAAATGTCTTCTCACGAAAATGAAGATGATGCACCTTCATCCGAGGAAGTACAGCCGTCATCAATGTTAATTGATATATTACATCATAAACTACGTGATCCAAGTATAGTACGGAAATTTGAAGATAGTCGTCAAGATTCGTCAACTTATAGTTTGGTATGCCCTCGATGGGTATTGCAAAATGTTAAAAGTGATGTAGTTAATGCTGATATAAAGGAAAGTTTGGATGGTACTGACAATATCAAAGTACCAAATAAAAACAGAGAAGCGACATATAATGCATATCCCAAACGAAATCATATAGATCTACGAATGGAACAGAATCGCATGTTTGCAAATGAGCAACATAAACAATGCAAAGCATTATTGTCTAAACTTTCTCAGCCATCAACAGCGTCTCAGTCTACTCCATCATCAAACAATAATATTGATACCAATAACAAGCAATGGAAGAAACAAGCAGATACGATACAATCACTATTAAATGAAGGACTGGCGTCATGTCCAAATCATATAGGATTATTAGCAGCCGAGAAAGAGTACAAAGAATGGATACAGCAAAGGATAAATATACTTTCAACTCAATCGCTTCCAACAAAGCAAAATACTAATAAAACAACACCATCAAACTCTACACTTCTTCCAACATACTCATCTAACATGAAAAAGGGAGCAGAAAATAGAGCACAGGCTGCATTAAGAGATGCACAGCTAGAACGTTCATTTATGCTTGATGGCGATACAAAAGATAATAAGAAGGATAATATGTATCCACTCCTCTCTGCTAATGACGATGATCACCAAGATATAAACAGCAGTTGTAATAACAAAGAAGAAAGTTTATCAAGTGGATCAGATACCGATGAAGATAGTCGGAGAAGAAAAAAGAGTAAACACAAGTATAAGAAGCATAAACGGAGTAAGAGTAGACATGGTCAAGGCGATAGACGGAGAAGAACAAGAGACCGTAGATCAAGATCTAGATCACATTCTAGATCGCGCTCTAGATCAAGTTTATCTTCACAGTCATCAGATTCATATAGAAGACGGAAGCATAGACGGAAGGAAAGGAAGAGACGAAAGAAAAAGAAGAAAAGAAGGCATAGAGAATCTCGTTCTACACGGTATAGTAGTGAAAAAGAGGACGATGGCGATGGTGATGTGGATACTGGAGATGGTGTTTTTAAGGATGAAAAACAAGTGGAGAGATCAATATGATCTTATATTTTCAGGTAAGTTTGACTGAGATGTGTGTATCCTTTTATCATACTGCAGTCAATCATTTCACTACCTTTCCATTTTGCACTGCTACTTTTTGCTCGGATGTCTGTGGTTCATATTACAACATATTGTTTTGATATTCGTATAAACATTGAGGAGCCGGTCTAGACCGGTCTGTCTAGACTTAACTTACTCCCTTACTAATCAAACTTTAAGACTCTACTTGCACATCCTCGATCTATATCGCCACGCTCGATATCATCACTGTCGCTTACTGTATTGTATTCTTTTGTGTTAGCATCAAGGTGCGCAGGCTCTTCTAATCTCCATATCAATAAAGAGCAAATGAACATGAATAAGGCCGTTACAGTAAATGGCAATGAGCCACCCTGCTCATTGCCTTTCATATCTCTTGATATCTTGTAGAGTATCGTTCCGGCTAGATTTCCAACCATCCCTCCTATGTTTAGTAATGATTGCATACCTCCAATGGTACTCCCTAAAGCCTTGGACTTTGATGATTGTAAACTCAATATCGATTTCAGGCTTGGCTCCAAGACAGAAAGTATCGCTTGAAAAGCAATTGCAGACAAGAAATGAAATGCCAGCTGTTTCCGAGAATGGAGTTGGTGTTGTATTGATTCATCATTTTGTTGATCAAGAAGACTTCGGGTCTCACTGTTGTTTAATTGGATGCCAATACCACTGCCATTTCCATACTCTTCTACCCCAACTAGATCTTCTACACCTTCCTGATACGCACCGCCAAAGGAACAAAAGCAGAACAATATACACATTAATGACCCAATTCCAAACCCCTTCGCAGACATTCGGACTCTACCACCGACCTTGTCTAACTTTTCAATTATTGGGAATGACGCTACAGCCCCAGTGGATATGATTGATGATATGAATGTTAGTATTCCAAATGTGTGAGCAGAGAGATTGAATATATCATGTGCTAATAGCGGCCACAGAACCGTGAATATTGTATTCGCTATTGATTGCAGTAACAGAGCAAATGTTAGTGTTATCGTGGTTATTAGCTGCTCGTTTGCTCGTCTTGTGCTACTGCTTTCTTCTGGTATTGTTGTGTTTGATGTTATTGTTTTTGGATCATCTGATAATGATTGTGTTGATAATGATAAGGATGCATTGCTTTCGTCATTATCTATGAAACTATCACTTATTGATGTTGATGTAAGTTCTAACTCTTTGGCATTAGAAGTATTTGATGCTGTTGACAAGCGTCTAGTACCATGAAGTAAACCGTCTACAAAATCTGATTGCTTTTGTTGAGGCTTTGGTATATCATTGCTCATGCTTTGTATACCTCCTTTTACATTCTTTCTATCAAAGAATAAAGCAATTGTACCATAGAAACAGAAGAAGGTACAGAATCCCATGTGTATCCGATATCGAAACAGTTTCTCCAATCCGACAATGTTGTGTAATATATATTCTAATAATGGGAAGATGCCTTTCCCAAGTAATTGCAATGTTGTAAGTTGTACAGCAAAGCCTGATAACACCTCGCTTCTCAAACTTGGTGGATTAGATTTGACTAAATGACCAAGTACAACTGTGAACACATTATTACCAATACCTAATAATACATAACCTAATCGTAAAGATGATAGAGAGCTAGCCATACCTCTCCATAAACAACCCACTGAACATGCTGCAGCAGTAATACTAATTGGTATCCATGGACCATATTTATCTAATGCAATTCCACAGACAGGTGCACCTATTAAAGCACCTATTGAAATGATAAAACCAAGTTGTCCAATATCTATTTCTGTTGCACCAATTTCTAAGTAAAAATAGGTCGTTACTGCAGAATGTAATGAGCCTCCGAATGTTGCTACATATAGAACTATCACTGGTGTTCGAGTAGATGGATTTGATATAAAAAGATGTAATGTTTTCTTTTGTGTTTGTATAATATCATTTATATTTGATGTATATGAAGTTGGTATCGTTTCTGTTGTAGATGTCATATTTGTTCTACTAGAGTTCTGTAATGGTATTGTATACTTTGTTATCCAAATAAGTTGCAATGTATTGGTTGATAAAGGTTCTAACTAGTTTGCATATAATGGTATTGTATATTACCTTCTCCAAATAGTTGCAATTTCAAGTTAATAAAGGTGCACCTTCTCATTCTCAAAAAAGAATTGTTGAAATAGTTGAAGTCCATCGATGCCATATGTGTCGGATTATATGTAAACACTGAACAACCTGATTACCTCCAATGAAAAGAGAGTTAACAACGATCCAGTAGGTGTATCCTAAGTTGTCTATCTGCTACATAAATTGCAATACAAGCCTATGTACGCTGTCTGTTCACTCCTTTTTAGATATGAATCAAGGGACTACCACCACTTGAAGCAATATCTCATACATATTACCTCTATCCCTCACGATCAACTACTACTTATTGACTAGTAATTCAGGAGAAAGTAACAGCTCACGAATTGATGTAACAGTGAGTTGACTTCAAGAGGACGCTAAATGACTTCTTCTATATTATTAGGGTAGACTTATCTGAGACTAACGATGATCGCACTCTCCGGGCATTTTAGCCCTCATATTATCCACTTATGGCAGCAGTTATTTCAGAGTAAAGAACAAGTACTAATGCAGCTCCAACAGTTCTCAAGGCGTTAGCTCCAGCCCCTTTAAACAATGCTACGAATCCTTCATCTTTGATAATCTTGGCAAAGCAGTCACCTGTACCCTTGTAGACACATTCATCTTCTGGTAAATCTGATTGCATCTGTAGCCGTCTTCGAACAGTATCAAATGGATATGATAAGTATGCTGCACATATTGCTGAAGTTTGTGCACAAACAAACTTTGAAGTTGCCCGAACGATAGTACTGGAAACTGATTGATATGGATTAATACCAGATAATGTATCAAAAAGACCAAAGTATACACCTCGATATGGTATAATACCCATTATTGATACTCCCAGTCCATTATATATACCGCCAATGCCACCGCTTGCAAATGTCTTCTTGAGACAATCAAACAATCCATTGAATTGTGGTTCATCGCTACCAACATCCGATGCTAATCGCGTCCTTGCATAGTCTAAAGGATAGACAAACAGTAGTGATCCTGCACCAGCCAATCCACCACTTGCAATATTAACTAATAATGCCTTTCCAAACTGTGCTTTCTTATCCACATGTGGAAATAATGATTTAATACTATCTTTGAAGGCAAAGTTAAATGCCTGTGTGGGAAAGTATCTTATAATATTGGTAACATTACCACGCCACAATGCTGATATACCCTGTTCTTTCACAACTCGTGTAAAACAATTTATTATACCTGTGTATGGAAGTACTTCACCGCTTAATATCTTTGGATTTACATCTTGTGTTTGTATTAATAATTTGACCCTTTCTATCGGTGCTGTGCAAGTTTTTGCAACCGATCCTGATATGCCACCTGCCAAGAAATCAATTATAAATTCGGATGTTAATATGAGTACTAACTTTTTCAATATACGTGATGATATATCTGTGGTGCACAAGATCAAAACTACTGCACCGATTGTAAAACTTATTATACATAACGAGTATTGTCTGAATATATGTTGTAATAGTTGTATATGACGTGATTGTCGTGTCCGTCGTTGTATCCTATTTAATACTACTATACCTCCTCCCTTCTCGACAAGGCCAACTCTTTCTTCATCGTCATTTTCGTCGTCATAACTTGAAGATGTTGCCAATGACGAAGTCTTTCTTTTGAGGTGTGGGGATTTGGGAGTACTACCGAGCTCGATATGTTGAGATTCTTCTGGATCCGGTGATTTTGTCCGTGCTTTCATTATATTGCAAATGGTCTGGTGTGATATATACCTGCCTACTCTTATATCTTTAACCTACCTCCCAATACATGCAGTAGCACTCTCTCTCATAAAAATAAATCTACTCTCATAATTTCTTTATGTCTCGGCTTCTCGATAGTATCCGGTTTGATTGCACAACAATAATGACCAAATAAATGAGCGTACGTCATCGCTAAATAGCGATACCAAATCATCGCTAATACCCTACATTTTACACACAAAATGCTATTTTCAGCGATGACTATTTTACTCTGGACTCCCTATTAAGTTATTGC
>Ga0075437_13135_pt1 | contig 13353 bp, 9 predicted proteins | sample MintriMetagenome_FD_74266 | JGI IMG/M metagenome (GOLD analysis project Ga0075437, IMG submission 74266) | Marine eukaryotic communities from Monterey Bay, USA to study complex ecological interactions - Minidiscus trioculatus and... | ecosystem: Environmental > Aquatic > Marine > Unclassified...
CTCTCTTTGTTGCGTCTGCTGATTGATCAACATTTAGTGGAGCGGGTTTGTCTACTAATGGTACAACTTCCTGATTCTCTTCATCAGTTGGCTGTGAGGGGTTTTGAGGCATTGCCCCTTTGCTTATTGCAACCATTCTTTGTTTGTTCTGTAGAAAATTATATATTGTATCTTTTGTGGTAACTTTTGTTGTAGTGTCAGCCCGTTCAACTACTACACAAGAAAAAGATAACTAGAGTGGGTTATAATGCTATTGTACTGGTGATATTCACAAAGCAAGGGCAATAGGGTAGAGCAATAGTAGAGGCTCGCTGATCAATGGATAGTGAGAGTGATTTTCAATTTTGAAGGTCACGCACGCGTGAGTCTAAATGACCCCGTTTCATCGCCATAGTACTCGCTACAAGTATCTAAGAAACCAAACCATGCCCTTCTATCTTACAAGAAAATATAACTTCATGCCACATTGAATTGCGATTTATTGCCACAACTTCTCAAGTCTATTGCAACACAAAAGATATCAACAAGTCGACAAGTATCGTACAACATTGCAATTATAAATCAACCCACTAATAATGAAACTGTCATCATTAAAGTTAATCATCGGTGGAGCTGTCATCGGATATGTTCGGGGTCTAGATGAGCTAACAATAACATCATATGATGTGATTGATGGAAGTAAATGCTTCCCCGATAAGGAGTATCTCCCTAGAACAAATCCAGAACCACAATGCACAGGAAGTGACCCAAACGAGTATCAGCAATTATTAGGAGGATCAGGTGTTCTGACTAATGGTGTTATTGCAACTTTAACAGCATTTGGATTAGGAGAACCTACCGAAGGAGAAAAGTATGTATGCTGGGACTTCCGTGAGTTTAGTGTAACAATGGGTCAAGCGAGAGAGTTCCCAATTGTGTTAAGGTTCGCCGAAGATGTAACCGTTAATGAAGTATACGTTTCTGTTGATGACAAGGCGATTGATAACGCAATAAAGGCTCCGGGAAAAGTTAGGGTTGGTATGGACATGGAAGAGTACGTCTTCCCTTCGAATCCTAACATTGGTGGAGTTGGACCTTATACAGGAGAGATCCCTCTTACTACACCAATCGATGTGTCTGCAGGTGAAGATTTTGTGGTTACTATTGTCGGTACCGAGGATGAGGGTGAATGTACAAGCATAGGTTTCGAAAATCCTCCGGGTATATGCCCTACTGTATGCCTAAGTGAAATTCAGGTCTTTGGGACTATCTCCTCCGGAGACTCCTCACGTTCCAGATCAAAGGCAAGTAAATCAAAGGCTAGCAAAGGTTCTAAGGCCAAAGTTCGTAAACTCAATTATGTCTAATTGAATGTGTATGTGAAACAAGAAAAGAGGATAAGGTAGGAATAGAAAGTAGTGATGATTGATAGTGATTTTATGTTATATGTACATTACAGATTCTCTATCTACTAGACATGATAGTTTGTTGACTCTTACCACCCTTTCGAGTGTATCTCCTCATACCATAGAACACTATCAAAGCCACAACTGTCTTCAATTTATCATTCTTTCGAACTTGTTCTTGTAACCATTGTACTCTACTGCCGATAGTATTCACTATCGGCGGAAGTGTCTTGGGTATCCTCAACTGATCCATCATCTTGGAGTATAACATTGCAGCTAGAGGGTTGGTAATTCCAGCTTTTGTGGAATGATTACTTGAATTCAACATACTTGAGGCAGCCCCAGCTCCTACGGCGGTAGAAATCAAACCTAACGACGTTAATATCTTGACTGCAGATCCCCATGCTCGACGTGTCGACGAACTACTACGTAGATGAAACATGAATAGGAATGTCGCAGCTATACTTGTATGATGTAACATTTTGTCAAGTTGAAACTTGGGTGGATCTTCTTCTTCTTGGGGCTCCTCTTCTTGTGTGCCTTGGGGAGAATCTTGAACATTGGTCTCATGTCTTGTGCTACCACCACCCGTGATATTGGAAACTATCAAATCATTGATAGTTGCAGATAAAACATCTGCAATACTTTCATTCGAGCCTTGGTTATTGGTAGGGCTAGTATTCTCCTCCTCGCCTTTGTTATTTGATTTAGCATGGATAATCTGAATTGGCACAGGTGATGATGATGCCGCGGGAGAAGCGGCAAGTTGAGAACTGCCTTCGTTACTTTCCACGGAATATGTAGTATCCGTACCCTCTTCTTCTTTTTCATCACGCGAATCGCTACTGTTTGTTAATTGCAACCTCTGAACACCACCTCCCGACCTACTCGTACTACTATTGTTAATTAAAACATCCTTCAATTGTGAAGGAACTATATCCCAAATACCACCCTGAGTAAATAATGTACGGTCTAATGTTGGATCTGTGGCATTTACTAATCGACGTCTTGTATTCACGGCATTATTATTCATTAATGAAGTATTAGTAAACAATTCATCCGGTAATGAATATAGCAACAAACCACTCCATAACCCAAACGAAATTTCAATACCACACTTTGTAATTTTGTGTAACACATCATCTAATATTAAATTATCCATATATTGTACTGTAGTATCAATTTGTTTTACTAATAATAATTTCAATTCATTTTGTTTTGTGTATAACTTTTCATAATAATATTGAATAGTTTGATGTGTTGATATTATCCCAATTATTAATGTTGTTGATGATATAAGTAGTATGATTATTGGTATACATCGCATATTTTGGGATGATGCTATTGTTTGTAATAGTTCTCCGATTTGTTTTGATAATGATGTATTTTGAGGATTATAATCTTGGGTGGTACATGTTGAAGTTGTTAAATCAGAATCAGAATCACTCGTGTAATTCTCACATATGCCATCATCATCTTCAACTGGCTCGTTATTACTATTGGAAAATAGTAACAACACCTCACCAGATTCCAATAATATCCAACGAGTTATAGTAATACCCACCGCGGTACTAATACCAGCTAATGAACATAGGATAAGTTGTAATCCTTTCATATTATTGTCTGATGTAACTGTTGATACATTCTTCTTGTTGACGGAGACATTATTCTCGGATACCTCCTTATCATCTGCTGCCTCCATAACCTCCCAATTACTACTATTAACAATTGTACTACTCATCTTCTTTTATTATAACCCTTATTATTCAACCTTGCCTCAGCTGCTAATAATTGTTGTAATACAATTACAAAACTACCGACGAATAGTATGAGACCTAGTAGTTTTAGTGTGTCCTCTTTACTCCAATACATTATTAGATTATACTACGGTGGTTAGTTGTTTATATGGCTCTTCTTCTTCTTTACATCAATTGCTATTGCAAATTGCAACCCAACGAGAGCTTTAAATTCCTCGGATTGCAAATTAGTACTTTGGTACGATAAGCGTTGTGAACGGATGAAGACGGACGTACATACGTCGATTTCATTGGGCACAGGACACATACGTTTCATCCGCACAATTTATTGATTTGCTTCAATAGTCAGACCTCTCTATTTGGCGGCGGGCGGCTATTGCAATACCCAATCATTTCAATAATATGGACGAAGAAACTGCTGCTCAAGAAATCCCAGTGATTATCGAGGAAGTGGTAGCATCATCCTCTTCACTACCACTAATCGGAGGCCTCTCCATCTTAATCATCCTAATCCTCTTATCAATACGTTACATTCAGAAATCACCAAAGGTTAGTAAACTAACCAATAGTAATGATAAGAAGAAGAAGGTTGACAATAAGGTAACACTTGATCCAAAGGCAGATGCAGCATATTTAGTTAATTGTCTCCGTCCTACATCAACGCCACTGGAAATATTATACGCCATTGCCACCACACCTGACACTGTAGCCGTTACCTCCAAACATGTCGCATTGGCAAATGAATTACGTGAAAAGAAATTAGCACACTTGGCCACCAAAAAATCAGAAGCATCACATAAATCAATGGATGATCTATTCGATGATGACGGATGGGCCGAAGAAGATGAAGATGATCCAGCCGCGGCGGCGGCCAAGAAAGCGAAAGAAGAGAAGGAGAAGGAAGAGAAACGATTGGCTAAAGCTACCGGGAAGGATGTTACTGATGTTACGAAGGTTAAGTTGGAGGGTGTTGATGATGGTGTGTTAGGACAAGAATGGGTGGTTACTAACTTGACCAAGTTGGGTGTTTGGCCACCACCTGGCTTTACATCTACAGACTTGAACAGTAAGAAATTCACTGACGAGAATGGTAAGAAGGTATCACCATTAAACCATCCAGGTGTCAAACGTGCCTTAATAATGACAATGGGACGATTAAATGCCAAGAAGTTAAATACCCATCCAGAATTAATGGCTGCTGGTCCCAAAGGATTAATTGATCCAACATACTTCCAAGCAACTATGGAATATCGTCAACGTGTTGGACAGGTATTAGAAGGTACGTTACGTATGGCATGTACATTACGTTCGTACAGATTAGCATCCAGTATATTAGATGCTATTGTTATGTTTAAAATTGGTTTAATGGATGTTAATTCTACAGAACAACGTGATTGGTTTAATGGATTAATGGTTAAACAATATGGTCAAGGTGGTACACCGAAATTAATTTTGGATGATAAGTTCTTGGGTGTGCCAACACCTGAACCTGAAAAGAAGGATAACAATGCATCACCAGCTGATAAGAAGGAAGAAGAGAAGAATAAAATTGCACAACAGATTATGCAAACTAAGCAAGTTACTACCACTGATGAAAAGATGGCATTGGAAATGACAATAACACGTCAACATGCTGAAAGCTTTACGAAAGAAAAGTTAGCAGCGGCACAAAAGCAGGGTATCCCACCTCAAATTGCCATGCAGGCATATCGTGAGGCATGGTTTATTTTGGTACGGGCACGTAAGGTTGATGATACTGATGGAGTAACACCAATTACAACATGGGATGGTGCCTTAGGTGATGCAAATCATCCAGCATCCAATCACATGAAATTCTTAAAAGAAAAGAATGATTCACTGTACAAAATTTTGGATAGTACTACTATCCAATCATTTACTACAGAATTTGCAAGTACTGAAACTAACTGTGAAAATCGTATTGTTATTGGATGGCCATTTGTTATATCCAATGTCGCGCAGAAGACTGGGAAGGTGAAAATTCACTTACCACCCCCTGTCGAGGCTGGGAAGTATGAATTTTGTGTTACTATTAAAAGTCAAGAGTTTTTGGGTGTTGAGGAGGAGTTTAAGTTGGTTGTGGATGTTGCCAAGGGGGTTGAGAAGAAGAAGGAGGATGTTGATGCGGATGATGATACCGAGGGTAAGAAGGATAAATAAGAAGATAGTACTACTGCGTAGGTAGTTGGGGGTAGAGGGAATGAGATGGGGTTTCATCATATCTTAAACGGGGTGTGTCTACTTATAAAGGTTGTAGTACTCATTAAAGTTAACATCTATTGTTACTGGTGACTGCGTATATCTATTCTACTTGTAAACCGTGACATACATATATTTTAGACCTAATATAATCAATTGTGTACCAGTGGTCAACATAAGCCCGTTTTCTCTATAAAGCTAATGCCCACACCACTCGACTTTAATCATGCTGACCATTTCCCATCTTCTTTTGGTGCCAATGAATGCATGGCATTAAAACAGCCTCTCGTTTACTATTCCGTTTGAAAGCAACAGCTACCCAAACTTTATCAGGGATATTTTCCCATACTTTGTGAGGCTCTAATTGACGAGAAGCTTCCTTTTCTGATATATAAAGCTTAGCACATCTTTCGGCCATGTCAACCTCGATGGTGAACACTTGTCCTTGAGACTCGCTCATGCCATAAAATAGTGCATTTGTCATCCAAGGCATCTTGGTATAGTCAGCCCCAGCTCGGTGGCAAAGGGCATTCTTTTCGGCATCATTGGTAACTAATCCAACTAATCCATAACCCGAGCCTTTCATCCAAATTGATTGTGTAGTTCTGCCATTTTCAATCACACCTAACGAATGAACACCTGGAAAGTCATTGCCACTGTCATTATTTTCAACTGACTGGCACAAGACAGATTTTCGTGTAGGGAATGTAAGTATTGAGCTAACATTTGTTGTTGACCAAACGTTTTGCCAGAGTTCCGTACCCTCGTCATAAACAGCTGTATCATCTGCGAGTACATCATCTCTTTCCTTCTCGGCCTTTTCAGCTCGATGTACAGCATAATTACACGATTCTCAGCAGTTTTTACTATATCCTCGGCCTTCTCTAATAGCCCCACCGTCTGTTGTTTAGCAGAGTCTCTTTCATTCTCTAACTTCTTTAGTTGCTCTACCGACTGTTGTTTGATTTCGTCTCTTTCTTTTTTTACAGCAGTAAGTTGTTGAATAAGGTCTCTACTCTCATCCTCTGCTGCAGATAATAACTTATGTTCATTATCATCTCTCTCTTTCTTAAGAACTGTTATCTGTTGCAAAAGATCTCTTCTTTCCTTTCTCATTGTACGAAGTTCATTATTAGCCAATGAATCCTTATTAGAAGCAGTTGTAATACTACATAAAGCAGAAGGACTTCTTTGACGTGAAGAAGTTGAGGTGGTAGTTGTGGCGTGGACTTTATTAGTACTCCGGCGCCGCTGAGCCCTATTAGCGACACGTCTACGCTTAGGTACCTCCTTCTTCTGCTTCTTCTTCACCATGATTTGTTGTCCTCTCCCTCAGATGAGTTTATTATAAGCAGTGACGCGGAAATACACAATTGACTATATGGTATGCATAGGTATGCATGATAAACTGTGGTAGATTTTTAATTTTTACTTGAGAGTTGAGAAAAGGTATCCTATACTATGGAGAAGTCAAGACTGGCGCTTTACTCATTAAACTTATTAACCGCTTCGTCTTACTGCCTGCCAAACTTATATACTTCATTCAACCTAACATCTACTATTGAAAACGTTTAAGGCAACGCTTCATATGAGTTTCCAGACCTCCTCTTATTCATCCATTATCTCATCTTCACAAATATCAATACAGTCTTCACAACTCACTGTGCAACACAAACCATCCTCAGGGTAACAAAAAAATCTTTCATTCTTGGTTAATTCTTTTCCACAATGACCAGGCACACATAAATACCTTCCACTATTTATATCTGTCGGTGGTCGGAAACCGCACCTCTTCGATGCATTCGCTCGGCATTTACTGTAGTGTTTCTCGAAACAAGGATTACAGAACTCTTTGTCACATATCCAACAATTGTTATATGCTCCTTTTGCTGACGGTGAATATCCCTCGCCTTTATTCTGTTCGTACCAGCAATCAATATGTCTTCCCTCACTATCAATCGACTCATTCTCAGAGCTATCTTGACTACCTTCTTGAATATTTTCGAAGCAATCAGGACAGCTAACATGTTTCATACAAGTTTCAACACTACATCGATTGTCTGATTTATCAAATGATTTGTAAAAATCAATACATTCAGCACAATACGAGTCTGGACCATCTACAGACTTCATATGTTTCAATGCATCATCACGTTTTGCAGACAGCTCCTCTTCTCTTTTCTTAATGTAGGCCTCCTCCTCTTCGTCTAACTTCATCATTTGTAACCTCAACTTTCTTTTTCTATCTGCAGTCGTTGCGGCAGCCTCATCTGGTATCGATAAGAATTCATCAATCAATGATTTCTCTACCGCTCTACATGACATTGTTGCTAATGAATCTGGTTGCTTTTGTTCTTCTACTGATGCATCGGTTTCCTCCCCACCCTTATCAGACGAAGAATCACTAGCATTACTATCACTCATCATCGTGCTTTTATTCTTATTGGCCCGTGCTAGATCTCCCCTCTTTTATTTTATCTCTTTGCAATAACAAGATATATAGGTGGGAAGGTACATACACAAAGACAGAGAAGTTCTCATATCCTTTTTGCAGTAGAGTTATATGAGCAGTTGATCGCCCGTCGCTAGAATACTGATCAAAAGAACGCAACCACACTAATATATGAACACCAATAACACCACCGACTATTACAACAAGTATTTACGCCCAAATACTCTATGTATTATTACGCCGCTCTCATAGACCATTTTGTCACTATATTTCGTTTGATCGCTAATTCATATCCAATTCACATATCTTTTTTCTCCCCCTCAACTCCGCGATGACGAGACACAAAGATTCGATTACTCCTCCACTAATAATTCAATAGAGATCAAAATCAGTAGGCTAATATAAATATATCTCCGTTAATAATGAACTCTCCTACTTGTACCGTCGATGGCAATATCCTCAATGAAAATACAGTTGGTCAAATGGATGATCTCGGATTGTCTGTCTTTGCAAAGTTATGCGGAGTTAATCGAGGAGCGTTCGTATTAGATCCACCCGATGGCAAAACATATGGGTGAGTTGTGCAGCTCAGTTTGATATGGCGTATAGCTACAGTATTGTTGCAATGGATTGGTTTGCTCGACGATATACTTTATGCTCACATCTTATGCACAATAATATCTTTCTACTAGTTGCACTTCTTTCCCCGAAGTCTTCTCCACAAACGCTGGCCTAGATTCCTCTGCTGCTATCCCTGACTCTGCAAACTTGACACAAACATTCACAGCTGGTAATATTACTGCCGCAGCTACTGTAGATATTGTCAATCAATACCTCACCGCTGTATACTCATCTTCCGATGGAGTTGAATCAAACCCATATTCATGTGATATGAACGGACTGGCTACATTAGATAATTGTGATAGTGATTCTAAATCCAACACATCTAAAAGTTTACGATCAGATGGTGATATTGTAAAGAGTGTTACATTGGCCGGTGCCTTTGTTTCACAACCATGGGCAACTGGCGGAAAGGAGGAATTATCAATGGACGAAGTGAAAGATTTTTATTCATCCAAAGACTTTCAAGAAATGGCTGAGTTGGGTGTGAATACTGTACAAATTCCAGTTCCTTGTGATGCATTCTATAAACAGGGTGAGGTTGCTGATACCGTATCACACTTGTTGGAGAAGGCGGACAAGGCTGGTTTATCTGCAATCATTACACTAGTTGCAATAGATATGGAAGATGAGTATATTACAGCTGATGTGATTGATGAACATATCTCAGCAGCTGCCAAGTTTGCAAGTGATTCGTCTACCGTTATTGCATTACAGTTGCCTTCACCCAATTCGTCGTTATTAAGTGCAGTACGGTCAGAGACATCTAATTTAGCTGTACTTGTTCCAACTAACAAGGGACAGCTGAGCAATCTATCATTCCCTCCTGACAGTCGTGTCTTTGCTGCTTTGGATGTTGGTCAGTCTACATCAATTGCTGATATTGCCTCGTCGGATAGTGAAAGTGATCGTATGAAAATGTTTTACCGTGAGTTGTATGATCATTGAACAACAATTAATGCACATGTTACTTTCATCTAACTTTACTCTCTTTTTCTCTAACCTCAGATGAAAGTATCACGTGTATTGATAGGAGTCCAATTGAATGGCTAGACTGCTTCAAAAACATGCCTGTATATGTAACGTCAGGATTCGATCTCGCCATTGATGACTGCATCAATCAAGATAGTGATGATTTTACTGACTATGGACAGTGTGATCGTTTCGATGAAACGACTACCTCTGGATGGTGGGACCGTCATCGATTGTCGTTGGTATCTCGTCAAATGTTTGCTTACTCACAGGGACTTGGGTGGAGCTTCTCAGCTTGGAAATTGTATGAGGATGATACTGATGGTTCTATTCAAGCTCCTGCCAACTTATTATGTCTTCGAGATGTGGCTGCTGCCGGATTGATGCCAGCTCTTTCGAGTACTTCTAACTCTTCAGAGTTGGGTTTGGCGTGTCTGAATGGTCCACAACCTGACTTTGTCATGGGTGATGAAACCTATGCCCCCACAGCCGCCCCTCATGATTGTGGCAATGGATGGTGGAATGCCACTACGCTACAATGTGACTATTGGGTACCACCCCCACCCGCTCCCAAGCCTACCGACTACCCATCTTTGCTCAAGGGTGCCGCCGGAGGTGCTGTTGTTGCCTTGCTAGTGAGTTGGTTTATGAATAAGAGGAGGTCTGGAAACTCATATGAAGCGTTGCCTTAAAAATGTTTGGTATGATTGATTGAGATTGAGAGTAGTAGTAGAAGTAGAAGTGCTATAATGTTTAAAAGAAGACAGAAGAAGTATCTAAACAGAAGCTAAGCTGACTTCTACTCTAGCCTCTCTCCGCCTGCCTACGAGCGAGTAGCAGGTGGGTAGGATACCGTTCTCAACTCTCATAAAATCAGATGCAATGTGATGTGTCAACTAGTCTTATTATTAATTTATTGCATCTCCTCATTACCTCCTTCTACCTCTACTTTGTTTGATAGCTATACTGATTTGAGGTTTACATGTTGATGGTTGACGTTGTATTTCCATCAGTATTGAGCTATAAAAGAAGATATTTATTACCACTTTCAACACAACAGACAACATGACCACTACTACCAGAAATCCCCTTGAGGAGATTACAAATGCAATTGGTTCTTCTTTAATAGATTTGTGGCAGCCGCGTGATTGGCCGCATCGTCGTGGTGATACCCTTACACTTGATCTGCACTCCAATCCTCTCACAGCATCGAGCCCAGGTAGAAGACCTGTACGATGTGAACACTGCAATCGAGATTGTTTATGTATTCATGATAATATACTATGCTGGAAGTGTAAAGGGTGCTTCTGTTTTCATTGCACTGGAGGCGGCGATCCTTCTCGTGTATGTAATATGCCAGCGGCATCCCTTTTGGAGAGAGGATTTGGTACATGCTTCAATTGCAATGAGCCACTTCGTTCAATTGCACTTGTGGATTGTTTTCGTACCATAATTGAAGCAGGGGGTTGTTTTATTGGTAGGAATAACCCAAGTGTTCGTGGTTTGGACATTGGAAATACAGGGCAGTCACTTGTAGCAGAGGCAGAGGATGCATTAACAAGAGCGAGAGATGCCATGTCAGATGAAAGTAAAAAGGAGTATGCCATATCTGAATTTACCCATGCAATAAACGCCATAAATTATTTGACGTCAGCCTCCAACGGTAAGAGATTAGTATTACGTGCACAAGACATCCTAATAATCGCACACCACGAACGAGCAGTATTGGAATTAGAAGAGGGGAGTAGTTCCGAACTTTGCAAAGCAATTGTAAAGGCATACCCCAGACAAAGTCATCGTAGTAGCGGAAAGAAGGATACAGTTTGGCATTTGACATCTACTGCCTTTAATAGTCTTTTCTATCCCCTTCCTGCTAATACAATGGTGGGATCAAATATTGGTGTAATGTTAAGAGTTGATATGCGAGATCAGAGTAAAAATATGGCATTTCAATCTGATGATTGGAAGAGACAATTGAAAATAGCAAACATGAGTGCTAATGAGCTGTCTATAATCGATATGGTAAAGGGTACTATGCCAAGTACTGATGGCATTGATTCGCGTTTTGATGGTCTTGGGGGTAAATGGAAAGGCGTGCTTGTGCATCAAATTGTGCCAAGGGCTCCAGGTGTCGTATCAATCAACTTAGAAGAGCACTCGTTTACATCAGGTTTTATTGTACAATTCATTCACAGTTTCTCAACTGACATCTCTGCTCGTGAGTATACTCGGCTTAAGACCGAAATGAAGGAGATCGGAGAAGAGACTGGCCCATTGAATGCCAAACACGATGCTACATTGACAAAGATACTGAAAAAGATGCTCTGTGAGTTGGAAGTTAGTGACTTTCATAAGCTGCATGTTCTCAAGGGGGCACATGGCCCAAATTTATCCATATCAGTGGTTGTGACCATTGGGAATGTAGCAACAAAGATCTTTATGCAAACTACGTCAGAAAGCAATTTAAAGCCAGCGTGCTATTTGGCAGCCAGGGCTATTGCCTATCTCGATGGGCAACTACAAGAGTTCAAAGCCGCAGACCAAGTATCTATGCGGGAAGCACTACACCATCATCCAGATCTCACTCTATGTGCCTTCTGTGGCAAAGCTGGTCAGCCAACTCTAAAGAAGTGCAGCAAATGTTGTTTGTCGAAGTGTAAGTACTCTGTCTACATTCTCTCATATGTCATATCAACCTAATGTCCTTCTTCTTACCTTTACATACCCCAGATTGTAGTGTGGATTGTCAAAAGAGTCACTGGCAAATGAAAGGTATTTATGGACATAAGAGATTCTGTAAGAGTGTAGTCTCCAACTGATGGAAAACGAGATAATGTTAGAATATGACCAAGTAACAATTATAGATGTTTAGTTCAGTTTAAACAGTACTAAACCCAATCAATCTTGACACTCCCCATTGAAGATATGATGAACATCTCATCTCATTCCCTCTACCCCCAACTACCTACACAGCACTCTCTCTCTCTCTCTCTCTTTATTTATCTTTCTTACCCTCAGTATCATCATCCGCATCAACATCCTCCTTCTTCTTCTCAACCCCCTTGGCAACATCCACAACCAACTTAAACTCCTCCTCAACTCCCAAAAACTCTTGACTTTTAATAGTAACACAAAATTCATACTTCCCAGCCTCGACAGGGGGTGGTAAATGAATCTTAACCTTACCAGTCTTCTGCGCGACATTGGAAATAACAAATGGCCATCCAATAACAATACGATTTTCACAATTTGTTTCAGTACTAGCAAATTCTGTAGTAAATGATGAGATGGTTGAACTATCCAAAATTTTGTACAGTGAATCATTCTTTTCTTTTAAGAATTTCATGTGGTTGGATGCTGGATGATTTGCATCACCTAAGGCACCATCCCATGTTGTTACTGGTGTTACTCCATCAGTATCATCAACCTTACGTGCCCGTACCAAAATAAACCATGCCTCACGATATGCCTGCATGGCAATTTGAGGTGGGATACCCTGCTTTTGTGCCGCAGCCAATTTTTCTTTTGTAAATGATTCAGCATGTTGACGTGTTATTGTCATTTCCAATGCCATCTTCTCATCAGTCGTAGTAACCTGCTTAGTTTGCATAATTTGTTGTGCAATTTTATTCTTTTCTTCTTCCTTCTTATCGGCTGGTGATAATTTGTTACCATCCTTCTTTTCAGGTTCAGGTGTAGGCACACCCAAGAACTTATCATCCAAAATTAATTTCGGTGTACCACCTTGACCATATTGTTTAACCATTAATCCATTAAACCAATCACGTTGTTCAGTAGAGTTAACATCCATTAAACCAATTTTAAACATAACAATAGCATCTAATATACTTGATGCTAATCGGTATGAACGTAATGTACATGCCATACGTAACGTACCTTCTAATACCTGTCCAACACGTTGACGATATTCCATAGTTGCTTGGCCTCA
>Ga0075437_13159_pt1 | contig 13344 bp, 10 predicted proteins | sample MintriMetagenome_FD_74266 | JGI IMG/M metagenome (GOLD analysis project Ga0075437, IMG submission 74266) | Marine eukaryotic communities from Monterey Bay, USA to study complex ecological interactions - Minidiscus trioculatus and... | ecosystem: Environmental > Aquatic > Marine > Unclassified...
GAAGGAGAAGAAAGAGAAGAAAGAGAAGGAAGGAAGGAGAAGAAAGGAGCAACGACGAAGCAAGAAAAACACGGGCGGCAGAGGACCAAAAGAAGGAAAGGAGAGAGAGGAAGGGAAGGGGAAAAAAAGGAGGGAAAGGGAAGGAGGGGGGAGAAGGGAGAAAAAAGGAGAGGAGAAGAGGGGAGAGGGAAGAGGGGAGAGAGGGGGGGGAAGCGGGGGGGGGGAGAAGATACCGTAAGATATGAACCAAAAGACATATCATCATAATATTGTAATGTATGTTGTCCCATATCACACTTACCATTTTGCTTGAAACTTTCCATAGGTATTGGTATCGTTAAAGCAGAGTTCAAGCTCATTCAACTTGCTATGTATATCTAATGCACTAACTACTTTTGATTCGTCACCCCATCCACCACCGTATGATTGGAATACAAACCTCCTCAAAGAGTGATGTTTGGATAGACCAGCTACTAAAATCTTTGTACTTCGGGTGGCCATGTCGAAGTTAGTTGCTATTAAGCTGAGTAGACTATTATTCATGAAGAAGGGAGTTAGTATTGTCATCATCTCTCCGTTCATGATGGGAGAGCTATCAATGTATAGATGTTTGATTGATCTGTTTTGAGATACCTCCCTCAAGAATGCTTTAGCATTGATTATGCCCTGTTCATCGTTGATGTCTACCCCGCCATGCCATGTATCAATATGTAATGACTTGAGATATATATTCTTACTGATACTACCACGACCCTCCTCTCCTGCCCAATCAATCGTACTAGCATCAATACCCTCCTTATCAGTATCAAAATGAGCAAATATAATTTGTAATTTGGTAATGGTAGGGTCATTATTCTTTAATCTCTTGAGGATATCTTCATCCTCTAATTGTGAACATAGACCGGTATCTTCTTCTTTATCATCGTCTTCATCTGATGAATCCTCATCATCAATATCCATTGCAACAACATCATTTTGCTCATCAGAAATAATGGTGCATGTGTGGCCGATGGGTGTATTATTACGAGTTGTTGTATTTCTAGTCTTCATCTTATATAGTTCGTGTATCTGTACCATTGCAATAGGGGAGACGATATTCTGATGATAGTACTAGTGTTGGGCTGATAGGTAGAAAGTATGTTATATTGTGTTGCTTGGTATGTTATTATTGTGTTGCTTGGTATGTAATTATATGGGGCCGGTGCATTGGCATTCAATTATTTCTGAAACGTCATGAGATAAGGCAGGATACATATCTCATTTTGAGGATGAGGATACCCATCAAATAGAGACACAAGGAGGTCAGCTTTTCCTCTCCTGTTGTTGCACAGGCAAGCATAATGTGTATATGATTAGTATTGAAGGGAGGAGTAGATCATATGTGTACAATATTGTGACATGGGATGATGACAGATATCGAAGGTTATGGAAGGCGAAGGTAGTTTGTTGTGTAAGTTTACTTTTATGTATCTCTAAACTCTCATGTTGGACGTTGATGAGGCATCGAGTATGGAGTTGGTCCAGGATGAAGCTGCGGCATACCACCACCACCACCAACAGCACTAATACCATGTTTCAAATCAGGCGTTACATGTAATCGTTGGTATGGAGTAGTCACTGCATTGTTTGGCAAGAGACGAGATAGAGCAACTGATGATGCTTGACTATTTGTTATTGTAAGGGGTGTAGGAAAGGCAGTCGCACTAGCTGGTGTTGGAAGGGCTCTTGTTGTCATACTACTGCTACTGTTATTGTTGGCAGCTGCCTCGAGTCCTCGTTGCCATGTAGTAGTTGTTCCTCCTCCACTACTTGATGATTTGTTGACTTGTTTGTTTAGCCATGCTATGACCTGATGTGTGAATGAGAACGAGAGGTAAAGTATGAGTTTGTGTATATCAAGCAAAAGACAAGCAATACACAACCAACACTCAAACTAAGACTCACCTGTTGATTGTTTTCAAGCTTCTTCTTATCATCTTCCGCTTGCTTCTTTGCAGTACTTAGATCTCGTGTCATGGTAGTCTTTTCAGTTTGTGACTTTTGCAACTCTTCCTCGAGACGTTTCACACGACATTTCAAATCGGTCGTCTCCTTCTCCTTGACAATGAGTACATCTTCCTGTTCACGTATCATTTCAACCTTTTCCTTGATTCTCTTCTTCATTTCAAGTCGATTCGTTTGATATCGTGATGTAAGGTCCTTGTACTTTGATGTTTCAAGCTCGACTTCCTCAAGTCTACGCTTCAGTTCCTCCAACTGTGATTGTTGTCTTGATAGAGTTTGTTTTGCATTGGAAGAGACTTGTTCAGCCGACATTCGTTGTGCTTCAGTCTGAGAGATGGTTCGCTCTTGATTGTTGTTACTCTGAGCAAGAGATGATAATTCAAGTTGGAGTCGATGAAGACTCTTTTCCATTGTTGTCTTCTCGTCTGATACGTGCTTTAGTTGACTTTGCAGTGTATTGACTTCATTTGTCAGTGTGCTGTTGGTAGTCTCCGTGAAGCTCAGCTTGGTGGCCAATCGTTCATTCTCAGTCTCACTTGCCATCTTGTCAGAGTTGAGCTTGGCATTCGTTGATGACAAGACCTCAATCTTGTTCTCAAGGATTTGTCGATTCTTCTCATTTACATTATTCAATGCCTTGATCTCTTCCTCCTTGGCTGTCCTTGCCTTGTTGGCCTCGGCAAGAAGAGTTGAACTCTCAGTCTGTAGTCGTTCTTCTGCTTGGTAACGAATCTGATTCTTTTCAACTTCTGATGATTGTGTAAGATCTTGTAATCTCTTGTTTAAACGAATGAGGTTCGTTTCGGCAGTATCAGATCGACGTTGTTGCTCGGCATATAGCTCTTGGATGCTTCTATTCTGGTGCATAGTCTGGCTGAGTCTGTGGATGTTTAGGAGGGGAAGGAAGAGATGTATGTAAGAAGCAGTCGGTGATGTAATGAACACCACAAGAGACACATCATATAATAACGTACCTTGATGAGAGGTAGCAACGAACAGACTTGTCAGTACCAACATTCAAATTCAATGCTATATGCGTCAATTCACGAAACTGATTCGATTCCACGATACTAAATCGGGCATGTAATGAGTTGTTGCTGGAAAGTTGTGCACTATTCTGTCTCCATTGCTGCATACTACTAGTATCGTTTGACGAAGTATCTATTTCTAATCGACAGGCGTAGGTTGAAACGGGCATACTTGTAGTAGAACAGTTCATCTTGGCAAATGGAGATGACATCATTCTTTGTCCGTGATAGTTCATTCCTCCTCCTTGGCCTTGATGATGCGAGGGTGTACTCCACGTGTTGCTGTTGTTATTACTTCCCCACTGCTGCCCCATCGCGGAGTGTCTTGAAATTCCTCCTCCCTGACCACCATTCCATCCACCACTTATAGACTCATCATAAGGCTGCTGCTGTTGTCCGTATTGATTGGCATCTTGAGACGTCTGCTGCTGAGTAGCACCAGACGAACGACCACCTTCGTCACTGCTCAATTCACAACATTGCAACAGTGATATTAACGAATCCGAAAAGCTGTTAAAGTCGACGAGTAATGCCTGATCCCTTCGTAATGCAGCAAAGTCAGATTCTCCAACTTCCAGTTCGTACAATTCAATCGGAAGGTTTAATGATTTCTGTTGTGGTTGCGACGATCTTGTGTGTGGAGACTGATGATTGTGATGATTAGGACCACCTTGCATCATTGTGGAGTGATGACCTCCTTGTCCAACTCCTCCTCGGTCTACGGTCATGAATGGTGCATGAATAATTGGTGTTGCTCTACTACGACTTGGTGTGCATTGTTGCTGATGTGTAGGCAAGGAGTCACCTACCAAGTTGCATTCGTTTGACATTTCAAAACGAATGACACGTTCCCCGTCTCCTCCGCTACTTGTTGACCGACGACCCTCGAGGATTCGGACTGTAAAGTTGACATTACGTTTATTGTTGTCATTGTTGGTAGAAGTAGAAGCATTGTTATTGTTGTTATTATTAGGAGGTGTTGTCACTACCTCAAATGAAACAATATTTCTCTCAAATAATGGACTTGATCGATCAAACTCTGCTGCCACCGTCGTCATTGTTTGGTGTTGCTGGGATAGATAATCACTTCGCTGCTGCAATGCCAGTGATGCGGCTTTCATAAAGGTCGAGGAGGTAGTAACAACCTCTCTTATGAGTAATTAAAGTGTTGTTTTTATGGCGGAGGGTATGTAGATTAAAAGTTTGAGTGACCAACAACTCGTCTCTCTCTTTCTCTACTTCTCCTACCAATTGACGTTCATTCCTTATTCAGGTAGTGTGTAGGTGACTGCAATGTGTATGATCTACTTGTGATATAATAACCTCCCCAAAAGCACGCGGCATATGATTCTACGGACACTGTCGCCGCCATATCTTTCCAGATTATATAATATGAAATAAGTAAAGTATAGGTTAGAGAAAGATATCGATAAACAATCAATATTACATGACGGATAAGATATGTCATCTCAATCTATACCGCCATCGTCATGAAAGATAAATCTGATGGCAGTTGTTGGATGAGAGGTATTTCTATTTCCCCATTTGCACGACCGACATGGCATTGAAAATAAGCCACTGCCAGCTCAAAGAGGGGATGCTGTTTTATCCACAGTATATTCACAAACAATTATACTACCCTTAAAGATATGAACGTACCTGTATATCTTACTCCCCATTGATCAGCTCTTCCATAACTTGCTTCTCCTACCCTTTGAACGTAAATAAAAGCAGAGGACACAAGATGTGAGTAAAACTACATGCATCGTACAGACACAGAATGTAAGCAAGATCGACGGCTCATTGACCCGTGAGTAAGAGAATTGTATACACATATCTCAGATGAATAAACAAATGTCTCCCCCAATACTGAATCAAATCAACCTTTTGTCAATCCAACCAGCATTAGAGAATAGAAATGTCCACCATCCAAGAGAAAGTATACAATTATATCGGGAACAACGAGTGCTTTTTGACTGCTTGAAAACATTCCAACATCAAAAAGACAATACCTCCACAAACTCAGTTTGAAAGGTACTGCTTCTTGATGTAGAATTGTAATCATGTGTATTGTATGCATTATTGATTTGAGGACTTGATGATGGTATATAGACATCTAGCCTCACAGTATTGAATGCATGATCATAGGACAGAAGTATGGGATAAAAAAATAACATACCTGAACTAGTGCCCATATCTTCAAAGTATCACACAACAATTCTCTGTAGCAACTTTATTCATGCTTTTCTTTTCAACTCTTTCCGAATCTCTATTCATGCTCTCCATTTCAACTCGGCTCTTCACTGTTGCTTCGTCTTTGGCGGGAGAGGCAACGAAGGGTGTAGCAGCAGCAAACAATAACGGCATAGCCTGAGCAAACTGGTATATAGCTGATAACTTCTGCCGACTGACAGTATGATTTATGGGAATTATTAACCATTCCTTATCCCTAACCGATACAATAGCCTCTGTTGCTCTTTCAAACCAAGCAATTACATACGGCAGTGCCTTTAGACTCCATTCACCTTCGGAGTCCCATTCGAATAACTGCTCTATATCAATGTCGGGGGGTCTCATATCAATTATGTCAGGATGGTATTTGTATTGTAATATTTTTTTAATTGCTACTTGCTTTTTATTAGTATCTTCATTCAGTATCAAGAAGTCGTTAATGTTCGGAGGAACTGGATCGGGTAATGATAATGTCACAAGTGTGTGATTTGATGAATGTATACTATTGAGACTTGATGTATTGCATAGTAATCTTGAGAGAGAATCCATCATTGAACCAGGTGCTGAAATGACGTCCTCTGCTGTATTACGAATTGGATTACTGCCAAGCCGAAGTTCCTGCAATGTGGTATTGTTTTCTAATGATTTATAAAGAATAACTGCCCCTTCATTGCTAATGGCATTGTTATATAGATCAAGGGTGTTTAGGGTGCAGCGATGATCTTCAAGTAATGTAGAAATGGCCTGGCATCCTACATTTTGAATGGCATTAGTAGACAAACAAAGTTTCTCGAGTGAGGTATGTCTTATTGCATCAACCAGCGGTAACAGTTGCTCATCAGTTATGCTGCAATGAAGTAAAGTAATCTCTATGAGATTTGTACAGCTCATGATAGTATTTGCAATAAGTGATGATGGTGGAAGAACACAAACCATAACAAAAAGCTCGGTGAGAGTGCCCTTTTCCTCGTAGATCTTCAATATCTCAAACCCTACCTTCCCATCAGCTAAATCTCGATTATTAATGTTGTCATTACAGAGATACAATCTTGTTATACTTGAATTTCTCTTAAGGCCTTCAATAAACTGAGGTGGTAAACTTAATGCTTCTTCATATTCTAGCAATTGTTCGAGAGTTAATTCATCAAATGATCCATCGTCCTCAGAGGAAGAATGAGGGCGTGGTTTATAAGTTGGTCTATGGACTGTCAAAGATTTTATGTACTTGTTCTTCCCGAGAAATGTACCAAACTTAATCATATCATTAACACTAACACTTGATGCAATTCCACCCTCATGAGGTTCATAGTCAGGATTAATGTCGAAGGTGGCAAATGTGGAGTCACGGTCACGATCAATACCCCCGATTTCTAACTTTGTTAATGTTTTATCATTTCTCATAACTCGACGGAGCGTCTTTCGGCTGCGGTCGTCCATCTTGTTATTAGTCTACTGTAGCAATTTTTGTGGTTACTTGTTGTTCGTCTTTGCAATTTTGGGTACTAAGGTGTATTGCAAGTCTGCCTGATACCGTTTCTTCTATATGTGTTGTTATAACGTACGATATTTGACGACAAAGTAACTAATTTATAGTGGAGTATCAATGTATACTTTACCAATTGGATAAAACACTTTAGTTGGTGCACATTGTATTGTGTACATACAATTTTGATGGGCGATGTGTACTGATTTCTTATGTCTTAGAGGTATCAAACGATTCCAGAAATGACAACAACCGAAAGATCGTTAATAAATACTAATCTAATGACTTGATTGATATACGCCAAAGTGCTATATTGCAATACCAATAGACATTAGAGATAGGCAACAACTAAATCACCTGCAACAACACTGTGATTCTCACATAAATCACGGGACCACTACCATTGCAAAGATAAAATCTACCAAAGTACTGATCAGATAACCAGAAGTGTGAATAGCTCTTTATTGTAATGCCAATTATTCATGTATGAGTAAAGGATGAGATGAATGATTGTTATTATTCAGATTCTATGATTTGCTCTGCCACTTTAGGGATATCGTACCGAGTTGCAATTTAACTTTGCAATTTGCAATCGATCTAGCATGCTATCGTACTCATCCGTTCAGGTACAATGGTAATCTATCAGCGCAGCGCCCTTTCCATACAGCAAAGAGGAGAGTAATCTAATATCATGGAGAATTCCGGCTTATCACCTCACGCCATAGAGTTTACTCCGTCATCGGTAATGAGTTATAAAGAAAATCAAATTGTTGTTGATAATGAAAAAGAGAAGGTCGATAATAACTCCAATAATCAATATGAATACACAAACACCATGTATCAATCATATCAAAAAGAAAAGAAGTCTAGCAAGGGTAGTAATAGGAAGAAGAACCGTACAAAGAAAGAGGATATACGAAAAATTGTTAACCGACAACTTACATTGAATGTTGATACAATTGAAGCAACGGTAAATGTTATGGAAGAACATAATATCGATGCATATTTAGTACAAGAAACTAATATGAGAGGTAGTTGGGAGAACTTAATTGAACGTGATAGTGGTAGTTACTTGATATTACATCACAATCATGATGAAGATGCAAACGGTAGAGGAGTTGCAATTTTCCTATCACCAGCGTTTGTTATGGCATATGAAAGAGCTGGGAGATTGGAGCCAGTCACAACAGGTGCAACGGGTCAATTCTGTGGTAGATTTATTGGTATATGGATATCCCATCCTAATTATGACTCCTATGGTAAACGTATTAGAGGAGATATGAAATTGTTTCTAGCCTCGGCTCATTATCCAAAATCAAATACCTCCGTTTCCTATATGGCAAGTGATACTTTGAAATATGAACAGTTCACTCATGAGTTATCGGAATTACTATTAGAATCAGAACCTTATGATAAAAACTTTGCAGAGATATTATCAGATGTACAATCCCCATATGATGGTCCGTATCGATTGATTGGGAATAATATGAATACAAATGTTGGTAAGAGAGACTGTGAGGAGGAGGAGAGTATACTCGGTCCATATGGCAACAAAGGTCTTGTTGATGCAAAGGGAGTATTGGCAAGGAGGTTCTTAATGTCTCAAAATCTACGTGTATTGAATACTTTCTTTATACAGAAGGCGAAGGGGGTTGAGGATTCTCATCTAAACGGGCAGAATATTATGACATCATCCTTATCTCTATTCAAGAAAGTTCGTAATTGTCAGTCAAAAAGTAATGTGGCAGCGGTTGTCACTGATATCTCATTTACGTCCATTAAGCATACTGGTAAAAAGCAATACAAAGAGGCGGTCCGTCGGCACGAAATGAATTGGTTGCAGTTCTTTGAAGAGCCAGGTGAAACTAATTCCCATGGGTGAAACGAGAACACTATTTTAGTCTTCTTCACTAATGTCTATAAAGCTATCATTCGAGGAGTATATTCTTGTTTTATATGATTCTTCTTCTCTTGTACCGCTCTACTAAATAGTATCGCTCTTCTGTTTCTTATCTTCTCTTTTGATATGAGTAGCAGGTACGAATTGCAATGGCATAGCTAAAGCAAACTGATAGATTGCAGATAGCCTTTTCTCCTCAACTTTGTAGTCATAGTCATCCTTATCTTCAAATCTTGGAATGTCATCTCTTGGAACATCAAACGACGTCCTTCTTTCATTAACAGCTTCCCTGGCCTTACTAAACCAAGCTATCACATAAGGCAAAGATTTCAAAGTCCTCTCTCCATCTACATCCCAATTATATAGCGGTTCCATATCAATGTTTGGATGGTACTTCAGTATCTTTATGATAGCAACATGAGTTTTATTCGTCATCTCATTCATAAGGAGTAAGGATTTGAGTTGTGTTGACCACAAACCTCCGTTCATTGTACTCCCAGAGGCAGTTAGATTCAACTCTTCCAGTGTATGATTTGACGAATGTATACTATTGATACTTGATGTGTTGCATAATAGTTTGGAAAAGACATCCTCTACACTTGTACTTGAACCAATTTGATCATAATTTGTCAGGTAGATTTCCTCGATTGCCTCGCTATATATGTCAAGTTCCCGCAGATGTCTATTGTTTGCCAAACTGTTGGCAAGGATAACTGCACCCTCGTTACTAATGTGATTTGATGATACCTGGAGAGTTTTCAAAGTAGTATTTGTATCTTCCAGTAGTGTAGCAAGGGACTGACATCCTATATTCCCGAATGTATTTCCATTGAGATAAATGCGCTCCAATGAACTGTGTCCTCTTATTGCCTCAACTAATGGAAGCAGCCTTTCATCATTTGTGAAACAGGAGTTTAAACTCACTTCTTTTAGATTTGTACAGCTTCTCAAAGTCAATGCAACATGTTCCAACTCGTTCTGTTGTAGAGCAGTACCTAAAATATTGAGTTCAATTAGTCGTTTATTATCTTGATACACTCTCAGTAATTCATTTCCCACATCACCAAGAGTATTGCCAGTATAACGTAACATTAACTCTTGAATTGAAGAATTATGTCGTAAACCGTCGTAGAATCCTGTACGAAGACTTACCCGAGTAGCGTGTAAAACACTGATGTCTAATGTTTTAATATGGGTATTCATTGCAATTGATGTCCCAAGTTGAGAGAAGTCATCTCGAGAGCCTGAGTTGAATACTCCAGTACTAACAATCGAATTATATTGATGGTATAGATTATTACGAGGCACATCAATACATAACTTTGTCAGTGTATGATCATTCTGGCTAATTCTCTGCAGCGTTTCTTGGATATTGCTGTTGTCGTTCATATCGATTCTAATTCAAAATCTACTCAGAATACTCTGTAAGGTTGGAGGATACTGTTGCCTCGCTCTTAACTGCTATCTCCTTTGGTTTATCGCTAATGCTATTAGAAATTGTTGTTGTACTGTTGTTATTTCCATCATTGTGGTGTTGTTCTTTATTGTATTTTTTGGTATCGTTTAATTTAGTATTATTGGTTGGCAATTTAACAATCGTTGCAAGTTCTTCAACTGACGGATCATTGATATCTGTTTTTACCCATACTTTATCCCCTACCTTAAAGTCTGAGGAAGTCATTATTATATTGCTTGAGATACTGGCAAAGAAGTTCGATGGTTGGTATGGTCTATGGTGCACAAGACGTGATCAATTTTTGATGGGTGATTGTTGTAGATCAAAAGACCACTCGGACTTCACTGATATTGCAACATATGCCGTTAGAAGATATCATAAACGTATAGATGGAAGTGTAGCGGTTCGGTAGAGGTGGTTGATTGAGCTCTTCCTACACACCGCTATCTTGCGATATGAAGTTGCTTGAGGAGATTTTGAGATTGTTTATATTCCACTTGTAATCATCTCATGCAAAACCTAATCTCGATGTTATCGCCGTGCGCCAGTGGAAAACTTTAGATAAGTAGCGATTACTCTTGCAATATTGATTCTAGTTTAGGATGTTATAAAGGAGGAGGTATACTAGTTTTAATGCTCTTCGATTAAAGTTGGCGGTCGGAGACGTTCGTATCAATAGTTAGTGAATACGAAAGGTTTTACTTTCTTGTGCACATCTTGTGTTCATTGTAAAATATGAAACAAATAGAATCGGATAAACAACAATACCTCATAGCAGATGATATCCTTCCGGCAGTATTTTCATACTTGAATTGGAAAGATATTATATATACACAACAAGTATGTAAACAGTGGAAGGAAGCGGCATGTTGTGCTATCACCCCAACATCTTCAATGTTACCCATTATCTTTGGTTACTTCGATTGGAAAGAAATTTTATATGCAAGGGGTACATGTACACAATGGTGTGAGGCTGCCAGACATACACTTGTTCCTCTGTCTGTTGAGAAGAGAGCAGTATACGAAGGAGGATCTAATCCACCAAAAGTTAAGAATTACCCACAGTTCCATGTGAACACTTCGAGACGGTACAATATGCTGAATGTAATGAGGAAGGTTATGCCCAATCTACAACGAATCCAGCTGTCTAAATTCCAAGGAAGTTTAATTAACAATTTTGTTCATGACGAAATTAGTTGTTTTCAATATGAAACATCCGAGGAGCGATATCTTGAGGAAGGGGAGGAATCTAGTCAAGACGGTGCATATGATGTGAGCATTATTGCAGATTTTAGAAACCTGCGTAGCTTGGTCCTCAATTGTGCACCGTTGTACGGAGGGTATCCTTGTTTCTTTGGTTTTAAATATTTACAAGAGTTGTCAATTCATCAGGGCGATGACTACTGTGAAATGGTTTGGGATTTGAAGATGTTAACCGGCATGTCTTTGATTGAAAAGTTGACACTTATCGAGTCGAAGGCGACTGGATCTATTTCTGATCTACTTTTCTTGACGAATACTTTAAGGGAATTGGTTATTGCAAGCTCACCTAACCAAAGAGCCGCTGATTGTGTTGATGGAGACTTCATGGATCTTGCTCAGTTTACAGCGCTAAGAAAGCTCGATCTAAAATGGGCAAAAGGTATCCGAGGAGATGTTAGTAACATCCAATTGACGGACTTTCCCTGTATGCAACAACTTGACTTGCCAGGAGTACTGCTAAGAGTTGATCAATCAACAGAGATCATAAGCTTGTTCACTGAACTTGCAAGGAGGTCCCCTCCGTGTATTGCAAGTGTACGCCTCTCCGAGAATTCTCCGGATCATTTTGAGCGTGATAATAATGAACACAGGCATAGCCCACCGCCGCCGTTCACATTAGAGTTTGTCCACCAAGGGACAATATTGGGCTGGAGATGGGTATCATATCATAGATGGGGACGCATCGAAAGTTGTGAAATCAATTGGCTACAAGAAGATCTAGATACTGGCTCTGATCAGTACCACCTTGTATACCGAGAAGAAACCAATAGGTTAGTAGAAAGTGTTGGATTTTATGAGGGAATTTACAATCTACCCACTGAAGAGGAATACCGTGCAATGTGTACTGTTCATGAAGAGATAGAGTTTCAGAAGAGGCTCGATTTTGCGAAAAGAATACGCAATCGTAGTGCTAATCGGAGATGAAGGGTGAGATGTTTCAAAATCAAGGGGGTGACAATTGAGAGATTCTCCAGTGGTTGGGTGAAGAGTACGTCGTCTACTCATAGCTTAACTTTAGATAATAAGATACAAATCTCACGGGAGGGATTACTTTATGATGAGAACACTAAAAGACGAGTTTCAAGTCAATCGGAGAAGCAGAGCACGTCCATAATGAAACAATACAATCAAACACTAGCAGCATAAGACCTTTAGTACAGTGGGGTATGGACAGATTATGGCTTGCTCAACTAGTTGAGAAGGCTGCCGCTTCTTCATCTAGTGACGATTCAATGCAATTGAGCAAGGATACTATTATGAGTTTCAAGTTTGAACATGTACCCTCGATGTCTACTGCAATGGCATCTTTACAAAAGATCTAAGATAGTTATTTATATCTTTGGCGGCAGCTCATGTGTTTAAGAAGCATGTATCTAATTTACTAAGCCTATCATCAATGTACAGTAAGTATAATCTCGATTGTCCTCTTATACAATTGCAATGGTAGACAACTATCTAATAGTGAGTAGGATACCATCTGTCGCCCTCTTCTGTACTCATCCTCCGACCTCATCGGTCTTCTCAACTACCAGATCTATTAGATGTTCAGAGTGCATGTTCTTAGTCTTTGTCGCCCAGCCGTTTACTTTGAAGTGATCAAAGTATATCATTCCGTCGCCAGATACTTTCAAGAGGCCAGGCTTTGTCTCATCCTCCTCGAATGATAGCCTTATGGACATTGGTGTGATCTCTTCTTTATCCTTCTCGAGGAGACAACCAGTGAACATTAAATTTGTACTTGGGAACTTTTCATGCTTATTGTTCGGTTGAGTGTCATGTATGAGATGAAGTAGACCCTCATCATCCCAGTTTGCAAACAAATCACATGCAGAGCAGCTACCCTTGATCGTGTGTGTGTTTAAATGATGAGTGTGTCGTTTTGAGGTTTTGGCACTAGTTAGTTTCCTTTTGAAGTTGTTACTGCCTATGTTAGGATTTGCTTTACTGTTATTTGAATTCATCATTATCGTATTGATTG
>Ga0075437_14835_pt1 | contig 13343 bp, 10 predicted proteins | sample MintriMetagenome_FD_74266 | JGI IMG/M metagenome (GOLD analysis project Ga0075437, IMG submission 74266) | Marine eukaryotic communities from Monterey Bay, USA to study complex ecological interactions - Minidiscus trioculatus and... | ecosystem: Environmental > Aquatic > Marine > Unclassified...
ACGCCACGGACAGAACACATATGTATCATCCATTTTGTGCACATCTTATGCTCACTATTTACATCTCTTCTTATCATCATTGCAAACTAATACTAATAGGCTCGCCAGGTTGGTGGGGCAGTTCATCTAGCTCCTCAGGCAAATCGGGCAAGAGTGGCTCTGGGAAGAGCGGCAAGTCAGGGTCAAAGGGGTCCAAATCTCCATCTTCATCATCAAGCGGAGACTGGGGACCAAAACCGTGTCATCCACCTCCAGGATGGAGTAGCAGTAGCAGTTCTAAAAGTGGCAAGGGATCAAAGACCAAGTCTGGAAAGGGTGGCAAGGGCTCCAAGGGATCAAGCTCAAGGTCTGGAAAGTGGTTCTTCGAAGAGTGGTCGTCGTCTTCATCTCTTGACTCGTCAGCCCCCGGTATTTGTGGCTCATCATTCAAAAACGGTGGCTTAGAATGTGATAACGATGATGGTTGGGAGTACTGTTCTGATCCCGGCAGCAAGGCTGAATGTGGATCGGGTGAGACTTGTTACGAGAAGGAGTTATGTCCCAAGTTTGCAGGACATAAGACTCCAATTGGTGTATGTGATGCGCAAGGAAAGGGATTGGATTGCGATAAGGTAACAACATATTGTACTGAACCCGGAGATCATGGCGAGTGTGGTTCAGGACGCAAGTGTCACGATGCTGGTCTATGTGGCTACGGGGATGGAGATTATGATGGTGTGTGCGGTTATGCAATCCATGGCGGCAAGGAATCTGCATTAGATTGCGACAAGGTCTCTACCAAATGTACTGACACTGGTGGATATGGCGAATGTGCATACGGTGGAAAGTGTTTTGATGCTGGTCTTTGTTCTGGAGGGAAGGGATTCTGCAGTGACAAGGACAGTTACGACTGTAATGACAAGAAGACCTACTGTGTTCCTGGAGAAAAGGGATGTAAACACGGAGAAAAGTGTTGGGACATTGACGTTTGTAGTGTCAAGGAAGAGCCGTTAAAGGTATCATTGAATGAGATTTGCTTCGACAAGGGTGAGATTGTCGACTGTTCCAAGTGGGGTGATGACGGATACGGTGATTCTATTGCTGTTCCATTTACATATTCAGTGTCAACGGATGGAACCGCACCTAAAACAGTACTGCCTAAGGTTGAGAATGCTATCTTGGATGATGTAGCTGATACTGTTGAGGGTAGCGACGACTATGCTCACTTTTCTGGAAAGATATCTGCCAAGCCTGAGGACAAGATTGGAGGTGAGTTTGATGAAGGCTTGAATTTGAATATTACACTTGTTTACCCCCCAACGAGACCTGCGAATCTCACATTCCTCTTTTTGCTCTCTCAACAGATGGAACCTGTGGCGGCAAAGGAGCCATGCGTTGTTCAATTGTTGATGGTGAGATGACCATCTACCCAGGTGAAGGCTGGGACGGTGATGGCCATTCCACAGCAAGTGCCTTCCTTGATAAATGCGCTGCTGTTGGCATTATCAAGGAAAGTATGGAAGGCAACGACTATTCCGAGGTTAGTGGCGTCACGAATGCTGAATATCGTGGCTCAAGTGCCGACTGTGGGAAGATCATATCAGGCGCTAACATGGTCGTCGAAGACAAAGACGAACTTAGTGCTGGAGCAGCATTTGGTATATTCTTCGCTGCCTTGGCACTACTAGCACTTCTCTTCCTCATTGCACGCAAGTTGAGACGCAAGCCTGCCCAAGAAGACATGTCACTTATCTCTAATAATCTTGACGGCAGTCTTGGTGGTTACGATGATCCTTACGCCAACACAATTGATGTGCACAAGTGTTCCTCAATCTACTGCACTATTTGCAACGGCAAGGATAATGAGACTTCCTTCCTACCTGCACCGAAGAAGGCAAATATGGCCAAGGCTATGGCCAACAATGGAATATCACCTACTGCAGTGAATGATACTGAGGGTGCATTCTTCAACCAAGACGAGTCCTCTAAGGAGACCCTCGAGTTCAATGAATCCAAGGGCAGTATAATGCGTGTCCCTATTAGGAACCAACTTGAAGACGAAGACAGATCGCTCTCAATTGTTAATGAAGTAGCACACGATAGTGAGATCGATACAGAACTCGAGTCTGTTCAGGGTGATGCTCATAATGATGAGACTACGGTACCTCCACCACCACCACTGGCATTCCACCCAGCTTACAGACAAGGTTCAGGAGTAGCTGCAATTCATTCTAATGATGAAATCTCAATATAATGTGTTAAGGAGTTTTGTGTTGTCAGTTTATGTTCTTTGAAATTGTTTGTACAAAAGTTTGGGCTCTCGAGTTGATGAGGGTAGTTTTATATTAAGTATATCCGGACATCACGGGAAAGCTTATTCTGTCAATTGTAAGTGTCATCTGAGGCATTGTTCAGAATACACGTGTCCCTATTAGTGATGTATCATAATATCAAATAGTACTTATTTGTTTTGAGTAGCGAGTAGTTGTATTTCAGTCACATAGTATTGACCCAATAAATAGTGTAGAAATGAGTAGAGAACACCCCTAAGTATCAAAGAAGAGAAGCTGCAAAGTAAGTCATGCAGACGACCGATAACTTACTTATGTTTAGGATACCCCTGATATATACCTATATAAAGATATATGTATACCTATCAGGCTCCCCCCTGTCTTGTAGTCTTCAATTATGTATTTTCAGAAGGCTTGGAGTTAGAAGGTAAGAGGTGAGTCACTAGCAGTACTTAGGTGCGATTTGCTTCATAAGAGTAAAATATTAAACTGCCTCTCTTACTTACTCACTGCAACAACTTGAAGAACTCTGACGCCAAAAGGACGCCGCCCGCCGCTATTGTGAAAGCAATGTAATGCTAACATAAATATAGTCAGCCGTGTTTATTGTTCATATGCTATTAGTTGTCACAGTTAGATCGACCGAGTAAACAAAAGTGAAAGTATGAAGACGAAGAGAGATATTACCATGAAGACGAAGAGAGATACAACAAGACGATTACTGTATTCATCTCATATAACGATGATACTTCTACTCATCCTCTTCTTTGACATACACATATCTGGTGCATTCCCTATACTACCGGTCCATGCTATTAAACCACCTACTACGGCTCTTTATTCTACATCAAGTAGCGCTGCTGCTGCGTCTACCATCCAACAAGATAGCAAGTCAAATAATAAGAGAACATGGAAAAATGGAGAGTATGGCTCATCATTATCAAAGAAATTGTTCTTTACATATGCTGATCCTTTATTGGATATAGCATCCACACGTCAATTAGAAACAAGGTGAGTAAATGCTACTTTTATGTGTATGAATAAATATATGCTGAATAATGCTCACATCTTATGCACTTCCATCTATATTATATCAATATCAATATCAATATACAAGTGATGCATTTAATGTACCAGAAGAAAACTTAATGAAACGTGCAGTGACAAACCTTGAGAATATATATGATAAATGTAAAGAAAAGGCAAAGAGTAAGATACAGGGATCATCATCAGAAAAAGATAGAAAAACAGTATCAGAGACAAAGATCCTAACAATGGCATTATTACAAAGTCAACAGTCAACATTAGTAAAAACGGGAGTACTACGTTTGTTGAATACAATTATACAAGCATTTCCTGCTATACTAATTGCGCGTCTACTGCGTCAGATTGAAGCAGGGAATTCAATGTCATACACGAAACCATTGCAATCTGCATTACTGTTGGTATCTATACTAAGTACGAAGATGATTGTTGAGAATCAATACTTTCATAATGTTGTCAAGTGTGCCTGTGAGGTTCGGGGCAGCCTTGCGGGGATGATCTTTGATAAAAGTTTACGATTGTCTTCATCAAGTTTAGGACAAGATGTTAGTAGCAGCAGCAAAGAAAAGAAGAATAAAAAGAAAGAGTCACTAGGATCAGGAGGGGTATTGAACTTGATGCAAAGTGACGCAACGAATATTGAATTGCTAACATTGCAATTGCATACAATTTGGGATGGACTGCTTCAAATTGCAATTTACATTACATTGCTCTACAAATACTTAGGCCCATCTACATTGAAAGGACTGGCAGTGCTATTAGGGACAATACCAATCAATGCTATGATATTACGAATGTTAAATCGATTGAATAGACAGGAAATGTTATCAAAGGATGCAAGGATGAAGAAGACAACCGAAAGTGTTGCCAATATGCAGCTATTAAAACTTCAGAGTTGGGAAGACATCTTTGCAAAGGATGTACAAACTCAGAGAGAGGAGGAGTTAGCAAGGCATAAGAAACGGGGACTAGTTCGTGCACTTAACCAAGCCATTAGTAATGCAGTGCCTACTGTAACATTGGTCGTGACACTTGCAGCATATGCAAAGACTGGCAAACCGATCGTGGCTAGTACAATTTTTACAGCTATATCATTATTCAATCAACTTCGTTTCCCCTTATTCTTCTATCCAATGCTTATTGACTCGTTGGCAAATGGTAGAAATTCATTGAAGAGGATTTCATCATACATGGCGCAGAAGGAGATTACACCATATGTTGAGTACAAGCCAAAGTTGGAAGATGGAGGGGGCAGTATTGAGATGAAAAATGGCAACTTTCTCTGGTCAACAGGGCCAACAACAGTTGGTGATACAAACAAAGAGGAACAAGTTAAAGAAACAGGAGGCGGCGTACCTGCATTAAGCGATGCTTCGCTATATGTTAAACCAGGTGAAATAGTAGCTGTTGTGGGAGAAGTAGGACAGGGCAAGTCAGCTCTAGTCAAGTCATTGATTGGCGAATTATCTCCAATTCCTGCAGTCAAGGGCAATCAAATAGATATGCCTAAAGTTGTTGCTCATGGTTCAATTGCCTACTGTTCACAAGAGGCATGGCTTCCAAAGGGCACAATACGAGAGAGTGTTGTATTCGGGAGAGAGCTGGATGAGGTGAAATATCAACAAGCGATTTGTACAGCAGGTCTGGATAGAGATATTGCACCTATTCAGATGTCTGCTGAGTTGGCAAAGACAAAAGGTCTATTGACTCATGATACTGATGTCGGGGAGGACGGAAGCAACCTATCAGGGGGACAACGAGCCAGAGTAGCACTAGCCAGGGCTCTATATGAAGATAGTGCAGGTGTATACATCCTCGATGACCCCCTAAGTGCACTCGATGCATCTGTAGGAAGTATGGTTTTTGAGAGAGTCAGTGCAAAGCTTAGAAGGGAGAAAGCTGCTACTATATTTGTGACAAATGATCCAAACCTTCCAAGACGATGTGATCGAGTCATTCTAATGGGGAAATCTGATACCGGTGAAGGTTCTAAGATTCTTGATGTCGGAACATATGACGAATTGATATCTCGAGGCCACAATCTACAAACAATAGTACACCATGGAGATACAGAAGACACCATAGAGGGCGATGTATTACACACTGAAGACATGGATGTCTTGAACGAAGGAGATTCTGTATGTCAAATACAACTCCCCTCTACAGCAAGGACTGATAATGTTACCGCGTCGGACTGCCACGCTGATATCGATTGTAGAACTGCTCTCAAACAAGATCCTACTTTATTGGCTGAGCATGTAGTTCCCAAACCAATCGAGCCAAAGGAGGAGAAACCACTTAGTGCTGATGACTCAATGTCTACAACAGCCGTACCAAGATCTACCTACCTGAAGTACTTCAAAGCTGTCAAGAGTCCTCTGCTGGTCCTGGCAGCTCTTTCAGCTTACTTTGTATCGAATGGAAGCCAGTTTATGCAACAACTAATCGTTTCCAAATGGACAGATGGTGCCATCACTGCCGCTGCCACATCAAAGTACCTTTCACAGCTTGTAGTAGCCGCAATTATGGTATCAGTGTCCATGTATTTTAGGTCATTCCTAACAATGAGTGTAGGAGTACGAGCATCAAAGACTCTTCACCAAGATATGCTCAAATCAGTATTCAATGCACCACTTTCATTTTTTTCTGCAACACCCTCCGGCCAGTTGCTTTCTAGATTTGGCCGCGAGTTGGAGGTCGTTGACAAATCCTTACCGGATGGGATTGCCTCAGTGTTATATTGTTTTCTACAGATCTTCTTTAGTACACTTGCTCTCGCAGGGGGTGTGACACCTGCGATGATTGTAACAATAAGCTTGGTTGGTATTATATATGTCAAGACAATGAGCAAATTTAGGCCTGCAGCACGAGATCTTAAACGAGGCGAGAGTAAGACAAGGTCTCCAATATATACTCACTTTAGGGAGGCATTACGTGGAAGTGAAATCATCCGTACAATTCCAAACGGAAAGAGAATATGGTCTACCAAACATTACAGCTTGGCTGACGAGAATATTCGTACATACTATACTGTCAAGGCTTTAGATCGTTGGCTGTCAGTTCGCCTAGAAAGCTTGGGAAACACTGTTGTCTTGACAGCAGCTGCCGCAAGCATCTTCCTCTCAAGGGCTGGCAAGCTCAAGAGTGGATCTGCAGGTTGGGGGTTGACTCAGGCATTGAGTATAACAGGACTTTTAACATGGGCAGTACGTGTATTGACTGATTTAGAAACTCAGTTCATGTCAGTAATGAGAGTTAATGAACTTTCAAACTTGGAATCAACAGACGATGTAACTTTGTCTGAAGAAGTGCAACCGCTTCTACCAAGAATACACTCTGATACGGGAGAAGCAATAAAGACAATAGAACTAAGCGCTCCATCAGCTCATCAACCAGAAGTACCAAATGAAGCCGAACTACTGAACTCTGGATGGCCGTGGAAAGGGCATGTAAAGTTCAACAATGTATCGATGCGGTATAATAAATCAGCTCCTTTAGTGTTAAAGAATGTGTCTCTAGATATACCCGCAGGGAGTACGCTTGGTGTTGTAGGCAGGACGGGGTGAGTAGACTCTGCATGGTTTGATACTTATGTCAATTTGAGCTCACCTGTTTCGATTCATTTCGATTGTAGATCTGGCAAAAGCTCGTTACTTCTCACATTGTTCCGACTAGTTGAAGTTGAAGGCACTGGGAGTATAACAATAGATGGCGTTGACATTCGATCCCTTAGCTTAAAAGGACTTCGAGATTCCTTATCTATCATTCCTCAATCTCCCACTCTATTTTCCGGCACGCTATTGTATAACCTTGATGCTTCTGGTAAGATCTCACAAGAAGAAGCGTGGTCTGCATTAGAGTCTGCCGGTGTTGCTCGTCAATTTAGAGAATCAGAGCTTGGTTTAAATACAATGATATCAGAGGGAGGAGAGAACCTGTCACTGGGTCAAAGGCAATTAATATGTTTAGCTCGAGCGTTGATAAAACGAAGCAAGATACTCGTACTCGATGAAGGTGAGATTCTTTTGAGTTACATTTCTTTATCATCTTACTATCCATTCCTAACTTACTCATCTTACTCTATACTTTATACCTTTCAGCCACTTCCTCTGTGGATACTAATACTGACGCTCAAGTACAAGAAACTATCAAAAGAGAATTTGTGAACAAAGGCGTTACAGTGATAACAGTTGCACACCGATTAGATACGGTTTTAGGATATGATAAGATACTTGTATTGGACGCAGGCGAGCCTGTCGAGTTCGGTCAGCCAGATGAATTGCTAAAGCTCCCTCGAGGATATCTTCGTCGACTATTCAACGCCGATCGAAGAAATCGACAAAGAGGCGGACAACAACGAGTTCCTGTGCCAATATGAGAGTTGTTGTAAGTATGATAGAAGTATCTTGGCTATCCTCAGCTGAGTATCCTTATTCTCCATACCTTATTCAGCTATGTAACAGTAACAGTAATACAATATATCGAGAATACTTTCTCAACCACATCAATTATTGTCGTACAAATAAACTTCAACGTATTACTCCTTCTTCTACGAACGGATAACTTTGATTGAAAATTTTTGGCTTCAGCTTTCTCTTTCTTTCTCAACATTGGCCTTTCTCTCTCTTCATAAGCCCCGCCCATACTATTCAGCAGCTAAATGTCGAAAGCTCTACCGCCAGCACACCATTGAACTCCTCGGCCTTGGCCCTTCTCTCTTTTACCCTTCTATCAATCATACAAAACATTGATAGGCAATAAGGGGAGAAATAATAGGTACTGATATAGCCATTGTTCGACTTGATAATTTAGTGTTTGCAATAAGAAATACATATATTTTATACTCTAATATTATGACATCAAGATATTACTTTGGCGCTATATTAGCGGCAACGCTCGCAGCGTCGTCAACTAAAATGGTAGTTGCTGCTGCAACAGAAGAGAGACAGTTGGGCTCGTCTAGTTCCTCAGATGATTGGGGTAGTTCATCATCATCGAGTACTTCTTGGTCTGATGACGGATGGAAGAATAATGATGACGATTGGAAGAGCTCCTCATCCTCGGGTAAGAGTGGAAAGAGTGGTAGCGGCTCGGGGAAGAGCGGCAAGTCTAATGTCTCTTCATCATCGTCTAGTAATGACTGGAGTGATTGGGAATGGCATGAGTATTCATCATCGTCATCCAGTGGTAAATCAGGCAAGAGCGGTAGTGGCTCGGGCAAATCAGGGAAGAGTAACTCAAAATCTTCTTCCTCTTCAAGTGGCGACAGTTGGCACGGAGGATGGGGTAAGTTGAATAACTGATGTTGTTCAATGATTTGTATGCATGTGATTTTGTGCACATCTTATGCTCATTTTTCTCATGGTATCTTATTATTATCTTTGCAACTTAATAAATAGGCTCACCTGGATGGTGGGGATCTGATTCTAGCTCATCCAGTGGCAAATCAGGCAAGAGTGGTAGTGGAAGTGGTAAATCAGGCAAGTCTGGAGGTGATGTAAGCTCATCATCAAGTGGCGATTGGGGTAAGTAAAAGTAGTTGTGATTAGGTTATGAGTATAGATTTTATACTCATAATATAATGTGTACTTTTTTCATCAATTTATAGGTGGACATTGGGAATGGCAAAGCTGGGGTTCGTCAAGCAGTTCAAGTGGCAAGTCTGGCAAGAGCGGCTCATCCTCGTCGTCATCTTCTTCTGACGATGATTGGAATTCGAATGGCTCAGATGATGATTGGAGTGGCTCATCAAGTAGTGATGGATGGGCCGGAAGCGGCAGTGGTTCATATGACCACGATGAAGAACCAGAAATCATCTACTCCAAGGGTGGAAGTGTAGCCGGGTGGAAATCGGATGGTTGGGAGCACGATGGACACTACAAGGCTGATATGGACTATGTCCGTGCCAAGGTTGTGAAGCTTATCGAGGACTCAGAGCGTGAGCTTATCCCCAAGTTCATTAGAATGGGCTTCCATGATTGCATCGGTGGATGCGACGGGTGTATAAACATGGACAACCCAGACAATGCTGGCCTAATGGAGGCGATCGAGCCTCTTCATCCCATTTACAAGGAGTTTGAACATAGTTACTCAAGAGCAGATATTTGGGCATTGGCCACACTAGTTGCTTGCGATATGTCTGTCCTCGATGATAGACCGGAAGGGTTGAAGTTTCCAATGAGATATATTGGTCGTAAGGACTGTGAAGGCTCCGATGATATGGGTGTTGGCGGACCTGACCCTAAGCTGCCAGGTAATGATATGCCCACGCATGAGTTCCTAGCATTCATGAAGGACGAATTTGGCTATTCTACTGAGGAGACTGTTATCGTTATGGGTATGCATGCCGTCGCTGTTGCTCATCGCAGCAATATTGGATTCGGCAATATCGGTAAAGAGGATGGATGGGTATTCGAGGCCGAGGAGTATAAGTTGGATAACAGGTACTACAAGATGCTTCTCGACAAGGAGTGGGAATTTGAGCTTGTTCACAACGAGGGTAAGATCCCCAACAGATACCAATGGTACCACGAACAAGAAGGAAAGGACGAGAGACCGATCATGACTAATACAGATATGGGATTGTTGCTGGACTTGTCAGGTCATTTGTACACCGACGAGGAGGGCAACGAGGGTGCCGTTAGCTGTGTTGCTGATGGTTCACATCACGAAGATGACGGCGGCGACTACCTGAGACGGAGAACGGAAGAAGATAAGAAACCCAAGACTTCTTGTCCTGTTTCAGAAGAAACTAAAGAATTCTTAGAAGAGTATGCCTTAGACAATGAAGCATGGCTGATTGACTGTGAAAAGGTAATCGAAAAGATGCTCGTGAATAAGCAGAATGTTAAAAAGGTTGCTTATTAAGGGGTATGTGGGGAAGAGTAAGTGAGGTTCTACATGTGCACAAGGATATGAATTGTTCTACCTCTCTCTGCAGCCATATAATTATCACTAATTGTTTTTATGAGATAAAGACAATCTATTGTTTTTCTAGACGTCTAGACGCTGTGATACTAGTAAAAGTCTACGATACATTACTTTGTGATTCAAGTTCGACTTTCATCAACAACAAGGAGGAAGCTTGAGCTGATATATCATATTTAGCAGCAACTCATACTTTCGACAAGCTATGCCGCATATCTAACAAACATTGTACATTTAAACTATTACATGTATATATCTACAGCTACAGACAACACATCTAAACATGAGAAAAGTATCTTTGGGTATCTCTATTGCTCGTCACCACCCATTAGAGACGAAAGCTTACCGGATGCTCCTGGTGCATGCTTTCTAATTCTCTTTCGGAGGATCTTGGAGCCATCTTCATCCAACGTTGTTAGATTCATACTCAAAGCTTTTGCCGACTTGCTCGTTTTGCTCTTTTTGCTTTGTTTACTCTTTCTCCCCTTGCTTTTAGCCGATTTACTTGACGTGACTTGAGTAGGTTCTAAGGAAACTGTGGGTGCAGCAGAAGTTGGAGCAGAAGATGGACTATTTGTTGGTGACGGAGTAGGAGATAATGGTGACATAGAAGGTGAAGATGACGGTGCCTTGGATGGAGGTAGCGTTGGTGCGACTCGACAACTTTGCAATGCTCTGTTTTGCTCTGTAGCATTCACACAACATAAAGGAAGATATGTTAAACTCTCACATCCACCTGGCTGTTCACAGCAATCACTTATTGCTCCATCAATGGTACTGTCTTCACCCAAACTTTTGCAAGCTTCTTCTGCAAGGCATGCATCTTCTATACCGTCGCTAATACTACCCTTAAATGCAGCTCTCTCGCATGCTGATATTCCTAAGCATGAACTCAACACATTCCTAACATATCCACCTTCATCTGCCATCTGATAACACGATTTCTCTTCCTCGCATGAACTTGATATGTTACCAATTCTCCCAGCCTTGCAATTATCATTTTCATAAGCATCACAAGATGCAGCATAGCTACATGACCCACTACCAGTACAAGATGAGTTTGTGATACTTTCAATCCTGCCTCCATTAGAAGCAGTAAAATTACATGCCTCACTACCACTGCAAGATGAATCTGTGATACTCTCAATACTCCCTCCATACGAAGCAGCATAGTTACACGACCTAAAGCCATCACAGCTATCCCTGACATCTCCAACAGTACCATCATAATAGGCAAGACCATAACATGACTCCTCACCAATACAACTGGATTCAATCATTCCGATACTACCTCCATCATTAGGATCGTAGGTACCATCATAATCAGCAAAGCCTGCAGCAGCAAACACACAAGAAAACTCTCCGTCTAGACAGCTATCTTCTATTCCTTCTATGTTACCTCCATATGAAGCAGCAGAAGCACACGCTTGATTTCCTTCACAGCTATCCACAATATCACCAACAGTACCGTTAGCATAGGCAAGACCCACACATGTAGCAAGTCCTTCAATGCAACTTGACTTTATCATTCCGATACTACCACCTTCAAAATCAGAATCACCGCTACAGTCGCCTTCGTAATAAGTTATGCAACCTGAAGCAGCGAATCCACATGCATCAAAACCATTGCAGCTATCCTCAATTCCTTCAACCTTACCTCCACGATATGCGGCATACAAACAAGCTCCAGGCCCAACACAGCTATTGCGCACTGCCCCAATCGATCCATCATAATATCCTGCGTATAAACAAGCTTCGAAACCATTGCAGCCATATACTACAAAACCTATACTTCCACTGTAACAAGATGCTTCCCCTTTGCAGCTATAACCGTCTTTACATATAAGTCCAGTAAAACCTGTACAAGCATCTTCTCCATCACAACACTCTCCATCACAAGCTTCCGCACAGGTCTCACCACTGTCTACAGAGCCATCAGTACAATTGACATATCCCTGATTTACTAGATCACAGGTCTTAGGATTATTTACCCTGGCTATGTCCATTTGCATTATACCAGTATCAATAATATTGATATCATTGTTTGTATGTGATATTTTTGAACCATAAAGTTTAGCCAAGAGTTTATCCTTATGACGGCTAAGATTTTGCTTTTGTTTCTGACGATGTCCACCACCCCTACGACCATGACGACGACCACCACGGCCACGAGTTGGAGCGATTTCATGATCTACCCATGTAAAGACTTCATCGAATTCAGTATCTTCTTGATTTGTTGATAGAATGCCCACATCAAGATTGTCTGACACAGATGATTTAGAAGTAGTTGACTTCGTTTCGAGTTTATTCGAACTAGCGGTGTCGACGGTGTTGTCAATGGATGATACTCCTTTGCCTAGACGACGCTCTCTCTTCTTCGAGATGTTGTCAGGCGAGACAGGTGACTGGACGATATAATACAGAGTATCATTGCAATGAGTAAAAAAGATAGATGGCTGATGCATATCATGTGCACATCATATTCACACTTACCACTTGAGCTGCAGCTACTCGTGCTCTACCCGAAAACCCTGCAACCAATAGAGATGATGCAATAAAGAGCTTCATGGTTTAAGATGACAATGAGTTGCGAATGATCGATGTTAACTTGTTTAATAATTAATGGTGTCGAGGTAGGTTATATTATTTGCTCGATCTAGTAGGTATGATAAGAGAGCTTATTAGCTTGCATGTTTATGGCATTAATAAGGAGGCATATGTCATCCTATTGTTAATAGCTGTGGCCATTATCATTTGGGACATCGATATAAGGGCTCGTGTGTGCCGACGACGGGGCATAATATGAGATCAGGTTGAACGTCTTTCGATAAAAATTCCAAAATTGAAGAAAGTAGAAGCTTTGTGTCTAATACTTATCACTGCAAAAGCACTATATATATAGACCATATTATTAATATCTCTACGTCTAGGAGTGCGCTATGCTTGATTTCCGATGCGTATTCCTGTGTCGAAGTACTCTAGCATGTATGTATGTCATTTATATTAAATTAAGAAGATATATGCTCTCGAACTCTCTTACTGCTTGTGATGATGTCGTTTCCCGACTTTATAGTAGGTATTGAAGAAGGCGAGCTGATGTAA
>Ga0075437_14819_pt1 | contig 13327 bp, 11 predicted proteins | sample MintriMetagenome_FD_74266 | JGI IMG/M metagenome (GOLD analysis project Ga0075437, IMG submission 74266) | Marine eukaryotic communities from Monterey Bay, USA to study complex ecological interactions - Minidiscus trioculatus and... | ecosystem: Environmental > Aquatic > Marine > Unclassified...
TTGTGTAACCCGATCCATCTGGAGATAAAAAGTGATCCAGATCGTTGATATGTCTTTAAAGGGGTTCTACTAAACTAAACATAACTTATTGGTAGGAGTGATATTCGACCTTTTGGTAGATGGAAGGCGCCGAAAGCATGTTGTGTGTGCATACAAGCTCGATGATATGAATTCAGTTTCTTTCTGTCAGCATTTCATACCTCGTTTATATTCCCTCAATGCAAGATTCGTTAATGGTATCAAATGACAAATCATATATGCTGTTCTTCGTTGGATCTTCTTTTGATTCTCTGATAATTCACTATGATCGTTTAGTAACATGTCCAACTCGTGTAAGATAATATCAATGTCAAACTGTAACGGTTCTCTATCACAGTTGAAGAAATCATGTGGTATCTTTCGTTTAGCAAAGGTATGATTGGCAAATTGATATCGTTGGCAGTAGTGAAGAGTTGTTGGTAGTGGACCAGCAGCAGTTTCATTTACATTTGTACTGAACCCCAACATCTGATTCTTATACCCATAGCCATAGTTTTGTAACCGTTTCAAAGTTTCAGTGGGCATCGCATATGTACTTGCACCCTCACATACACTCCTCCATCCTGCAGATGATGATGTTTTCCCCGACGTTTCAAGACTATCATCACCATCATGTTGCATCCCATACTCATCAATCCATTTCCAACTTTCTGTACTTGACATGGTATGAGGATCACTAATCATATAGCTTGATGACAAGGCAAACTTTATCTGTCGATCAGCAGCTGCCATTGTAAAGCCGTACATTTCAGCTAGTAGCTTTGGATATTGATCATGTACACGAGGTGTAAATTCATACCATTTTGGAAGTATCTCTTTCCAATCAGATGTAGTTGCAATGTAGACTGGACCGACGGCATAATTCAAATCAGCTTCCTTCCGAGTTGTATGGTGTATTGATGAATCATCATGGTTGTGGTATACCTCATTTAAGCAGGGAGAGTTTGTACCACAAACTTTGGTCAAATTGAAATCACGAAAATCTTTTCGTGCATTGGAAGTACCAGCCGATGCCCAAAGAACACCAATACCAAAGTGTTGACCAGCTCCGGTTCCATTGGATATACTTGACGGTAATGGTGGTAGATTGGATTGTCGTAGTAATTGAATTCTCCCACTACCGTCTATGTATTCCAATAGATTACTACCGTATCTTCTTGATTCATACAATCCATCACCCAAGTTACCAGTAATTGGTCTCAACAAACACATGTCAGGATCAATAAGTGCAATTGTCGATTCGTCAATAACAGTATGATTCAACCAATGATACAATCCACCCGGTTTATTACTATATTTGTAATGCTTACCCTTTAATGAAAATGAAGGAGTAAAATGTAGTCGAAGTTGCTGCTGCATTGTTTTACCTGCACTTGTCATCCTTGCAAACTCTTGTTCAATTGCAATCTGCTGATTCGAATTACATCCTGTATATGCAATGATGTATAGGACAGCCAGACAATACAAACATCGTGTTGTACTGCTTTTATCAATGATGTTCATAATATTATCTTGTGCTCATTTATTCATTGATCACATAATACATACGATTTGATTAATTTTCGATATATTGAAACAGATATTGTTATTCCATGAAAGAAGGAAACATCTATCCACTATTGTGAGCATCCTCTGCTTAGAGCCAATTGCAAATCGGCATAGTATTCAACTGGTGTTATTGCTTTGCTCGGGAGATTTTTTTCTTAGCGATCAAACAGTGTATATGAAGGGAGTTAGCTCTTGCAATTATCCATCTAGCTGCCATAAAATCCAAACTCTTACATCACTGCATACACATATACAGAGTTATGATATGTATAGGCCATGATATGTAGACTATATGGCTATATAATCTCTCACAAAGTTTCTAGTATAAGAGAGACTCTCAAGGGAATCGAACTAGTACCATAGACTCTCTTTATTTCCACTACTAGAGAGGAAAGAAACTCTATCATATATACTTCTATGTAGAGTTCACAACTTCAAAGTATGATAAAACAATTACAAACGACAGGGATGATGAGTGTGCACGAGATCTTACCGATAGATGTTCAAAAGAATAAAAAAGCAAAAGAACAACACCAAGGATTCCAACGTGGTCCCCCACCGTAGTACTAACCTGGCCCGACAGTGCTTAACTTCGCTGAGCAGACGGGAAGCGGTGCTGTCACTGTGGTATGGTCGTTCCTGGTGATGAGAGGAAAGCAAAATTTATATAATGATTAATTTCCTTCAATGGTATCTTCCTCCTCCTCACACGCACGATTGCCCAAGACACTGCCAAGGCCCAAGATGCTATCTCTTTGATGGTATGCAGAATGTGTCTTACCATTCGTAGAATGATGATGCTCATAAAATACAAACCAGTATACGAATAGCTATTGATAGAAATAAGTAACAACAACAACAAAAGTAAAAGCAAAGCAAAAGGGATGATTTTCTTGTTAGTAAGAAGATTGAGAAAAAGAAGACAAGCCTTTATGGCAAGAGAAGAAGAGGTCGAGAAAAAGAACCCAGGCTGCACAAAAGAAGAGGCCGTCTGGGGGATACTCCAGGAATTGTGCTCTGGCAGTAGAAGGGTTGCTCTTCGCGGGGAGAGGTATATAAGGGCGGATGAGCACATATGATATGCTCACATTGAGGAGAAAAGATTTGACTTAAACAAGCCGACCTTAAAGTAATACGAGTCTATGTTTTAAGATACACTACAAAGACTACACTCAGCTCAGATGGGAGGATAAAGCACATTCACAACAACATACATCCCATCTATACATCATCCACTAAACAACAAAAGACACTCTCTATTTCTATTTGAGATCATGCATCATAGCAGTCTCGATATCCACCCTTAAAATAAGTTGAGGATCCACCTCTTGTTCCTCAAACTGTGCTGATCTAATACGCTTTCGTACTTCCGTTCTTGCTCCCGCTAGCAGCATCTCACTCACACGTCCATTCCGCTCGCTACGCCAAGGAGCATCTGTCTGCTTTGATAGTAGCTTGGCAATGTAATCCACACGGATAGTCTCATCAAGATAAAACCCCTTAGCATGGACAAGGTCAACAAAGACTTCAGCAAGTTCCTGGCATGTATAGTCTGGGAACTCGAACGTAACATCAAATCGACGGCGTAATTCATCATGACGAGCAAGGAATAGGTTCATCTCGGTAGGGAAACCTGCTAGAATGACCAACGGAGAGTCTCTCCCAGCCTCGTCGGTATCAATACTTCTCATAATCTCATTCATAGCATCATTTCCTGCATTCTCGGCACGGGAACGTTTCGATGTCATACCGAGTGTATATGCCTCATCGATGAAGAGGATACCACCCCGTGCCTCCTCGAGGACTTCACGTGTCTTGGCAATGGTACCACGTTGATCAGCGGCGATTAAGTCCATACGTTCAACTTCCAAGAACTTGGGCTTACGTAAAATGCCAAGCTCGTGATATACCTTGGCAAGGAGTCGAGCCACGGCGGTCTTTCCTGTGCCTGGATTACCAAAGAAGATCATGTGAGGAGCACGAGGTCGTCCAGCTTCATCGGATAAGGTCACACCCAGCATGGCGGGGGAGAGGCCACGAATGCCATTGCCATGATCAGGAAGTAGTGATTCACGAAGATCACAGATTTCAGTGGTACGACGTAGACCACGAATCTATCATGTTTTGGAATGGATAAATGATGTGCACAAGATTGTTAGTGTATGATATGAACACCTCAAATATAAAGTAGAGCTGCCATCATTCCATATGTCCACAAGAAATATCCACTCACCTGACACTTGATATGTTCCAACCCGACAATACTCGAAATTAAATCCTCAACACGATCCCTAACACCCAAATCATCTCTTTCCTCCATCCCACTTGGGTCCAACGTATCATTATTCTTATTCTTACTACGTTTCTTCACAGCGTCCAATATAGCATTCTCAACTGCCATTTGTTGTTTCCGTGCTGCATCACCGGCATTACCACCTCTTCGACCCATATTACCCCCATCAACCATGGCATTACTTAATGCAATTTCTAATTCATTCGGATCAATACCAGCCGAGTATAAGGCCTGGGGATAACAATCGGCTAATCGTCGTACAGCCGCAACTGCATCTTTAAAATCACGTCCCTGTCGTCCACCACTACCACGTAATGAATTTAACTTACGTTCGAGTGCATCGGCACGTTCCATAAACTTTTCAGCCTTTTGTCGTTTATTCAATTCAGGTGGTGGTGGTCGTCCCTCTAATAATGCAATAATAGCATCAGACGCAGAAGTATCATCTGCCAATGCTAAATCAATTGGTGTCATACCATCATCATTTTGTAAATGTAATGCATCGGGATATGCCTCAATTAATAACTTTACAACATCCACAGATGCTTGGTTGGATGCTGCCATGTGTAATGGTAATGATCCATATTGATTACGACATGTCGCACCTTCTGGATGGTGTAATAATAAGATTTCTACAGTAGATGCCTCAGCTTGCCACATGGCTGCCTGATGTAATGGTAAGTTGCCTACACCATTTGGTTGTGACGCACCTGCTGGATAGGCCTTGAGGAGTGATTCAACTACATCCTGCGTGGCTTGGAATGAACATGCCGCGTGTAGTGGTAGATTACCACGATCATTTACTCTAGCTGCTTCCTCTGGAAATTGTGGTGTCTAACATTGTATTATATTGTTTTGAGGGGAGGTGAAATATTAGTATATGAAATGTGAGCATATGATGTGTACAAAACATCAAAAATAGTTGACATCAACTTATACAATAAAACATACCTTACTACGGCTCAATAGAGCACCAAATCCTTTACACAATTCATGCAATGTTGTATCTGTCATATTCTATTCTCTTCTTTTTAATACTGATATCAGCTAGTTCTTTTAATCTTCTTTCTCTGCAATCTTATCTTTATTATCAATGTATTTTTTCACAGTTTTAATTGCAACTAATATAGCACAAAATGAAGCAAATAACACTAGTCCTTTATCAAAGTTAGTACAAGTTTCTAATTCTATTGTTGGGAAGTCTATCATGACAATATCAAGTCTATGTGTTGTTTGTGTAGACTACTCTATCTCACGGGGATGACTGCCATCGTCGTTCACTTCTCAATCAATGAACGACAATGCATGATTGAGCGCTCAATTCCCGGCTGGCATTGGCATCGCTGAAATAAATTCACCATAACAAGGTAATTATTATTCCCTAGTACTACGTTGACCTATAAGAGTTAAATGCATTCATAATTTCGGCGAGGATTCATCCAAACGGTTTCGAGCACATCAAACAACATCAAAATTTGATATCTCTCCTATAATATGACGGCTTTGTACTAAGATGATATCTGCCCTATTGCAACACTACAGCATACCAACCAGCCTATATTGTAGACTGAGTTGATAGTATACTCTTATAAAATAGCAATTGCAATATAATAATGAACGCCGAGGACGGAATAACAAGCGCATCACGTCGTATCCGTGAGGGTGTTACTGGAACAAAAGATCACCCAGAATACAATCAACAACAACAATCATCACAACAACCAGATGTAGTACAACCATCATCATCAAAAGAAAGTATTGGTAGACAGAGCTCCTCAGGAGGTGGAGAACGTATATCCAACTCAGCACCAATGAGTAATCCAGAATATGTAGATTTACATGAATTAGCAAAAGGATGGAAGGCAGCCTTATCATGGTGTGTTGATCCACGAACCCGTCATGAAGCACGTCGCAAAAATGATCGTGGTAATTTACCATTACATTCCGCAGCATCATTCCGTGCCCCTGTGGAAGTTATTGAAGGATTATTAGAAGCCTATCCCGAAGCGGCAAGTATGACGAATAATTATGGTAATTTAGCATTACACTTTACGGCTTGGAAGAAGGGACCATTAGATTGTATGAAATTATTATTACAAGTCTTCCCTGAAGGTGCTGCACAGAAGAATAATCATGGTAACTTACCATTGCATTATGCTGCACATTATAATGCACCTATTGAGGTTGTGGAGGCATTATATCATGCGTATCCCGAAGCAGCACGTCAGAAGAATAATGATTCAAATACACCATTAGATTTAGCAGTTGCCGACGGAGCATCCAACAATGTCGTAGCCTTACTACAAGGCAAATCTGTCCCACCAAACGATGAAGAGATATATGAAGGTGCCAAGTCACGATGTGAACGTGTCGAGAAGGAAATGACACGACAAATGACATCACATGATACCGTACAGGAAGATTTAGAAGTGTTATTAAGTTTTTTGATGGATGTTAAGGAGAATCATCCTAGTAGTATGTATAGTAGTGGTATTGATCCTGAACGGTGTAATGATTTGGATGCATTGATGGATCAGGTGAGTTGTTTTGTTTTAAAAGTTTGATATGTAAACTGGGGATTGGAGACTTTTTTGTGCACATCTTATGCTCACATTTTGCAAATCTCCCCATCCTCTACACTCTACACACACTCAGGTCCGTATTGCAGGAGAGGAAGAACAAAAGTCCATCGAGGAAGATGAAGTGAAACAAATTGAAGACTCCCTCGTACCCCCCGATGATCCAGTTGAGGTTCAGCTATCCGAAATTATCGGATTAGATGCTATTAAGAATCAAATTCGTGGATTGCGTCGTACCATCGAGGTTGATAATCAACGTGGTCTCAAGCCAGGCGAGTCGGACCGTCCCCGACATTTCATCTTAACGGGTAATCCCGGATGTGGTAAGACATATGCCGCTCGATTACTCTTGCCGCTGTTATATAAAATTGGTGCCGTACCCACTGAATCATATATCGAAGTTGGACGGAATGAATTAGTCGATGCCCGATCTGAAGAACGTACAATTGAAAAGACACAGGCAGTATTGGAACGTGCAAGGGGTGGTGTATTGTTTGTGGATGAGATTTATAATCTATTACCATCTCATGGACGACAGGGGAGTCAAGATCATGGACCTGCCGCACTTAAGGTACTTGCCTCGACGGCGTTACCCACCGGGGATCCTTTGATTATATTGGCTGGGTATGCATTAGACTTGCAACGTATCGTATCGTCTGATATTGGGTTCAAGGGAGGCTTCCTCTTGAGGATGGAGTTGCCCGATCCTACGCCATTTGAATTGGCACGTATGGTAGCCACCAAGTTAGGCATGAAGGGATATGTACTCGGGGAGGGATTAACCGCACGGTATATTGCCGATGCTATATCAAGTATGGGAGAAGATTGGCGTGTTGAACGGAATGGACGTGTTGCTGATGATCTGGTACACTCGATTAGGATGGAGGTACGGAAGAAGGCTGCCGCGGCTGGTAATGATATGGCAACAATGAGCCCTACTATGGCTATGAGGATGCCAATTGTATTGCCTGAGGAGGTTACAATTACTGTAGAGGACTTTCAGAATGCCTTTAGGAATGGGATTTGATCAGTTTTAAGGGGAAAGAGATGGGAGTGTTTTGTGGTATATCTGTGTTGAGTATGTGGATATAGAAAAGAAGAAGTTGTTGTATTTTGTGAAGAAAGTTGCATAGAAGATTAAAGTGTGTCACTAAAGAAGTATAGATGAAAAGATATCCACGTTATTCTTTATTTCAGTTTCGATGTATCCTAGCTATAACTCACTCGATTGAAATTGGATAAAGGAATTGGTATTTCATATTAATATAACCAATAATTTCGTATATCTACACATGTTCATCAAAATTGTATGTCATACCTTCTTCATTTACTAAAGAAAGTAAAAGCTGCAATAGATGAAATTCTGTTGGTAAGCCTAGCTAACTCAAAACTGTGCTTCCCACTTTCTTCCGCCCTCCTCTATCTTCCTCTACCTCTTTGTCGTTGCTCATCCTGATAGTTGTTATTGTCCAAAAATGTACTTATATGTTGTTCGGTAGATACTCGAGTTCTCCTTGTGTTATCAGGACTATACCTAGCAAAGGCATCCATTCTATTGTTATTGTTATTGCCTTCTGTTTCCTCTGAAGTAGCGCCAGCCTCTGATTCTGTCTCTTGGATTTGAGAAGAAGAAGAACCCCCATCACATGTCTTTGTCCTGACGGTGATCCTCGGTCCCAGTCGAATTGAGTCCTCCTCCTGATCTCCTCCTCCTCCTATCTCTTCATGTTGGTTTGTTGCACTTTCATCGTCGATTTCCTCATCTTCTTTCGACTCATCATCACCTTGTTTTCGTTTGCATCCACTACTACTACTTGTTCCTCCGTCTCTACTATCTCCACTTCCTCCTCCTCTATGGTCTCCCTCAGATTTCTTCATATTGTATATCTACATCTCCTCACATAGAGGCTACACATACTGCTGACTTTCACTATTATCAGCTTGAACTTCGAAAAGGCAAGAGGGTTACGTTGTGTTCCCTCTAAGGATAACGGTACTGCCTTTTCTCGCTCTCAATCTTGGTATTGAGCAATTGCGCCCTCAATGTGATAGTTACATATCCTTCGTCATCTACCTCTAATCATACAAAGTCAATCCGAATATCTTTGCAAAGAATAAAATATGAACCAGAACCCAAAACAAGACAACAACTACTATGATAGCCCTTCTCCTTTTCAATAATCAACATAGCCTATCCCACATTAGTATTAGATATTTGGATGAAGTTGGCCTGCGGAGACTTTATATGTAGTCGATGGAGATATTTGCCATACACTTGATGGTATATAGTTTCCTCTCCACTAGGATCCGCTCCTTCAGTCTCAGTTATCAAGGTCAGGGAGATGTGATCACAATCTCAATACCTACTGCTTTAACTTGCATTAACACCAGTCCACTACTTTTGGGAACAGAAGAAGGAACCCATCAGTTGATTACATGGTATATTAGATACATTGTATATGTAATAACAATCGTGTAACAAAGCTTCCGACTCGATTAATGAATGAGGATACAGCGGAGTATATCCTTTACTTTTATTACTCCGGCGGCTATAACTATAATTGTATCTATTGACAATTCATTGAATAACTTATATTAGTAATAAGTACCTTTATCATTCGTCAGTACTTGACCTGTTCGGGTATATATGGAGGGAGAGATAGACATGTAAGAAACACCCTTATTCGATGTAAGTCTCTTCGAGTTGTGCATATCATGTGTCATTTTTTTTGTTCTCTTATTCGATTTCAATTCCAATTCTACCCACTTACCAACTAATCCGATCTCTTATATTTCTATTCCATAGATTCTAACAAATAGACGATAAATCAAATCTGCGGCTACTCGATCCTTATAAAGTTCTTCCATTTGCAACGTGTATCCAAATACTTGTACTAAAACTTTTGCATTGAAACTGGAGGTAATAACACACAATACACCAAAAGGGTATACATTATTCTGTCCGCGGAAGAAGATAAAGCAAGAAGATATCCTGACCCGCAGCATGTTTAATGTGAGCTTTATTTCAATCCACAGTTCACATATCAATGTATTACTAGTATTCTTCATAATATGATCAGACAATAGTCCACCAGCAAAGCATACAAATATCAATATCAGATGAAGATGGAGACTAGGATTGGATCATATCTTAATCACATCGACAGAGATTGACTGATATATCACCATAGAGATTGAATCTATACATATGGTAAGTATCGTTATCGTCCACATTATATTTGGATTCGAGGTATTAAAGAGCATCTTATTTGCAATTGTGTCTGTGTTCATAGCTTAGCATATCATGTGTCTGACAATATTATCTCACTCTGCTCAACGATCACAAGCAAAGGCTCTACATAAATCATCATATCCATATGACCTTCACTTGCAAACCCCACAACGCCAATCATATCCAAGAGTATGAAGAGGCAGGCGCAATCACCTGTGTGTGTGGTGTCTCTTTCTGCCAGTCGCAGGTCATTGTTAATTTAGTAAGTGGGCAGGGGGGACGCACTCGATCTTCTAAAAAAATTTCTTAAGCACATGCTCGGGCAGGCGGCAGGATATTTATTTTAAGTTGTGCATCGACGACAGCGAGAACTGCTGATGCTAATCGTTTCAGACAATAGCAGCAGCAGCAGAGACGATAAGAACAATGGATTTAGGCATTGTAGGAAAAGAAGAAGAAGTTTCTGTAAAAGCAATCACTGATACAAATACTAATGCAGCAAATCAGAAGAGTATCATATCTCCCCCATCATGTGATGGTGGTGATGAATCAGATGATAGTCATGATACATTAGGGATACACTATGAAGATGAACCACAAACTGGAGGTGTATTGCCAGATGCAACTAAGAGTGTTGGTAGTATTAGTGCAATAACTTCTCCGTTACATTATATCCCAACGCCTCAAATTATAGTACCAGATAATAGCCTAATAGAATCATCAAGATCAGGAGCTGCAGCGTTGGCAAGTATAGTAGATGTTAGTACTACAAGTATAAGTACGGGTGGTGTGATAGATGGTACTTCCTCTGGTGGTAGTGGCAGTAAACAGTTAAGCATTAAAGATCGGAAACAATTGGCAAAAGAAAATCTTGCTGCTGGTTTGTTGGTGAGTTTTATTATTGTTTGATTAGTTGGATATATCGTGTTGTTGTATGTATTGCAAAGTGGATGGTTACTAATCATCTTTTATATCATTCCACATTATATGAAGGCAATGGAGAATACAGACTTTGATACTGCTGTGGAATTCTTTGCTGCGGGAAGGAAATATCTCGGTTATGGTTGGGATGTTGACTTTAAGTTAATGCTCAGACTATGCAGTGAAGAGGCAAAGGCTTGCTTTATTCAGGGAGACTATGATACAATGAATGCGCATATAAATGAAATTATGAGTAAGGACATACCAATTACTGACAAGTTTAAAGCCTATGAAACAAAGATACTGTATCAACAAGAGGCGTTACAGAATTATCAAGAATCACTTGATATTTGCATTGACGTACGAAAACAACTTGGCATGAAAGTACCCGAGAACAAACCGCAATCTACTTTAATGATTATATATGAATACATTAAAACGAATCGGGCATTGGGGAAGAAAACAGCTGAAGAGTTAGTAGGTTCATTACCCAACCTACCGGATCAGAAAGTTATGATGGGTCAACGTATGTTAGGCCTAATGGGCAACGCTTCCTTTAGTGTAAGTGTTCATGAGTGTTCATCACAACCATATCTGAGTGCATACATGTCCTTTTCTTATATGTCTCACATATTCTTACTCCTCAAACTCTCAAGGTTCAACCTACATTGTTTCCGGTCATAACATGCCTTGCGTTTAGAGAAGCGCTCAAGCATGGCATAGGTACATCACCTAATGCAATAGCAGCGTTTGGGATTATACTTTGGTAAGAGTCTAGTTACCAATACAACTATTTTCATATCTCATTTGATGTGTGTGTACTGCTTTTTTATATTATATTCATACTTATGCACCTCATTGTCCCTCCCTATTCTCTTCTTTTACTAGCTCGTTTGGAAATCTGAAACGAGGTCGAGAACTAGCTAGAGCTGCTGAACTATTAACTCTTTCCAAGCCATGTGCGGAGGAGTGGAAAGCCAAAACAACATATTTATGTGAGGGTTTGATTAATCATTGGACTTTGCCTGTTCGCGATTCGCTGGGACCATTGCTCGATGGATATAATACAGGCTTAAAGCAGGGAAATCTCCAGGATGCGTCTTTGAATCAATGTTTTTATGTTGCTCATGCTTATTTTGCCGGAATGCCATTGAAAGAAGATGTCTTGAATGAAACAAGTCCATTGCAAACTTTCAACGACATTGAAACGTTTGCTGGTGACAGCAAGGGAGATAGTAGGCTAGATACACACCTAGCTAACCGCATCCACTCGCTTGTGTCTGCAAATCTGCGGGGCGATACCCTTGAGGGAATGAACTTTGATGGCATCCTCAAGTATTGTACCGATACAGGCAACCGGGCACTTCGTGGGTATGTCTTTGTTGCCCAGTGTGAGCTGAAAGTCTTCTTTGGGGCATGGCTAGAAGCAGCAGAACTCTTAACTGAAGCTGGAGAGTTACTCCCTGAGATGGTTGGCTTATATCAAGGTGTAAGGTACATCTTTGTGTGCACCTTAGTGTACATCAAAACGGCACAATCATCTACAGGCCTGGCGAAGAGGAAGAAGTTTAAGAAGAAGGCTTTGAAAAAGATGAAAGTAATCAGGGGGTTTGTGAAGAAGGGTCATGTTAGTTGTGTCCATAACTTGCACCTCCTTGAAGCGGAGCTTGCAATATTGGATGGGAATGTCAAGCAGATAGAAGATTCGTACAAGTTGGCAATCGATGTAGCATCAAAGGGAGGGTTCCTTCATGATAAAGCTTTGTCACATGAATTGGCAAGTATGTACTATGATCTTCAGAAAGATCATCAACAGAGTAGGCACCACATGGACAACGCCATTAAAAGTTATACAGAATGGGGAGCCACGGCCAAGGTTGAGAAGCTAACCCATTAAATAAATTTGCATTTGTCACCTCTATGTATAATCCACTTTCCTTATACTTAACATTCTGTTGTATCTAGATATTTGTCTACTCGTCATCAGGCGATTATGAATGAGTCCCCATCACTGAATCAATCACCAAACTAAACGCCGCAAATCCTCCACAACCAATAGCACTAGCTTGTGGACCTTGCTTAGCTTGCATAGCCGCACCAGTTATACATCCACTGACAACTGCATTCCAAACGTCATGTTTTCCTCTGTATTTCTCCACTAAACACTCAGACCCACCAAACACACCCGTTATAAATGCAAACTGTCTACACCAATACATTGATTTATCAGCCGTGGCTCTTAATGTAGTTCGTACCTGTTCTTTCAATGGTGCTTGGGGTACTTCTTTACCTTCTATAATAGTTACGGGTGGTGTCATATCTGTTAATGCACCCATGAAGACACCCATTAATAATCCCATAACTCCCCCGCCTATAACACCAATGGCGGCTTTACTACCACATGATTCAGATAACCAATCAAAGTTGGGTGGTAGATCTTGTGGGTTGGCATTCGTACGTGTCCATGGTTGTGGATATGGTAACGCTCTCATGGTTAAGGCAAGTTTTGACATGTCTAATTGTTGTTGTGTTGATATTGTTGACGATGTTTCATTATTAGTATCTAAAGTATCACTATATAACTTTCCAGCGGGATAACTAGTAACTCCACCATCATACAATGCAATTGGACGGTGTAATGCCGCCTCGGCAGTATAATATGCAGAGGAGAGTGGAGAATTGGGTGGTCGAGACATTATTGATTGAAAGATGTTT
>Ga0075437_10792_pt1 | contig 13312 bp, 8 predicted proteins | sample MintriMetagenome_FD_74266 | JGI IMG/M metagenome (GOLD analysis project Ga0075437, IMG submission 74266) | Marine eukaryotic communities from Monterey Bay, USA to study complex ecological interactions - Minidiscus trioculatus and... | ecosystem: Environmental > Aquatic > Marine > Unclassified...
TTGTGCTGTATCTTCTCGGGAGATGTAGACACTCTCCGTGGTTTGTCGAATGATTTGGTTTCATCAATATATCTGGATAAAGATCCAGTGCCAGCCTCTAATCTTTCTTTTACTGGCGGAGACTCTGGTACCTGTATTCCGTAATCAAATGCATGATCATTTGTTGTATTGGAAGCTGCAATAGGTACCTTCATTTGCTCATCTTTTCTATTATCACTTTCCTTGAAAGTCTCTCGTTGGGTATCATTATCATCTGCAGTAGCACTTGACTTGTTGATATCAACACAGCTCTTTGCTTTGATCGACTTCTTCTGACTGTTTCCCTGTGGAGTATAACCTCCATAGTCAAAGCGAACAGGAGAGAAGTTAGGAGGCGACTTCATCATTGCCTTATTTGTAGCTCTATCACTTAATGTTGGCATTGTCGACTTCTTCTTTTTCTTCTTCTTCGTAGATGTCGTCTTCTCCTCGGCGGCAATACCATGGCTGAATGCAGCATAAGGATTTGGCTTTAGTTCAGTGGCAGTAGCATTGGCGGAGGCGGCCGGTTTCTGGAAATGACTACTCTTCTTTGAGCTCGTCGTAGTTGACTTCTGTTGTTGTGGTTTACTAAAATATTTGTTTAGACCTGTCGGCTGAGTAGCAATAGTTGCAGTGACTTTTTGTTTGGGTGCAGCAGCAGTTGTGGTGGCAGAGTTACTCTTTTTCTGAAAGAAGTTGGTAGAAGGTTTTTGATAATTGTTCTGAATTGGACCACTACCCTTTTTCTTTGTTTGAAGCCATCCGTTGTTGTTTGATACAGCTTGACGATAATGACGACCGTTCGCTGGTGGAAGAGGTCCATGCTTCTTCTTTAATGCCTCTTCAGCAGACCCAACAAATGTCAACCCCACTTCAAAGCGTTCGAGACATGGTCTAAAGCTCTCATCAATATCCAACTCCTCCTCTTCCTCTTCATCGTCTACATCTATAGCACTCGAGCTTTTGTGACCAACTAGAGGCAGGACTTTGTTTGATGAGATTTCCTTGGTCAGATGGTAGTAAAAGACTGCTTCACTTTTACTCAACAGCTCCTCATATTTCTCTTTGGAATCACGGTCAGTGTCCGGCAGCTCAAGGAAATCATCATATTCGGCATCCTCATTATCACCGTCTTCAGAGCTTTTATCACTCGCCTCGGCAACCAGTTTACTGCCAGAAGGCAAACTCTTTAGTACTCTTTCAAATCGTATCCCTGCATCACGATGAGACGCCTCCTTTACGAGACGAAAGGCCGTAACAGGGCCGACTTTGGACAGCCGATTGACAATATAATCACACCCTGAGAGGACACAAGCTTGTACAAATAGACGGACACCTTCTCCAGGCTTTGCTACTTCCTTATTGGCAAATGATCGAAGGTAAGCTAACATCTTCGCATTACCATCGTTGCCACTGGATTTCTTCTTCTTTGAATTGTTATTGTTACTCGCAGAAGGCGGGGGTAAAGCTCTTCGAACTGGGGCCATGCCCTGATCATCATATTCGACTTCACAAGGATGTATTTCTTGAGGCTCATCATCATCCTGTGCTTTTGGATCACTAATGTCATCATCACCCTCATTATCCTCATTCTCGTCATCATCTTGGGAACTGTTGTTGTAAATGTAATCTAAATCTTGTTCTAAATCTCTTCTTCTCCTCCGTCTACTCTTCTTCTTCTTCTTACTTTTGTTGCTGCCATTCAGAGATGCCAAAAAGGCAGGATTTAGTAGCCAATCCATTGAAACTACATCACAGGATCCGTCCTTACGATCCAATTTGTATATAATTGGAAATGGCTTGCGAGTGACAGCAGAGTAGACGAGAACATCCGAATCCTAATTAAAACATATTATGTATGTGAGGATTAAAGAACGGTGGTATAAAATAGTAATTGAAGACAAGTGTTAACATTCACACAAACGTACCTCAGTAACAACAGCATGACACCATCCATCCACACACAATTTTGCTAGCTGAGAATCAGCTTCATATGGACTCCAAACGCACTTAACTCGAACAGTATCATTCGTACCCGTATCATCTTTACCCCATCGTTCCTGTACTTTAGCAGCCACAACACGTGCCATAATTTCACTACCCTTTGCACACATTCTATACTTTTCATGTGCCTCACTTCTTCTTCCACATGCCATTAATCGTCTTGCTTCCTTGAGATTAGCTTGACGTTTGGATTCACGTGATGCATTCGTACCACTTTTTAATGGTACACGTAAGCCGTCAAAGACTAGATATATTTTATCAATTTGTGCAAATTGTAGTAATTCAGAGCATCGATCTATCATGTATTTTGTATACTTTTGTTCGGCTACACTGTCACGTGTACCATTTTCTGTTGACTCAACAAGACTGTTGTATATTTATAGTTTCATGATTGAATGGTGTAAAGATTGAGATTATTAAACAATTAAATTATATATATTGGTATATTAAATTAAAGTTATTAAATAAATACACAACAAACAATACATAATACGTACCGTTCTGCACAGGTATACGCAGCCTTGTGTAACCAACCAGAGGCATCAATTGCTATTGACTTGCCACTAAATTGTCTAATATTATGTTGCACTTTTGTATTATTGCGTGAGCCACCGTTATTATTCTGCTGTTGATTTGATGGATGAGTAGGTGGCGCTACCAATAAAGGATGGAGGTTCTTTAGTAAACCTGCTATACCCATGATTGATGATAGAGTGGTCCAAGTTCAGTTGGTGCAGGTGAATTGTAAAGAAGTTGTTTTGTATACTATTTATTTAGTTAGGACTCAAATTAATTGGTCTATACTTTTCCACAATGATAACCTCTTATAATCTGCCGCCTTCCAGGAGTTTGTTGTATTATGCGGTGTATAATGCGCCGCTTTGTTGCCGTTTTCTCTACTGACCACTTTAATTGTGTTTTTGAGTAAGGTCGATACGTGGAACCGCAATTCACACTGAAACAGAACCTACCCTTTATTTGTAATCAGTACCATACAGTGTAGTGGTACATAACAATATATACTACTCTTCTTTGCTTTAATTGTCTGTAAGTACCAAATACAAGGCTGGGGTATAGAGGATATATTCGTCGTCGTATACTGTGTGTACAGTTGTGGGGTATTAATTTTTGTGGGATTTCTTTTATATTTCTTTCACATGTCAATTTATCACATGCACCTTGTTGCTTGTGGTGTGAGATAGTCTATTATTATATATGTGATTGGGTGGGTTAGATCTGCGACATATTAAATTGAGATGGTATTATTTAAGTGATACAGAGCCGGTGTATTATTATCCTATTATATACTCACTCACATTATTTATGCTCTTATTTTAATACCAGCACAATAACAACATATAAATACATTTAAAATGGCAGGCGGTACAGTTCATATAGCACCATTAACCAACTCCCAAAAAGTATTCTTACAACGTTTGTTAGTGGCACATGTCCTCACTGAGGATAGTGCACAACAATTATATGCTAGTATTAAAGAAAACTTTAAAGATGTTTCACCAGCAGAAGAGCCAGTTGATGATGACGATGATAACAATAACGATGCCATTGATGATCATGGGTACATGGGAACTGATTTGGCAAATTGTTTAGGAATTATCAATGCATCATTAGTACCCGCATTCAATTTAGAGGTCTGTACAGTTAGTTTACCACCTCCATACAAAACCAAAGATGACGAGGGTAATACTCAAACTCAAGACGAAGGAAATCGTAAAAGAGCGGCATTAACCAAGTATCATGCTATTGTTAACCGTTCTAATGATGATGTAGCGAAAAATCATGCCTTTCCATTAGCAAAGGGGTGAGTGTTTGTAATTTACATTCTGATATATAATGTAATGTTATATCTTTATTATATTCCATATGTCATACCACATACTTACATCGCTCTCTCTTTCAGTGGACCGCACCAAATGGCATACTTTCGTTTAGTTATTGAAAAGATTGTGGAGAAAGGTATTGAGGTTTTAGATGAGGGGAATAATTCGTCGGCGGCAGTGGGATGTCCGGGTGCAATGAATCGTATGGAGCTTATTAATTTGAGAACTGATATGACAGGATCACACAAGGATAAGTTGAGTATTCTCCAGACAGAGCAGGCATTAGAAACGTTGGAAAATGAAGGGTGGTTAGTACGTGTTGCGCCACCGGACGAAGAAGAAGATGATGAAGATAGTGACGATGATGAAGGTGGTATGTCAAAGAAGAGGAAGAAACGATCATCAAGCAAGAGAATGTCACTAAAGGGGACATTCTATGGCATTGGACCTCGCAGTTTCATGGAATTGGGAGACTTTCTACAAAAGGTTGGCTTGCCAGCAGACAGAATGCCACAGAGTATTCTTCATCGTGTTTAGATTTATTTAGAGATTGGGGAATAAAGTGTACATAACTTTGAAATAAGTTGATACTCTATATGTGCACTCTTAACTCAACTCAAACCCTGCCGCTGACTCGATAGCGTACAGTAGCTTCTCCTTTAGCATTTGTTTGCTTGTATACTTTGGCAATTTCAAAAGGTTCATACATGTGGAGCTTGATGGTAGACGAATGTTGCCAATTCCCATGTCCTCAGCAATATCTTCGCCTCTATCATTCTCTCGCAGACGTGTTTGCTGGATACATGGTGCAGGGGTCATTGACCCAAACCCTAGCAATGGTTGTCGAGAACAACTTGTCATGAACTTGAGAAACTTTCTTTGTTGTTCTGGTGACATCTCATCAACAACTTGCCACAGCCATTGTACAATCGGTTGAGAGGGATGCAGTCCACCTGAGTACCTCATCACAGACATCATACCACCCACATCAATTCCCTTGACGGCGTCATCACCACTTATAAGCTTTTGAAGTTCATAAGCTGAGAATAGTCGTACCCACTGCGCTGGGACAATATCTCTAAAGCCATGGAGGAATGCTGCTGTTTGTCGTGCTCCTCGAACATTCATCTTTTGATGAGACACAAGGTGGATATATTGAATAACATTATCCTTGGTGACGGCCATCTTACTACCTCCAGGCATGAGCTCAATGGTGAGAGTGGTAGATTCGTGTAACTCAAATGTAAGCCCAAGGTTATCAATTTCTTGAGCCTTCATATGCCGTAGTGACTTGAGATTCTTATAGTATTCAGGATCAAGATTCTTCAAGTCATCTAAGCTATTCTGCTTGCCCAAAAGCTTGTTTAGAAATGGAAGACAGAACTGAGGCTCCACAAGTATTGATTCTGTCGTATTGGAGGATAGATATATTGTGAGTATAAGCATAGTAAAGAAAGAATGCACACACAACCTAAGTGCTCACCATAGATTGCTTTGCCTAAGACCCTGCCAAGAAACTCATAGTGAGACAACATCGAGTCATTTCCGTCTAGAGATGTATTGACTTTGAGTGTCTGGAGAGGAGTGACGACAAAGAAGTCGGGGTGTGTCTCCACAACGCTTTCTTCGTCGTCTTCGTCATCTCCTTTGTCATTCTCTGGAAGGAATCCGTCAGTGATAAGGTCATCCAAAAACTCTTTAAAGACTCCTCCGCCATCTATACCTGCCTCTTCTTGACCATGCTTGTTTACAAATGTTACTTGAACTCTCTTACGAAGTCTCTTCCCAAGATTATTCAATCTCCGCTTGGAATCACTATACAAGGCATCTCGTCGGATAGTCACCTTCTCTCTTGATGGCATTTCTCCTTCTTCCCCATCTTCAAAGTTCATCATCATTTGCCGAAAACTAGCAGTCTCGTCTTGTGTGCGTGCTTTATCCGATTCTAGTAGGGAGTTGAATAGATTAACCCTTCGACTGAAAGGCATAGCCATCGGAATGAATGTCAAAACTCGAGCCATCTTAGCATCTTTGAATGCAGACGCGAGAGCATCACCTCCAGTATCATTAGCAGACATGGGATCTGCTTCATCATCTTCCATCATACGATCTGATTCAACACTACTGTCATCCATATCATCATTTTGTAATGTTGTTTCTTGAGCAGATATGATTGGGTTATTATCATGCTGGCCTCGACTTGCCAATTGAGGGAACCACCAGCAGTCTTCACTACAGAACTGGACAACACGATAAAGACGGCACCATCTTTCATATAGAGAGTTGAATAGTTTTGTCCCAGCGAGGAGGAGTCTCGCTCGTTGGAAGCGAAGAGCAGAGTCAGGATCACTCTGTACATTGGTGATATCTGATGCGAGGACAGGACGCACCCAATACAAATCATTTAGAATTGTTTTCAATACGAGTACAATATCCTTGGCATTCATTACTTTGTTGTCTTGGCCCGATGCCTTGGAATCATCTGATTGGTAATACCTTTTTAAGAAGTCATCGTCATCAACAGCAAGTAATGTATGTGCATATGTGTCAAAGAAAGAGGAGCACATCTCACAAGCAGACGTCACCGCAGATGAGTCTATATTCTTTGACTGAGAAACAAGCACTGCCATGCTTTGTCGTGTTCGTTCCCACATGCCGTATACAAAAGTCTCATTGAATGCCAATTTGCTTAGAAGAGGCGATGCAGCATTCCGTCCTGCTTTAATACCACTGCAGGTTGTCATAACAGTAGCAAGTGCAGATGTGTAAGCCTTTTGAGCTTGATTCTGCCAAGAAGATAAGGAAGTCGGTGCCAATAATGCAGATAATGAAGAAAGACTTTGATGAGAGCCGTCTGTAGGAGAAAACAACGAGCTACCAAGCTGTTGTATCCAATCTCCTTTTCCAATTTTCTCCGCTAAAGAAACTAATATTGTCACTTGTTTACCATGCCTTGCCATTAATGATCTTAGACGATCTACTGTTACTTTCTTCGCTTGGAGTGTATTGGTTTGATAAAATGTATCTAATTTTGGCAATGTTTGTAAGTCAGTACGTGAATATCGACCTGAAGAAGTCTTATTGTCACGCGAAGATGAGGATTGATTTTGACGATTTTGTGTTGGTGGTTCATCCTGTTCATCGTCATCGCTTTCATCTTCAACATCTTCTCCTTCAAAGGCAGCAGCAGCGGCCGCAGTGGCGATCGATGTAGTAGATTGATTATTAACACTTTCTGTAAACCAGGAAGTAATAATCGGACCCTGAGCAGCAAAGCTCGACAAAACCGCCAAATCAGATTGTTGGTGCAATGTATACTGAAGAATGATTGGTATTGCGAAGGTCATCAATTCCCGACTCTCATTTGTTTGCTTTTGAGTTGAACTATTTGCAAATGACAGAATCTGACTCATTACAATGAATTCTCGAGATGATAGTGTATCTCGAAGTGCATCCAATAGAGGAGTCGATGATGTGGATGAAGGTCGAAAAGATGGCATCAAACCAGGCACCTTTTGATGACTATTATTTGTATTTTTATTGGGAGTTGGTATGGTAGAGATTGTACTCATTGATGTGGCCAAATAATGAGTCAACAAGGAGAATGTAGTAGGCATATCTTTGATCTCTCCAACATGCCTCTCTACACATTGCAATACACAAGATTTCAACTGCTCCTGTACTACTTGATTCTCTTCAAAGTTGGATGAACCAAAGAGGATAGATGCCAATAAAGCAAGTCCTTGTTGACATACAAGTGGAAGCTCATCATTTTCTTCTTGCATATTCACATCTTCCATATTCTTAGGTTGTCCCAACCGTATAACAATTTGGCAGCACCACTTCAATAATTGTGAAGATATATCAGTTGTTTCTTTGTCGTTATTGCCATCCTTGTATGCAAATGTATAATCTCTGAACAATAGAAAGATATTAATCATCCAACCATTTAAATTATCAACACTTTCATCGATATTAATATTAAAAAACGACGATTCCAATAAGTAACCCAAAAGCTGAACAAGAGACTGATTCTCTTTATTAATTTCTTGTCTATTAGCTGTTGCAGTGTTATTATGATTAATTGACTGACGGAGTAAGATTAGAGTAACATCAACAATCTTTTGTGATGCAACTGGAGAGATTTGTACCTGTTGTTGTTGTTGTTGTTCACTACTACTACCTTGTATCATATTTGATAATAATACTAAATCTTTACGCATACAGCTTTCTGCAATTATATTATCTTCATTCCAATTCTTCCTTGTTGCATTAGTATTATTAGAACACATTTTTGTTGTAGCTTGGTTAGAGGATGATGCATAGAAGGGTATAAGTGCATTACTCATTCTAAATGCCAATAGAGAAGTAGCTTTGTTTATAACATTTTGTTGTTGGTCCGCAGTTGCCATTATAGTTTGATACTGACTACTCAACTCTATAGCAACAGACCGTCTACATGAACTACCACGCCAACATCGTTGTAAACGCTTAGCACTATTTAACTTTGCTTTGGCTTGTGCACGTTGTAATCGTTGTTGTCTTGCTACATTGAGATTCGTCTTTCGTGATGATTTAGAGGATGCTGATGCACCGGCATAGTTTATTTCTCGTTTGTTTGTTCGATGTGATCCGTCAAACATGGTTTAGTACTTTGAGATCAAGAATAGATTATTCTGAATCAGCCAGACGGGTTTGTATCTTCTTAACTAACCGCCAGTAAATTATATCCAATGAGAAATATAATCCACACAGCCAATTTACCGATATACTATGCTGTTATATCTATACCAGGGACCAAGAGGTTTGATCGATTGCAATCGATATCGAACGTAACTTACTTGTTCTATTGTTGGAAGATTTTAAGAGATTTTGTTATTTATATTTCCAATACTAAAAGTCTCTAACCGCCAGTAAAGTATATCCAACGAGAATTATAATCCACACAGCCAATTTACCGATATACTATGCTGTTATTTATCCAAGGACCAAGAGGTAACAGCAATTTGTTTGCCGATTGCAATCGATATCGAACGAACTATGTTGATGATATTTGGGATTTTTAGGATACCGCTCATTTACTCACAATACCAGTAATTTCTGTTAGATAGTATTAGTTAGTAGACTGCGGAGGTTGATTGGTATCAAATTATAATCAATATACACATTACAAGCACTGAATATATCTTAGTTTTTAACGTACTTTCGGTTAGTAAAGCTCCGACAATACGATTTTAACCGGTTTATAGTTACAGCTCTCAAAATCACAAGCCATATTATTAATTAATCTCTTCTCAAAAACACTACAATACGATAGATATATAATCTACTCAAATGGACATTGGTGACTTGGATACAACACGAAGACGCTCTTCAAAGGTTGACAGCAATAAGAAGAAAGAAGGAGGGAAGAAGATGAAACGGGGTAATAGTCGTTCTAAATCACAATCTAAATCCAAGCATAACAATCAAGATCATGATAATTCAGATTTAGATGGAATAGACATTACAATGCCAGACTATTACAAAAATAACACTGCCGCATCTGTTTCTCAAAAGCAAATTGAGTATTCCCCAAATGAATGGATTGAAGAGGGTGTATTAAAAAGTGAAACTCAACACTCATTCTTTGAAAAGGAAACAAAAGTAGAATCCAGTGAAGAGGAAGATGATAATCCAAAAGAAAACCAACCAAAAATAACACTAACACACACAAAGTTTATATCAGCACTTGAAAAGCATGGTTCTTCAGAGAGGGCATTTCATAAGATAGCAGAAGAGATGGATTGGTCCATAGAGGATACGAAAGTATATGCATACTCTTATTTCAAAGCGTTAACCAGAGAACGAAGTTCTAAGATGTACAAAGGTACAGGTAGTACAACTAACAAAGAGAAGAAGGAGACAACAACATCTACTGCTACTACCGACACAGATAATTGGTCTTTTCATGAACATATACTGCTCGATGCACTGATGGTAAAACATTGCAAAGATTCAAGTTGTTTAGAAGAAGGCAGTCTAGAAACATGGGATCGTATTGCATATAAGTTACCTGGACGAACAGCACAACAATGCAAGGTAGAAGGTATGAGAAGATTACAAAGTTATGGAACTACACATCCAAGTTACTTAAACAGGTGTTAGTTATTACTTATAGCCTATAGCTAGCTTTGCATGATGTATGTACAATAGCACCAAACGAGTAGTTTGTCATGCTGCTTTTGATATATTTACATAGATATCAATTGTGTTCTTTAGCCGACAACTGATATTGAATTCTTGGATCTGTATTTAGTAGCGACAGGTCCAGGGAATGATCTTTGGGTATCACCAATCTTAACCTCAACTTCATCATAAAAGTTCGGTATCTGGGAGAATTTGTCTTCGAGAAGCTCTGGACAGCACAACTGATCATCGGGATCAAAGTCTATATCATGGCAGTCTTGTGCTCGAGTTATGACAATACGAAAGTTGAGACTCACTCTCGTAATATCAGTCTCATTCTTGAGATTGAAATGCAAGCATCTAGCTCCATCGAATTGAAATCCAAGCCCCTGACCAGTGGATGCGAGTGGATGCCAATCCTCTCGTCCTGGTCGGCTCTCAGTATACACTGCGTTGGTACCATATGTAGCAGTAAGTGGTATGTGGTAGCTTATGCTACCCATAGAATGACCTTGAACTAAGTCACAGTGTGGATCAGTTGAGCTCTCTCCAGGTCTAACAATGTTGATGGAAGGAAATGCTTGATATCTGTAGATGATACTCTGTGGCTTGCCCTTGCGTAGCTGGTGTCTATTTGTGTGAAATACACCCTTGGCAAGTCCCTGTGAGTGTAGCAGGGGTATCACTTGGGATATAACAAAGCTATCAAAGCAGTGGTGGAAGTTTCTTCTCTTGCCTCTATTCTGTAGCGTCTTCAATAATCTACCCTTGTCTTTCTTGAGAGGACACTCTTTATGGATTTGGGAGAGATCTTCAACACCAAGTGTCTCGGCTAAGACCTTGGCAAGTGGATATGATTCAGTATCATAAAGAAATGAAGACTCATGGCGTAAGGTTGGATATGGAACACCATAGCTGCTACCGATATGAAATCCTATATCAGAAGAAGTTGATGCCATTGATGTTCGACGACTTGCGGGTACCTCTTGAGGCAAGGATACCCTGTCAAGTGTATCAAATACTTGTTGTCTAGCTTCTTCTCTTCTCAGACCTGTAATAACATTAGATTAATTGTAGTTGAATGGTAAGTTAGGAACAAGTATGAAAGGTTAAGACCGAGAGATTGATACACTAGTACATATCAACACTTACGGGCAACAGCCAGAAATGGCTCTAAAGCATTCCGAATACTGCCCTTATTAAAGTCTACACTGCGATATCTCCGTTCTTCCTCCGATATACAAACTTTACTCAACTCTTGAGCGAGTACATTTTCAAACTTCAATGACTCGTCATCGACAGATGAATCATCGGCACAATTCAATGCAGTCTGGGATGGTATTAGTGATAGTGGAAGTTGTAGTATTGACTTGGTCTTGTGTTTAAGTGACAGTTTTGGACTATTACCAGCTATTGAATTGGACATTCTTGGTGTTTGTGGTTCTTCTGGAGAAGTTGTTGTAGAGGAATACTCTGATCCCAAGGATAGGAACTTGTTGAATTGACAATCACCATACTCAATTGCATCATAATCAGTTGTTACCGATGTAGCCATGGATGTAGCGGCAGTACCAGGGAAGCTATCATCTCCATCACATTCGTCACTACCACTACCAGACGAGGATGATTGTGTATTTTGTTGATATTGTTGTCTTTTTGAAGTGTGGCAGTTTGTCAAGTATCCATCGCCATCTTCATCATCCAACTCATTCTCAGTCTCTTGTTGAAACATTTCTAATGCAAGGTCGACCTCACGTTGCAATACTTCCATTTTATGCTGTGATGACCGCGAAGGCATACCTAAAGCGTTACTTGACCGACGCTGCTGTTGAGATTCTATTGGTCGATATGTTGTACTCTTTTGTTGTTGGGAAGTACATTTGGATGAGAGCATCATATGTCCCATCCTACATGCACCTTCTGCACTCGACTGATGTGATATTCTATCCATCGGTTCATCATCAGCGAAGAATAAATCCTGATCATTAGCAATAGCCGATATTATATCATTAGTATTTGATATTCGTTGTGATGATGATATTCTTGATAAACTAGATCGCCCCGTCCCTCGCATACGGAGTGATGAAGACGAGGTATTTTGTAGACCGAGACCACTTAGCCATCCGCCCTTTAATTGTCTATTGTTGTTATCATCGTCGTTATAATTACTATAAACATCTTGTTGATTTGGTGAAGGAACCATTTTAATATTGTTATTGCCAGAAGTTATAAATTGCCGCCTACAAACAATTGTTCCCTACAACTCCATAATTAATATTCTTGTATAATACGGTCGTAGAATATTAGATAATATAAGCCTCTCTTTACGATCAATTACTGCATACATAGGAGAGGTGAGAGTTGATGGCAAGGTTCTTCATTGCGTGTTTTGGGAATCTCAAATAAAGAAACAAACAAATGACGTGTGTATATCAACTGACTATATAAAGGGGAAGCGGTATCCCAAAGTTCAACATGTTTCGGTATCCACCCCGTATCTTGCAAATTTTATTTTTTGCTCTTGGTATACCTAACTCTTGTAAGTAGTTGTGGGTGAGTCATTGCAAACATACCTATACTTTTGTTATATTTGCCCATATTATATGTAGTTCATCCTTTGATATGATATGGTTTGTTGTTTGCTCTAATATACCGATAAAAAGTTCATTCAACTAAAACAGAGACAGAAACATGAATCGTCTGCTTCTTCTTGCCATATTATATACTTGCAATGTCAATCTGCATTGGCTTTCTCTCCAGTATATCCACGGATTATATTACCCCGTCATCAAAGTATATCCACTAGATATAATCCAAACAACCAAGAAATACAAACAAGTCTTTATGAATCAACAAGTGATAGTACAGCAGCGGATATACAAGAAGTTGTTGATACCAATCTATTTTCAAAGCTCATAACCAACATAAGAACTGCATCATAAGATGGCTTTGGTACGAAAGCAAGAAATATTGGTAGTACAATGCAAGTTGGAGATGTAGTAGTACCCTTATGCAGTTATATTGAAAAACGTCAAAGTTTAGCACAAATTGGTCTCTATGCAGGAGTAGAGTATATCATATGTGACATACAAGAAGGTAGTGGTAAAGAAGGAGAAAGATTAGTTGATGAAAGAATTGCAACAATCAAGCCAGCATATCCACTGAGAGAACACTTAGAGCGGGATGATTGGCCGATATCATTATCCGTTAGTGAGGTACCATTGTGGCTGCCCAAGGCAACATACGAAGCAGGGACAGCCATCGGTACACTCGCACTA
>Ga0075437_10017_pt1 | contig 13295 bp, 13 predicted proteins | sample MintriMetagenome_FD_74266 | JGI IMG/M metagenome (GOLD analysis project Ga0075437, IMG submission 74266) | Marine eukaryotic communities from Monterey Bay, USA to study complex ecological interactions - Minidiscus trioculatus and... | ecosystem: Environmental > Aquatic > Marine > Unclassified...
AACCAAGAACTTTCAGAACACTTTGAGAATGAAGAAGATTGTCAGCAGTATGTCAATATTGCACATTTCATGACACTAGCTCCCATAACCTTTACAGCTAATGGAAGTGCCGAACGAGCATATGAACTATTTAGAACACATGGCTTGAGACAACTTATCGTTGTAGATAAAGATGAAGGTAAGCCTGTTGGAGTTATGACTCGGTATGTCATATTAAAAGCACTAGAACGAGAAGAAGAGAAGGCGGCGGCATCAGCCCAGGGTGGTACCACCCACACTGGCGCTGATGATTTTGAACAAGAGACCCCTATTGGTGACTCGGTAATATCATAACATTAGAAGAAGTTGATAGTCCAATCAAACGTTCATTTACTTGGCAGTCACTAACTATTAGAATAATTTTACTTTTTCTCTCAGTCGTCTCAATCTCTCATTTTTGACAATTAGGATCTCGTTTCTTCAACATTAGATCTCATTCAAGAGTTCCATGTATCTATTATACATACCTACACCAACAATCACAAAAACTTGTTATCAAGCAGTATATATCCTCTCTTTACATCATCCAACTGGTGGCAATACCAGCAGCCATCACAACTATCGACGAACTATACAATGTTGAAGCTGTATTCTCTGCCTCTGTTGCGCCGCCGATAACTAATCCTTCATCTACAACAACATCCTCAGTTGGCATGCTCATTTCAGTTGTCTCTACTACAACATCTTCCTCCTCAATATCTGGAATTGGAGCAACGGGTGGTTCAGTAGTAGTTGTCTCTACTACAGTAGTAGCAACAGGAGGTTCAGTTGTGGCTGTTGTTTCTTCTTCAGCTGGAACCGGAGCTGGAACACAGTCTCCTTCACATGTTGGCGAATAAGTAGGCGTTGAACTATCCCCCTTTGTTGGAGAGTCTATTATAATAAAAGAGAAGAAAATTATATGAGTGCATAAGTTATAATGATGATATCTTGTGTATCATTGCAATGAAAAAGTAACGATAGAAAGCTCTTTTTTATACTTACAAGTTGGCATTTCCGATTCACCAGTCTCCTCCTCTTCGTCTTGAAGTTCACGTCCAAAGATACTATTCTTCTTCTCATCCTTGGATAATCCTAAATATACATCATATTCCTCTTCTGCGTTAAACACTGCACTGTTGTGTATATTTTGGATACGTCTTCTTTGGGGAGATGAAGAAGAGGCACTGGTGGATACGGCGGCGGTGGCCGCTAGTATTGCAATAGAGATCTTCATTGTTTGGTTGTTGTTATACAGTAATTAATAGAGGCTGATTATGAGGAGTATATGAAGTAGGAGGAGTAGATTCAATATTAGCGCCTAACTCTTTGCACCGATTGAGATTTGGATAATTGTCGGCTAAGCTTTCTTACTCAGATTCTCACTTGTGTCCGAATGACATAGACAAACATCAACTATCTTAAACATTAAACAAACTCAGGAAGAAGTGCGTGTAGTCGGGGGTTAGTAGATGATACTATCTTATATCTTCTAGGTTTCAATCTACTATAATATAAATTAAACCAATCTAAAGTTTATCGGTTTGATTGTTGACTTGATGCATAAACTTTATTAAATTGAAGAACATATAACTTAACTATAATTTGCAATACAAAGTTCAAGTAGCACGAGCGACGACATCACATTTCACATCACACTACCTACATACTACTTATCACATACAATAAACAACCATCAAGTATGTCAGAATTCTCCCCAAAGCAAAAATCATTAGCAATAGTACCCAAACCATTTGCTATACTATCATTAATCGGTTCATCGTACATTGTTTATCATATATTACATAATTCCAAAAGACGAAAGGCAGTACAATATCAAATATTATTAGGATTAAGTTTATCTGATATATTGTTTAGTATTGCGGTGAGTTGGATTTTGTTAGTCATGTTTGTGTTGATGGGACCATATGATGTATTGCATTCTGGGTTATATGATGCAGTTACAAGTGCAACATCATGTGCTTAAATTCTAATACTTCTATCTATATACATTTATTATTCACCCATCTTAGGTATTTCTAGGAACATGGCCGATACCAGCTTATGTAAATGATGATAAACCGACTGTATATTTGGCAAGTGGTACAGATCGTGAGTATAGACTTCTATTGCAATTCATATCTACATATTTTGCCATTAAAGAAGTATATTAACGCTCACCACTTGTTATATTTTATGTATTTCATATGTTCTTGCAGAAACATGTGATGCACACGCATTCTTTGTACAGTGGACAATCATGACACCAATCTACAACGCCAGTTTAAGTTTATATTATGTCCTCGTTTGTGTAAGAGGATGGAATGAACGAAAGTTACACAAATATCGTTATTGGTTTCATATCTTACCGGTGGGTATTAGTTTGGGAACGGCGATTGCAGGATCTATTCTTGGAATCTATGGTAATGCCACTTTGTGGTGCTGGATTGTTCCAGGATCGATATATCGTTGGGCTTTTTATGTAAGTAATTTCATAGCTAGCCTTTTGTGTTGTTGCAGCATGCTGTTATGTATCATATTTTCTCACATTTACTTTACTCTTTAACTGCAACGATTCAAGTATGGCATACTATGGTTTTGTGCATTAATAATCATTATCCCTAGCATGACTTTAGTTTATCTACATGTTCGTAAACAAGAGAAAAAGGCAGCAAGCTGGGCAAAGAAGAGTGGACAGCAAGAGAACTATGAGCATTCAAAAAAGGTGATGCAACAAGGACTCTTCTTTGCTTTTGCATTTATCATTACATGGATCTTCCCTACATTAACTCGACTTATGCAAGCAATAACTGGAAGCTCGCCGTTCTGGTTAATTCAGCTCATGACTGTCTTTCTTCCAATGCAGGTAAGTTTATGTATCATGAGTTATCTTTGTTGTGTGTATCCTTAAATCTCACCTCATCTTTATCATGCAGGGACTGATCAACGCACTGGTATTTCTACGGCCCAAGTATGTCAAATATCGTAAGGATAATCCAGGAAGATCATTATGTAGCATCATAAGACATACCGTCTTTGGTGTTGACAAGAATAGTTCATTCGTTGGGGGTAAGAATTCGATTGTGACTATGTTTAAGTCAAGTAATAAGAGCGGAGTTGAAAAGAGTTTAGTTGATGAATTAGTAAAAGTTGAGGAGAGTAATGATAAGGACAATACAAATGATGGTGTGGTAATAGAGAATGATGAGCCAGAGGCGGAACGACGAACTAGTATTCAATGGAAAGATGAAGAGGAAGGGTTTGAAGAGGAGAAGGTTGAAGAGACTGCAGAAGAAATGAAAGAGACAGTAGAATCGAGTCAGATCTCCTCGTCCCCGGCCAAGTCCTTAATGAAGGGAAGCTTTACAGAGACGTCAACCAAACTAGGCTAAAAGTAGCTTGGTATCTCCTGTGAGAGTGAGATGTGTCGTCAAAGATGTATGTAACATATTAGGAATTAGGGAAGTTAAACTTAATGGCGCCGGCTCTAGGACAGGATAAAGTATTAGATGTCAGCAACAAGAATATCAATCAACAAAACAATAGTCAGTGGGGAAAGTTACCTTCACTCGAACACACAAAGGTACTAAAGATTTATAGAACTATGTTATACTGAAATGTACTCCAGCTGAAGGTTGAAGAGGCTGAAGATGATATTGAAGAGGCTGCAGAATCGAATAGTCAGATTTTGTCATACCCCGACCAAGTCCTTAATGAAAGGGAGTTTCACAGAGACATCAACCACAAACTGGGCTAAAAGTGCTTGCTGAGACGAGGCGTAAAAGATGTATGGGTAGATGTACAATACTAGGAATAGGAATAAGGAAAGTTAAAAAAGGTTATTGAGATTTGAGGTGTTTTTATTGTATACACACTTACTTGATCTCAATCTACCCATCTCCATCAGTACAGGTATTGTTAGATTAACCCCCCTATTCTTCTCAAAGAAATAAAGGTTAGTGACACAAGAGGCCACTCTATTCAGCAAATAAATGACTTTGAGACAAAACGTTTATTCTATCGTACTTGCTTTGCTAACCTCTAGTGAATAAACGGAGCGGGGCAGATCAAATCGAGGCTCCTCTGAAATCAAGCAACGATTGCCGCCATAATACCCCCATACCCTCATTATATTGCAATTAGATAACACTCTATCTAATCGATCACATAAAGTAAACACAGAGAGCCAACTATCGAGAGGCATACACTACAAATAAATCAATTGCCTCCCTCATCGTCATAAGCGATCGATACTCATAACTATCCTCAATCAATAGTCAGCTCGTCTATTGCAGTAACTTATCAAACGATCTATCCTATTGCAAATAATTATTGTCAACACTATTGCAGTAACTTATCAAACGATCTATCCTATTGCAAATAATTATTGTCAACAGCTTGATCACTGAATCTTCTATCGTGTCGAGCAACATATAAATATCAATCAATCATCCTACATCCTAAATCATCCTATCATCCTAGCTACATCGTCAACCAAACTAGGCTAATGAGTAGCTTGTTCTCTTCTGATTTAGATGAGGCAGAACTGTTAACTGATGCGTTATCATCATCTAACATCGGCGGTGGAGGTTGGGGTATTATTGTTGTTGATAACTGTTCTTTTGCAGATTGTTTATCGGTTGTATCCGCATCACCCATATCAATATCAGACGACATGGTATAGTTGTATGACGTAAGACAATAGAAGATTCTTTTGGTTCAAGTTAATTTTAGCTAATTAATACTCTGTGTATTGATATTACTACCGACGGTTAGCCACTGAATAATAGATTAGTTATACATACGAAAGGAGACGATATATTGATAACAAGCGTATGGGCTTGCTAATAATAGGTGTGGCACTAGATAATTTGAATAAGGAAAAGTGATGGTATTCGCAGTGTGAAGCTCAACTTTCTACCATCTCCTATCTCTCATCCTATCCAGACGACCAGACGACCACAAAATAAAACCTTTATGTATGTTGCCGGCTGCGTGTAATAAGGTGGTGTATTGATAAGCAATAAGGTCTATTATCTCAATTTATGCGCAGCTATAAGTGTGAAGAAAGTACTTAGTTGTTTGGTAAGTTTTTATTGCAAAGGTAGCCAGTGTTGAATCGCACATCACAAGACAAAACACATCATATATAAGAGTTGATTACCATTGGTATACACATCATAGTACAGAAAACCCCATGAGCAGATAACCTTTTTAACACCATCTTTCGACCGATGAGCTTAACAGGCTTACTGAGAGACGATATTTTCCTACATCAGGCATATCCGAGAGTTTTCTGTGCATATGATGTGTGTAACATCTCTTTTGATGTATTATTTATTGTATGATGGCAGTGCCCTATGATAGAAAATTATACCATACCATCTTTCGTCTGATGAGCTTAACAGGCTTACTGAAAGATCCAAATATTATTCAAGCATAGTTCAGCTGAGGGCCTGTCTCATCATGTTTTGTGGAACTTTTTTGTTCATATCATATGCTTAACATTTCATATCTCGTCTTTCTCTTCCCTCGCAGGTTAAAAGGCATTATAGACAAGCAATATGAGTGAAATATCTACAGTCATGGTTGATGCAAATACCAGACCAAAGAGTAAGAAGGAATTAAGAGCAGAGAGGAAGAACGCGAAAAAGTTAGCTGCCGCTAAATCTATCAATCAAGCACCCAAACATCAACCTACAGAAGATGAAATCAAGGCTGAAAAGCACCGCATGAAAAAGGAATTACGGAAAGAAAGATTAAAAGAACGTGAAAAGGAAATGATTAAGGAAATGAGAAGAGAGAAGAAGATACGTCAACAGAAGCGGAAGAGGAGGGAATTACATGCCGTAGGTGGTGGTATAAATCCACAACAGGCTGCCGAGCGGTTAAAGGAGCGGAGGAATAAGAAGAAACAAAAGAAAGAACGAGATGCAGCAACTCAAGAATCCACTTTAGAATCAAAGGAGATGGCGGTATTTGACAAGGTCTTCAATGGTACAGAGGAAGAAGATGAGGAGGGTACTCGAGTTCTAGAAATGGGAGTTAAAGCCAAAGATGTAGTCATCGGGAAGGGACAGACTGTACAGAATAACTCCCTTGTTAGCGTCCGTTACAAACTGTCTGGTGGAAGGTTTGGAGCTTTGATTGATAGCAATAATAAGTTTGTATTCCGTGTTGGCAAACTCGAGGTTATACAAGGCTGGGATATAGGAATCCTAGGCATGAAAGTGGGTGGGACAAGAAAGCTTGTTATTCCTCCCAAAGCTGGATATGGCAGTAAAGACATCGGAGCGGGGTCTGGGGGATTATTATATTTCGACATCACTGTCCTATCCTGTACTTAGTGATGCTATCAATGTGAGAGATTTGGGTTAAAAGCCCCTTCACAAGTTGGTTGGTGTACTCTCCAAAGAAACAGGTGAGTCTATCAAACATATTTGTATATCACGATGCGGGGAACGACAAAATAGTCGCATGAAACTTACTGGGCAGCTTACCAGTGGCCGGGTCATCGCTCAATAGTGCACTGGAATGCAATCGGTTCATGCTAGAACAAACTTTCTTTGAGGAAAGGGGATTCTTTGGAGGAAATGATCAATATAATATGGCCATTCCCTCTTCCCTTTTCTCCTTGAAACATTTATGTTATGTTCATTTCAAAGTTTGTGTTCAGGATACACTTTCTCACCAGCCTTGTATCTTTTTAAAGTGATATATACCATGCCGAGAGAAGTTATGTCAAGGTTAGTATGCAGTCTAGGCAGATCTTATTCTGGATATCCCGTAAAACGTTTGCACGTTGCCAATACATGCCTCCCATGACATACTTATTGGATCATCTTGCGGGTATATGAAGAGAGAGGCAATGAAACAATATACCAGTTTTCATTTGATGTTAGGTTACAATGAATACTAATCTTTCACCCTACATACATCTCTTTTGACTTAGCTTCATGTTGACCAATGTCCTTTGAACCTGAAGCTTTGTAATGTCCTTTGAACCTGAAGCTTTGTGGCATACCAGCTTTGCGGTTTAATTACCTATGGTGAGTAATACTTTTGTTGTGTAGAGGAAAGCTTGATATCAAAGAAGGAAGTGACGATTTAGATGACGCGAGTGTATGCAGTTAAGTTGGACCGAAAGGTTCACTTTATTTACTGATCCACTTACACTATCATATGAGCGTGTTACATCAGACCACAATTTTCTGATCTTTATTTGATATCTTCCGGCCAATGATCGTATACACCTTTTAAAGTTTGAGATCACGAGACATGTTCTGAGAGTGACAGCTTATCGTATGTGAGGCCTCAAGGACTTCTAAAATCTTATTTTATACCAATATACTAATACTTGCTCATTCTCTCTACTCAGACAAAAAGCTCAGGCAGGAGGAGTACCCCTTTTGATAGTGATGTCGCCCCTATCATACATGTGAGCCTCAGAATCATAATTGTGTTCAGGACATACAAACCAACAGTATTCCCCGGATAAGCCACTCTTCATCACTCCAAGCTTGCGCTCGTTGTGGTATACGGTTAGAGTACCAACGTCAAGATCAAGGAGTAAACCAAGGGTGACATTACGTCCTAGGAACCGCATTCCCCTCCAGTAGTCGCCGGGAATATCAACACATTCTCGCTTCCAGTTTGACCACATACAATGTCCTCCTGTTCCACAATTATAAGCACAGCAATGTACACTGCCATCGCCCCACCTACTGTTCTTTTCAGATAACAAATCATTGGAAGATTTTTACAAGACAAATCGTAAGTTGGATCGAACTCTTCTAAGTTCTTCTCCTCCCAATGGCTTGATATTGGTCTAATGATACCAAATTGAACGTGATCGAGCCAACCTCCAGATGTACATTTCCTGAAAGTAGCATAGTGTCTACCCGATCTCATGATGTGACGACTACATACTGCCGCTCCCTTGTCACATCTATCCTCGGGGCATATTAGTTTGGTTGATAAGACATTGGTGTCCAATCCACGTCCAATCAACTGGTCGAAAGTCAAAGGAGAACGTAGGAGCTCTAATTCTCGTAATAGTGTGAGTGAAGATTCCCCTTGATATTGCGGCAGGGCAGTTTTCTCATACTCCGTACGCGCATCAAGCAATCGCTCAACCGATACCTCCACCAATGATTTATCGTTATCATTATGATCCTTGCAACCAAATTTCTTGCACGTGACGGCCAAATTCATTAAATCGGATGTTTTTAAATATGAGGCAACCGACACAAGAATGTCCTGATTGAAATTGGCTAGGTTTGTGGTGCTACCATCCTCGGTCTTTTGTCGCTTGCTGTTAGCAGCGGGGGCGGCGGTGATAGCGGAAGATGATAACCGTAGCTTTGTGTGAAATATGAGGGCAAATGAGTTATATCTCAAGGCAGGAGAGCTTGGATCTGCAGAAGCATACACTAACTTGGCTTGTAACTACGAGATGGGAAGAGGAGTGGAAATTGACTACAAGAAAGCTAAACATTGTTACGAGCTCGCAGCAATGAATGGTTGTATCCAGGCAAGACGACAACTCGGAGGAATAGAGATGCAGAATGGCAATGTGACTCGAGGAATGAAGCACTTTCTAACTGCAGCTAGGGCTGGAGATAAAACTTCTTTAGACACTGTCCAGGCAGGTTATCCACTTGGTTGGGTAACGAAAGATGATTATGCAAATGCTTTGCGTGGTTATCAAAAGCGTCGTGATGATGTCAAGAGTGAGCAGAGAGACAAAGCTCGTAAGGCAGAAAGATTATTCGGGGATTGGAAGGATTAACTTATCACGAGTACCTAAAATCTAAGCTAGCTTTGCCAAGTGATCCAAGAAAGTACATGGATCTACAATCTCTGTACTGCCATATGTTACCTTTCGCCTTTCATCGGCAACCATTTGTAAATTCTGATACTCTCCATAACATCCCCCTCCAATCATGAATGCAATTACCTCACGGACAGGGGCACGGGTAGCATTCCGTAATGTCGTGGCGACATCAACATCACCTTTAACACGTGGATCTAGGTAGAGATATTCATCGTCCTCAGTATTTGGTCTCATTTCACAGATATTTTCAACGACCATTGTTGCCCGATGTTTATGAATCTTGCCTAACATGGTACCTAGTTTGTCAGTTGCCTTGGCCAAGAGACCGGTAGCCTGACTCGTAGCTCTTGCCATTAAGCCTGACAGCATATCGGTAGTTGATGCCACATCACCTCCACCGCTGACTTCTGTTTGCATCATATCTGACATGGTGGCAATCATATTCATTGAACGTAACTTCTTCAAGTATTCAATGGCACGTAATCCAGTATCAAGACGAACGCGATCATCTTTGGATAAGGTTCCATGGGATGCAGTACCTCCTCCCTCTACTGATGCTGCCCCTCCTTCACCCTCGGTACCACCAACAGTCGAGCCCTTAGTTTCGAGCGATTCCTTCATTGCCTGTGCAACCTCGTCAATATCCGAACTATTCCCAACTCCGTTCGACAAAGCATAAACAATCACCAACCGTACCTTATCATTAACATTTCCCTTGGTGGCATCACTAACCAATTCCTTGACGTCATTCTTTGCCTTGGTAGGATCGCTCTTGTATGTTCCAGTGGCAAGTGCAATTTCCAATTCATAAAACTGAGGAACATCTCGTGCGGCCACTTCATTCATGGCTGCCTGTAAGATGGAAGTATGTACCTCCAACTTCTTCTTTCGATCTAATAGAATGGGAAGAGATTCAACTGCCGCGGCTAATTCTGATGAACCGCCTTCTCCACTGGTTGGATCAGGACCTCCTCCAGTCTTGGAACGGATTTGCTGTTCCTTGGCAGTAATCTCCTCAAGCTCAACTCCATTACTCTCAATTGCCTCGGGGAAGGGATGGAACTTATGTCGACTGTAGAACGGATCAAAGTCTGGATCAATATCAAACTTTTTACGTACGACCGGTGGTGCTCTTCTCCTTCTACTAGTCTCATCATTAGCATCAGGCTTAACATTAAATTCGACACGATTAGCCTTGTGCTCCAAAACATCATCAATTAATGCTTGATATGTCGAGGCATGTTGAACAGGTGTAATTAGATCCATATTCCTATCCATAATTACCAATACTGGACGATGATGTGTCTGATGTCTACCATCCTTGGACCGTATGAGGGTAGGGTGTTCAGTGATTAAACGATTAAGCTTCCTTGCTACCATTTCTGGTGCTCCTCCCTACAGTTGTGGATGAACATTGCAATATGAGCAATAGATAATAGATCAACATGATAGTAACACATATCAAACTACACCAACACATATAATACTCACCCTAGGACAACGAATAACAGGTACACTACCCAAGGTAGCAACAACACTAAACAACCCATTGGCAATACCATTCATTGCCAATTCCATATCATTCTCCGTAGCACCCGGATTATTATACAACACGTAACTATTGGTAACATTTAATGTAAATAATCGATTTTCCATACATGCAAATTCCACAAATTGATCATGTACACTTGCAATGTTATCTAACCCTCCGGTATTGACAACCAATCTAGCAAATTCTTCCATTACCGGTCGTTCCATCCTTGTACTAAAATGTAAATGTGTACATTGATATAAATGCTTGGAACAATCACGTGCGATTAATGATAAATTTTCTTGTGTGGGTTGTACAAAGTATACAGCCGGTACATCTGGTATTGCCTCACGATCGGAATGTAGTAATAAGTGTAAGGTAACGCCTTGGGCACGTAATTGGGATACTGATAGTAATGGTGAAATTATTGCTCGAGTGTGCTTATCGTAGATTAATATCTTCCATGGATTGGAGTTATTAGAATTGTTGTTGTTTGTATTAGTTGTTGGATTGTTAATACTGTATGGATTGGTATTATTAGAGGCAGAGGATGATTTGTTTTTGGAATCATCCATATTTGATAACATTTGTTGCACTGCTTGTAGTTGAGCAGATTTAAGAGTTGATGTATCCGCTATCATAGCGGACGATGATCCTACTTGCATTGTTGTTAATGCTGTTGTTTAGGAATGATAGGGTATAATGCAAGGTATGAAGAGGCCGATAGAGGAAATAGTAGAGCGAGCTATTGCATATGCAATGTCTAGACTTTTCATGCAATAGAAACTCTTTACAGGGGTATCCATTCAGTCCTCTCAACTCTCATAATTTTGTGTGGAATGGTCGTATTTGTACACTGCTAGTAATTGGTGATAGGAGTAGGTGGATTATTTTCATATCTATTATCTAGCAACATTAAGTTGGGAAGAAGTGGCCTTACAGCGAATGAGATAAGATACCCCATTGCAAAGTACCTACACCAACCAAAAAATATATGATGAATCAAGCACTCGACCTTGATATACATACACTATCATTACTCCTCGAAAGGAATTATCATCAACATAGAAGATGTAAATATTATCAACGTATGTCGATGGTTTTGTCTTCATTGAAACAATTGCCATCATTTGAATTAGTGTCTAATCAGATGCATGAATTGAAACGCCTTGTTGCTTTGCTACTGCTTGATGGTAATGATGGGAAACATCAAGATGTCAACTATATGGAACGTAAAAGAAGAGCTAAGGAAGAAGAAGAGTGGACATTAGAACAAAGTCAAACCTCTATGAAAATAGTATCACAAAGCAAAGATACCCATCAGCAACAAGAACAGCTGCAACAAATAACCACAAACATACAACAATTGAAAACACTCACTACTCAATCCCTACCAATATCAATATCACGAATAATACATGCAACATCACCCATAATACATGAAATAAGTAGAGGATACTTTGTACCATTCTTAACAGTCGCGTTAGGTTGCTTAGGACGGATACATCACATACTGCACAATCTGGGTAGAGAGGTAGTTTCTGTATTGTCGGAGGTTGTACCTCAGTTGAGAGTAGCATGTTCCAAGCATGAGATGAATGATGATTGGAAGATGTTGAAGAATATAGTATCACCGCAATTTGTAGTTGAGAAAACAAAGAAGAATACACAGACTAAGGGCAATGAGAATACAAGCAGCGATGCATCGTCAACAACAACACAAGAATGGAATAGTCTATTGACACAATATTTAGAAGTTAGTCAAGATTCAATAACAAAGCAAATGAATGAATTTGTGAAGAGAAACCGGTTAGATAATGCCAGGTTGAGATTTGGTATTGTTAAATCAGATATGCAGAAGAATGTATCAAATGACAGCCAAAAAGAAGGAGATGGCGGTGATAATGATGGGAGTGCAAATGATGATGAAATGCAGCTCCCCGCTGATAGTATAAATGATACCAGTGATATGGGCGAGCTTGTCAGTATGCACAAGAGTAGTGGTGATTCTTCATTAGCACAAATCAAATCATCAGAGGGAGTTGACCCTAACATGGCTAGAATACGACAGCACCGAGAAAGCACGAAGACTATTTCTGCGACCGACTCATCTTCATCCAAGAAGAAGAAAAGGAGAAAGAAGAAGAAAAAGGAACAGCCGGAGTCGAAGGTAGATGGTACAACTAAAGATGATCTTTTTAGTAGCAGTGCCAATGAAGAACAATTGCCACAACATGAACATCTGAATCTTAAAGCAATCGATACATCTGTAACTGCAATAGAGACGACTACCCAGGATGATAACTCGAGTGAAGGAATAGAGGTGAAGAAGCGGAAGAAGTCAAAGAAGAAAGATAAGAAGTCCAAGAAGCGGAAAAAGTCTTCGAGTGTAATTGATGATATCTTTGGTTAGCTTAAACTGAAATATCATTAGCTACTTGATTTTGTGTGTATATGTCATCTGTTAATCTCTTCAAATATCGAATCTAGTATACCCGATGCAAGTATCTTCTCCTCATCCATGGAGCAGAGTTTGGGTTTGGCTTTATCAAATGCCTTTCTCAATCCAGCATCTCCACCTTGAGACTCATACCACTGTGGAAAGTACTGTTGTTCTTGATCCATTTGTGTTTGAAGTAATTTATCCAAGAAGGTTTGATTGAGGCATATTCTTGGATAGTCGTCAACATCTTTGAATATTCCCCTCTTGACTACTTCGAGCTTTAGTCGATTTGCTACTTTGGGTGCGTCTTTGTTGCTTATTTTGCCATATAGTTGGGCTTTTGTTGCCAATCTTTCATATTCATATGTCTTGCCAATGTTTTTCTTCTTTGGCTTATCACCATCTTTTATACTTTGGCAGGTAGCATCGGCAAACGGGAGGTAGTTGCAGAATAAGTCTTCCAAGAA
>Ga0075437_12026_pt1 | contig 13292 bp, 10 predicted proteins | sample MintriMetagenome_FD_74266 | JGI IMG/M metagenome (GOLD analysis project Ga0075437, IMG submission 74266) | Marine eukaryotic communities from Monterey Bay, USA to study complex ecological interactions - Minidiscus trioculatus and... | ecosystem: Environmental > Aquatic > Marine > Unclassified...
TGTTATACACATATACAATGCCAATCAAGCACTATAGTAGCAAGCCTACATCTCTGAGGTGCCACTTTATGGCCAAATACCGCCTGAGAAACGGCGGGAAATGCCGATCTGAGGCGTGAAATCCATCAACATGTGGGTGAAAAAGTGCGATGGATGGACTTAGAATTGTGCTGATGGTGTCCAACAACTTGTTATACACATATACAGTGCCAATCAAGCACTATAGTAGCAAGCCTACATCTCTGAGGTGCCACTTGATGGCCAAAAGCTGTCCATTTGTTTGTTTTTGTGCTTTTTCAGACATTTTTTTTTTTTTTTCTTACTGATATGCAATATTCAAGCTAAGTTTCTCATTAGTAATGTATTATTGGCATCAAGTAGACCACCATACAATGTTCACTGACTTGAATATGTCTAATATTGAGTGAGTTACATTTTGTTAGTAAAAAAAGCTTAGGGTGTGAAGTTTAGTGGTTGGAAGAATTTCTTTCTTTTTTTGCAGACTTTCTCTGATTGAGAAACTTCATAAGTATTATTGAAAGTATATGAATAAGTTTCACATTATGACAAGTGGAATGAGAGAGAGGAAAGTTGCAACGCTATGCTGTTACATACCATATCATAGGCTATAGTTGCAATATTATTTGGATATATTGTTTATTATCATGCGACGAATATATATAGGATCTAGCGCTCAAAAGGGCATTGCTCTCCTATCACTTATTGGAGCAATATACAGCTCATCATCAGTATCCCCACACAGAAAACGATTTAGACTGTCATCACAACTTTTGATGGATAGACAACATGTTTGCAGTGGTAAAAGTACTTCATTGAAAACGTCATCTATAATGGATAGTGCTTTATCTTCTTCAATAGTATCGCCCGCGATTTGTACTCGGGGAGGAGCTATAGATGATAACCCTCGAAGAAGAGGGAGACCAGGATACTATGACGACGATGAACGAGGTGATGGTAGACTGCCACCCCGAGATAGAGAAGATAGAGAGAGACCACCGCGGTCTCAACGTCCCACCAGAGGAGATTCATCTCGGGATTCATCATCAGACTATCGTAATAGACCACAACAACAGGGCAGTGATAGAGATAGGCGGAGTCGATATGACAACTTTGAAGATACATCAAGCAGAAATGAAAATAGACAATACAACAGAGATAATAATATGAGAGGGAGTTATGGCGAACAACGGGATAATAATCGAAGAGACAATAGTCCTAGAAGATATCAATCAAATAATATTGACTCATCTGATAGAAGATCAACTGCATCTAATGATGCAAATGATGGTAAAAAGAAGAAATGGTTCACAAGGAAGAAAGACACGACATTATCAAGCGATAGTTCTGAAAGCAAAGTAGATGATGAACAAGCTGAGTTTAATCAACAATTTAAGGGCCTATCTAATCTCCCTCCACCACCACCACCTCCACCACCAAATGTTGGTATAGATATCAATCCAGCAGAAACAGAACGAACGCCGATACATTACATGTTCCCAACTTCAGAAGATGCAGCAGAAAAAAGATATGAATCTGATGCAAAGTTAAATGATCCATTGGAATTAGATACAACAGCTGATAATATTGATGATAATAGTGCTCCCGATATACCCTATCTTGATGTGGAAGAGGATGAGTTTGGTGATAGGGAGTCTGATAGACGAAGGAGGAGAAGAGACAGGTATGATGACGATGATAACAATCGTATTAGAGGCACATCAGCAAGAAGGGATGCAGTTACATTATTCATGTCTACGAAACGAGGATCAATCAAAGTTAGAATTGGTAGTATAATTGTGGGTGCTGCGTTAGGTGCATTCCTCGGCAAGTCGCTACTGAATGATCCAATAATGATGTCAGTGGCAATATCATCTCTTTTATTCCTGACTGGATTCCTTAGGAATGATTATGGCGAGCTAAGTCGAGCACTGGGTCTTGCATTTGTACTTACCCTTCAACGAACAAGCTCTGTTAGGAAAGATTACCCAACTCTTGTTCATTTAAAGGCAATGATTAGACAAGGACCACGCAAACCATTCCCTCCTGTTGACGATGGAGACAGTCCATGGAGATATGAGCCTATATATAGAGATGATCCTGAATTCAAAATGACATATGCTCTCTTGGCAATGGCACTAGTAGGGTCATTCTGTGGTGGTAATGTTCCCATAATCCCAGCGTGGATGGGAGGTATCGTGGGAGCTGCGGTGTTTGCTTCGATGACGACTGGTTCAAATGCTAGAGGAGATTTGGGGAGAACAATGGGAATGCGTGTTGTGGGTCTACTTCAATTAGTATTGACAATCAATACCGACTTGAGAATACTGAGCAAGGCTGGAACGGTAGCTGGTCTGATTGTTGATAAATGTATGTTCTTGGATAGAAAACACAGGATAAAAGATAAGGTGGTAGCTATCTTTTCTTGGGGATACGACAAATTGTCCAGAACAGCTGAAAATGTCAAGGAAGAAATGCAGGATGAAAAGCCAGAAAGAAGGAGACGCTATGATGATGAACAGTGATAGTGTGCTTTTTACTTTCCAATGTTGATTATTGATTACTTACTTATTGTCAAATTGAACTAGCCCCAACTCTTTATACTTTATCACACGCCTGTTCATCGGTGATAGATACTCCCCACTTCTATACACTTTCCTTTCTTTGTACAGAAATATTCATTTGTTCTTTGTAGGAGGTCTTTCCCATATCTTACTGGTGCAATAATTACCAACTAGAGGATCCTTCCCAACCTCCGTCTTTATTCTCCAAGGTTGTTTCAATAACGACTTCTTCTTCAAACATTTCTTCAGTTGGTGCTGTGTCTACTACATTTCCCAATTGTTTATTGATTGCTACATTATTATTATGATACGATACGTTATAGTGTGTGTGTGTATTGCAAAATACATTATGTGCATATCTTGTGAGCAAAAATGATACACGAAATAAAAGCAAAAGATGAGCAATATACACCACTTACATGCAGTTACTTCCTGACAATTCTTCCCTTTAACACCCTTAACTATCTCAGTAACACGTCCATCGGGATAAATTCTAAATTCAATTTCCTCTATCCCACCTGAGTCATTGCTCAATGAAGACGATCGACCTCTACTTATTGATGAATGTGGTGGTGAAGGCATGGATACGAAAGCCTGTACAACTATGGTAGTAGTAGAGAGTACTACTACAAATAGAGATACGAGGAACCCTGATATAGAGAGCATGCTTTGTTCAATATCAAACAATGCAGCTAGCTGATGCTTGAAATCAAGTGATAATCGATGGTATCCCAACAACAGAGTTTTCCATTACTTAAAACATGAAAACTTATGCATATATCAAATCTAATTCCATCAAATAACAAATATCGATATTACAACAAATAGAGCTTGCAGTAACATCATACCACTCATTGATATCACATACCTAGGAGAAAGCATCTATCCTTTTGTAGATGGTTTATATTTTATCATCTTTTTTCTTCTATTATTGCAACCAATAACAACAACACCAACAATAAGTATGGTTAAACCAAAAGAAAAGATATGCATTATTGGTAGTGGTAATTGGGGATCTGCCATAGCGACAATACTGGGTAGAAATGCAAATCTTTTACCATTTTGCAATAATGAAGTTAACATGTGGGTATTTGAAGAACAAGTGAAACTACCTGATAATACATCTGCAAAACTTAGTGAGGTTATCAATAGCAGTCATGAAAATATAAAGTATCTACCAGGTGTTAAATTGCCAACTAATGTACGAGCAGTACCTGATTTGGGTGAAGCATGTAAAGGTGCAACGTTATTAGTATTTGTATTACCACATCAGTTTCTTCCAAAGCTCCTTCCTACCATCCTTGCAAATATCTCAAAAGATAATTGTCGGGGAGTTAGTTTGATTAAAGGACTCGATTTCGATACTAATACAAAGCTACCAGTATTAATTTCATCATCAATTGAAGCATCAATGGGAAGAGGATTTAAATGCGGTGTACTAATGGGTGCAAATATAGCAGATGAAGTGGCAAGACAACACATGTGTGAGTCTACACTGGCGTGCGATTTTGGTAACGAGGAATTGAATGAAAAGACCCGAATGTTATTTGATGAGCCAAACTTTCGTGTTAGTAGAATAAGTGATGTAGCGGGTTGTGAAGCATGTGGGGCTCTGAAAAATATAGTAGCCCTTGGAGCAGGTTTTGTTGACGGCGTTGGCCTAGGTGGCAATACAAAGGCAGCACTATTACGAGTAGGTTTGTTAGAAATGTCAAAGTTCTGCACCACCTTTTTCTATGGGGTACAACAAGGTACATTTGTAGAGAGCTGTGGAATGGCAGATTTAATAACAACTTGTTATGGAGGTCGTAATAGACGTTGTGCTGAAGAATTTGCCAAGGTACAGCGGCAAACTGGCAATGCCAAACAATATGATACTCTCTGGAGTGATATAGAGAAGAGGATGTTGCATGGTCAGGAAAGTCCGTGTTTGTTTGCCTTGTTTGATTGCCTTTGAAATCCACATACACTAACAAAAGTTACCATCTCTCTCTTCCATCTTTATAAACTATGCAACGCATATCTTCTAGAAACTGCAAGGAACACTTGCTGCAAAAGAAGTGTATCTACTCTTGGAGAGTAGAAATCTTTTAACATCCTTTCCCCTGTTTACCTCAATCTACGAAATTGCATTTAATGGCCAACATGTGAGATCAATTATTGAAGGGATACACGTCAACAATTTCAGTACTCCAAATTATGTGTCAAAGATATAAATGAGGGGCGAGGTATTGTTTTAGTTACATGGCGTGGAGAGACTAGTTCTATCTCAAGGTATGTGATAACAATCATTATATGTAGAATCCGTTGTTCCCTCTAAATACTCTAATCAATACCAGTATCTTACAGAACAATCAACCTATATTCGTTACCAGAGTGTTGTGACTGTTGTCGTCTTTGTACTGTTTGGCTTACATCGTCTAAAAGACTTTGTGGACCACACACAACTATGGAAGTGCAGCTTGAAAATGCAATGTCATCATGGGTATTCAAAAGCTTCTGAACAACGGCACTGACATCTGGTCGCTGGTAGTTGATAGATATCAAATCAGATGCTGACACATAAGGTATACCCTCTGATACAAAATGGTCTGATTCTCTCATACTTATGTCCGAGGAATTATCAATCTGATCTCCTGCAATTGTAGTCAGCTCCTGAATCGCAGCATGGTAATGATATCGTGAACGATACTTTCTTAGAATGAAGAGTAGGATGTACGCCATTATGGGAGCTACGAATAGAATCATAACAACTGGAAGCGCTCGAAAGCACAAGTAGCAATCGGACACTTTGCAGCACGGCAACTCATCTCCAGGATTGTCTTGATGGACATCAATGTCATCCACTGAGCATATTTGACAGGAGTTTGCGCTACTAGACAGTCCACAAGACTTGGTAGAGTCAATGTCAGGACTGTGCTGATAACAGCATAATTGACGCGATAAGAGAAAGCTTAGCCATATGCAGACAAGAACAACACTAGAAACGGCCAGTGCCGATAGTTTTGCATCGCTGGAGATCGATTCTTCGTGTACGGCCGTTGTCTGAGATTGATCATCAGAGTCATTAGAATCAGAGATATTCACAGAATTTACACTCGAGTCTTCTTCGTCAGCAGTTACAAATACCTGGAAGGATGGCTTGGTGTTAGATGCGGCCACTAATGTCAAAAGCCTCGTATTCCACAAGATATCCGCCCCAACGGTCTCCATTTCCGCGATCGAATGTACCAGCCAAACGACAGTATATGGAATTCCTTGCTCAGTACAACTTTGGATAGCTTCTGATATCCCGGTGATACCGACTCCTCCCGCAACAAATATACAACTGGCACTCTGGTCATAGATTGAGTTCAAGTTGGATCCATAAACACCTTCAATTTGTATGTTGGACTGTCCACATTGGTGAGCTTGATCTTCTCGATTCAATCTAAGTTTTGAAACAACATTATTTGTCCAATGACCCCTAGCTTTGATGTGGAAAGAAAGTCTCTTGTTTTGATCATCAATCGAAGATATACTGAATGGATGCCATTGATAAGATATCGAAGGATCTTGAATATACACGTGTCTACCTGGCCCGACATGAGATGAAGATGCCGGGTTGTCGACTGTAACTTTTACAACCGAGTCAAACGTGGAATATGAACGAACAACCAAGTTTGATGCACCCTGTCTACGAGAGAAGACTCTCATTAGACGATCTACAATAATCTCAGCTATACCCAACATTGCAAACATGAGAGTATTATAATCGTGGAGATTACTTGCCAGCACAAAACAAACAGCGAGGATTATATGCACAATAATCAATTTGTCATAATAACGGATGATAACAGGAGCTCGACTCGATAACCAGAGCCCAAACATTGCAAACTAAAGAGAAGCAAATGCAATGAAGTGTAAGAAGATACATGGTAAAATGTCATGATAATGAAGCAACATGTGTGGACTCACTGCGGCTACCCAGCCCATAAAGTTCACAATTCCTTCCCCTCCGAGTAGAGACGTTAATGGCAACATCTTCTCCCAAAACCTACTTGGGTCTCGAATAGCATACACAATAGTAATGATAATTGTGTGTAGAGCAATCCACAGAGCAGTCAAGATTGAAGCGTCTGTATGCAGATTAATCATATCGCTTCGGGTACCACCACAGTGTAGAAACTCCATCAAAAAGGAGAGACGGGAAGTGGGAAGAAGAACTATTGGTAAGTTGAAGAGAGCAGGCCAAGCAGCTTTGGCACCAAGATGTTCTATCCAATCTAATAAATCCATTCTACCAATTCCTTTCTTCCAAACAAGCGATCCGATGATGGATGCAATATACCAAATACTATTCAACAATCGTAATGAGAGTGAAATCTTTGGAATCTTCAGACATATAATACCTCCACTATCGGAATTTGTTTTGGCTAATCTTGAACGAGAAGAAATGGGTAGTATGTGTGGTATAAGAAGCAAGAAAGACACTCCCAACATCCACAACCACTCATTACTCGACGTGCAACTATTTCCAAGAATATCCGCACCAATTTTTCCACTATCTATATATAACACGTTACTATATCCAGGTATGAAGACAAATACCACCGGCAGAGAGATAAGCAAGCAATATATTAGCATCATTTATATAACGGTGATATATGAAGAGATGATTTTTATTTTTGAGTCTGATGTGCACATTTAATTCCAAGTTCAATTGTGTATCTAATTGCAACTGCTTTCCATGTTATCAAAGGTATGGTATCATATTATTGCGGTATGCAACCATCTCGAGACTGTTATTGTGAAGAGTGATGATATTGAGAGTGCCGACGGTATCCTCAGAAATAATGAGATTAGGCAGGCAGACCTTTTGCATCAGAAAGAATGAGCCAAAGATATCAAATCCACTATCCACACAATAAACAACTCCATACATACCATACATTGTAATTTGATATTAACATCAGTGAGGAGACCAAGACAACACCAAGATGAGTTACTTTGCCAAGGCAGTGCTATTTTTACCGGCTATCGCTCGAGCTCTTGATTACCCAATCGGTGAGTAGTAGATATACCTAATAAACACATCTACCGATCATGATATCACATGCAATTGATTTGTTTCTGCCTATTGAATATCGATCGATCTTGATATCACTTGCAATTGATTTATTTCACAAATATATCTATTATTTGCCTAACCCTTAAGTTACTCTCTATCTCCTCTCAAGGTATTTCGAACTGTGGAGTGCAATCATGGATACAAGAGCCTCCCAAGCGAGCAGTTACAATGAACCAGGGCACTACAGAAGTGATGCTAGCGTTAGGTCTGGAAGATTCAATGGTAGGTACTGCATACCTAGACGACTACATATGGCCAGCAGTTGAGGAAGCGTACAATAAGATACCTGTGATTGGGACGAGTTACCCGAATATTACCACCCTTCTCTCGGTTGATCCAGACTTTATATACGCATCATACTCAAGCGCATTTGCCACTAGCCATCTCAACTACTCCCAGTTTGTTGACGCCAATGAGGAAGGAGAATGTGATCTGGTAATCGAGAGGAAACCTGGTGAGTTCAGATCCCACTGTCGTCAAGAGCTAAACGACAAGGGTATACAGACATACCTTCAGAAGCCAGCTTGTGAGCTTACCCTGCATAGGCCAGATGAAGGATACTCAACAATCGATACCCTCTATGATGAAATTTGGGATATTGCCAGTATCTTCAATGTCTATGATTCTGCTCGTAAGGTTGTGGATGGTATCGAAGGTAAGCGGCGATACTTATTCAAGCTACTGTGTTGTGTTAATATAATCAATCTAATACTCACTCGGAATACACCAATCTCTCTTCTCTTGTTCTCAGCACACTTCACAAGGGCTTCCCGTGTTGCAGCGGCTGGAAAACAAGCTGGACTTCCACCAATCAGTGTATTATGGCTAGATGGTTGGGATACCGAGACTCCTTTCGTCGGTGCATGTTGTGGATCTATCCAAACAATCATTGAGAAAGCAGGAAAGTCCGCGTTGTATTGTTTTATCATGTACATATGTGTGTTCAATGTGAAGTCTTGGTGATTTGGCTACTTCATTGTCCCTCCATTGCACATTTGCTTGCCCTTGCAACCCACATGTACTAACATATGCTATGTTTATGTTAAACTCCCCTCTCTTCTGTCATCATAAATCATGAAACGTGCATCTTCCAGGAAGAACACAACCGCAATTTGGCTGAGCTCAAGCAAAGGCTAATACAGGAGGAAGAGACCACTAAGCAAATATACGCTCTTGAACTAGAGACATTGGCCAAGGACCTTTCTATCAAGTTGTCAAAGCTCAAGACTTCAAAGGTTGACCATCTTTCCCAACAACAACAGGAAAAGAAGGACAAGCAGCGTGAACTTGAGTCGAAATTAGATCAGCTGGAGAAAGATATTATTATCTCCAAAACTAAATGGGAGGAAGATTGGCAAAAAGGATCTGCACTTCGGGTTCAAGAACAAACAAAACAAATACATGCAGATCTGTTACAATGGAGGAAACAAGAATTGGATAAATTGATTCGACAGAGCGTGCTTGATGATCAAAAAACAATTTGTGTCGATACGTCTGACAGTACAATAGCAGAGTTGAAGGCTTCACATAGAGCTAATGTTGCGCAGTTGAATGAAAGCATTGATAAGCAACATGCTACTAACGAAGGTATCAAGAAGAAGCTTGCAAGTTTAGCCAAGAGGAGAGCAAAACTTCAAGCCAGTATAGATGAAATTGGAGAGATGGACCATGCAGTAGAGGACAAACTCTCTGATATAACAAACAAATACAACAGGACTAAGAAACAACATGAGATGAGATTGAAAGAGGTACATAATGGTATTGATAAGAGTATCAAATCGATTGCACGAAAGAAGAATGATGTAGAACAAGAGATTGAGAACTTTAAGGAAAGCAGTGAGAAGGAGCTTCAGTAAGTCTCTTTGTCATATATCTTCTTAGATCAATTCATGTTCACATCTCTAATGCTCACATTGTCCGCTTATCTAAATTTGATAGAGAGCATATCAAGAAGAAAGAAGAAATCATGCAAAGTCATGAAGCACAGCTTGAAGAGCTGTCATCTGATGCTACCGAAGCTGCTGTTCAGATACATGCTGAGATAGACAAGGTACAGAATCAGATTAGCGAGAAAGAGCTCTACCTTGCCAAAGCTCAAGAGCTGTTATCAACTAGATACAAGGTGGCCAAGTAACCATCAATAAAGTGCGTGTTTGATATAAACTTGTGATTATGTATATGTATATTTAGGCCTACTCCTCTACCTCTTTCTCGTAACTCGATCCTGATTCAACTTTCTCTAACAACTTAGAGCAGTAAGTCTTGTCTCTGTGAGATTGTAGTGATGCACTGATCAGCCTCGTCATCATTTCAACAACCTCCTTGTTTCCGTTTGCACCGCCATAAAGTTCAACCAATACGGACAAGGTGTTGAATACGCTTTCTTGAATGCCTTTGTCCGGATCATCTAGCTGAATCAAGAGACTTGATAATATGTTTTCAATTGTTGCCAACTCAAGATCAAACGATGATTGTGAGTTAGAAGCAAGTTTGATAAAAGCTTCAAGAGCTGAACAAGCAGCAACTCGTACAGGATCATGACTATCATCTAGTGATTCCAATAGTCGAGGACATATAGTGTCAAACACTCGCTTGTTGGTCTTACAAATCTGCGAGAAGATCTCATCAGAGACCTGTCCCAACACCATGGAAAGACAAACACAAGATAATTCACGAGTAGTAGACTCCGAGTCTTCGACATTAGAACTAAGAACTGGAATTAGATGTGATATCATTTCTGGACGGAGCATACCAGTGCATCCATCTTGATTGCAATGATGTCTCAAGAGAGAATATAGTGTAGCCACGGCAATCTTTCGTAATACCGACGCCATAGCTCCAGCCTTCCAAACGAGATTTGGGATAACGATTGATAGTAGAGCATCTGTCGTGAATTGTGCAGCAAGTGCAGAGCTCACGTTTGAGAACTCTCCCTGTTCATGCAATTGAGAACCTCCGTCAGTTTGAGAGAAGCTCTGATCCGAGAGAATCGTTTGTAGTAATGCCATTAATGAGATTCGAAGTGAATATTCTTCGGTCAGGTCATCTTTTGTTGTAGCTGAGTCTCCCAGCATTTGACTACCACCACAACCATCGCTCTCTTCGTTCTTCTTATTAGGAATGTTAGACAAATGACTAATAAAGAAGGGAGCTACCAAACCAAAGTTCTTCCCGACAGTCGATCCTTTACAGTGTCGTAATAAAGCATCCATTGCAAGAAAGGAAGGATCGGATTGCTTCCAAGGGAACTCATGTTTATCTCTAATCTTTGGAAGAATCGTCCTAAAATGAACATCCAGTAGAGTTAGCCCTTCATTCTCGTTATTTTGGCCTAATATAGCGAAAGAGAATGTATCAAGAATATTGATGGCAGTAGAACTCAAGCCGTATTGCTCTGGACAACTCAAAAGATATGTAATGCTAATCAAAACATTCATAATTGACTCTTCTGTCAGCTCTAGTTTGTCACCAAGCTGTTCTGTACACTGAACAAACGACTTGCATGCATCTAATAGAGCCCATGCCAACGATGAGTTGGTTGCAACATTATTGATAATTGTAGTGTGACAAAGTAATGAGCTAATAGTCGTTGTTGATTTGGTTGAAGTATGAAACCAATTTGGCGTTGATATATCCAATGATGAATCAATTTCATTTAGAATCAAGGCCGAATCCTCAGTACATAGAGATCCCTTCATCATGCTATCGATCATTAACAAAACTGAAGTTATTTGACGCGGAGATGATTGTATTGTGGTTGTACTTTCGTCTGAATTCAGAACCAAGGAGCTACTCTCTTCGTTGCAAGGTTGTATGGACGAGATAACTTCGAGGGCAACAATCGAACCATGATTATTAGCCCCAAGGATACGGCAGCATGTCAATGCAGCCTCTAGTATATCCTTCTCTTCACTAAGTATATTCTCAGACAATGTATCAATAATGGAATGCATCAAATCAAACGATGGCTCACTTTTATCCATTAGTGGAATTGCAATACTGAGGATGACTTGTAATGCACCCAAAGAACGTACTCTGCTCTGACAAGAAGTCCAAGATATTGAACACGAAGAGAGCACTCGTTCTACCATTGGTTGAAAATAGGCACCAAGTATATCCCACGATGGCATATTTTTATATTGTTCATCACCCCCATCACTACTACTTTGTACACTAGTCAACTGCTGTACTGCCAATTTACGAACTTGGTCCACATTCTCTGAGGAAATACACATGAGTAATAATGTTAACATGTGAGCTTCTACAATGGATGTCAAATCTATTGTAGACTCTTTACATATCTGTTTATCGTCAATGTTGGGATTACACCTCCAACCAAGCTTGTTGGCAACATTTCCAAGAGCTTTCAAAACAGCAATTTGGACTGACGATGAAGAATCAATCTTTAGTAATTCCTCCCAACCGGGTAGAAGAGTATCATTCAATATCTGTTCCATTGTTGTAGAATGACTGCCATATCTTGAAAGGTGATCGGACACCGTTGTTGTTGCTACTGTTTGTGAATCATCACTAGATGACGAAGAAATACCCCTCGGACAGCATGTAACAATGGCAGCACTGGCATCAACTCCCTTACACCTTGTCTTTGCATGCCGATGACGGAATAGACACTTTTTTGATATGATACTAGTATCAGTTGATAGTTGATTCCTTGTACCACAAGAATCATCTACTCTTCCAGTCAATGGCACTAATAAACTAATAGCATTCATCCGTACAGCCAAAGGACATAGTTTTGATAAGACTTCAACTAAATTGCATGCAGCTCGTTGTACTTCTGGATAAGGATCATCGATGGTAGACTTTGATAATGTTTGACATACATTGGACGATGCATTGAGTATTTTCTTATTATTTGATTCAACCAAATCAATGTTGCTGTTGTTCATAGTGTTTGTGCTGATAGAAGCCAAGCAATATCGTCCCAAATCCAACATCAATGCTACTAGTAGTAACCTTATATGTTCAGATGATTCCACTGGATTTGATGTTGTTGTCACTGCAGATTGAAACTTACTACTTTCGCTAGTATTGGATACTAATTGACACTTTAACATTCGATTTTGAAATGTTTGAGAGCATAAATAAAACAAGTTTGTTAGAGTAGTCTGCATTACCCCATCATCTTGTTGATGCTGATGCAAATTATCTGTACTACTACTACTACCACCAAAACACTGTTGGAATACCATTCTTAGTATATCAACACTACTCTCACGATGTCCTTCTGTTGAAAAATCATCATCATTGTTGATGAGAGATAACAATGTTTGTACTGTTGGTGATATTGATGAACAGCTGTCATTTTTATCATCATCATTGCAAATTATATCAGTAATATCGTCACCTACGCATAATAATAATTGCAAACACTCATCATTTGATAAATTTGGTAGTATTTCCTTTTTCCATTGATTTAATATCCGTGTACATGTTCGTCGTCCACTGACTTGATTGGTTTTGTCAGATGACATTGCTTGTTGCAACTCCAGAATGAGTGATGATGTTTGTTTCGTCATTTTTCTTCGTTGTATTGTATTGCATTTACAATGCCGCGCCGCCGATGGATAATACTATAC
>Ga0075437_12133_pt1 | contig 13287 bp, 12 predicted proteins | sample MintriMetagenome_FD_74266 | JGI IMG/M metagenome (GOLD analysis project Ga0075437, IMG submission 74266) | Marine eukaryotic communities from Monterey Bay, USA to study complex ecological interactions - Minidiscus trioculatus and... | ecosystem: Environmental > Aquatic > Marine > Unclassified...
TTACGGGATAGCGCACGTCCGTGACACCGACTCGATGAATCGGCAATCCCCGAAAATCGACTTCCGACTGTACATCCGGTAAATTTTTCAGATCATTCGCCACAAGGAACCTATCCAATTGCTCAGTGAGAGGCATGCCGCCCGGTGGTTCGCACCAACCAGACCAGTAACCAGAGCGAAATTGTATGCAATTGCAAACATTATGCAAGTGCGATCGTGTAAAGAATGCAGCTTTTTCGCCACACGAGAAACTTTTTTCCCAAAAAGACCACGAACGCATATGCAACGCAATTGCATCTGCATACGCAAATGCTATGTTTGTGCTGCTCGGAAGACCGAGCTCTTATTGAAAGCTAGGAATGCACGTTATTACGGCAACAGTTCCAAATCACGCCAAGGCAGTTTCGTTCGTTGTGAAACTGAGCCTCTTGGTTTCTTTTTCAATCAGCGGTTTCGCTACCGCATTCCATTCATGCGCGAACTTGGACTGTGAATACGGCCAATGTGCAATTGCTGCCTGCTGCAGTGACCTTGTCACGACCAATCAAAATGAGAGTACGGAAGACCTTTTAAGGGTCAATGATATCCAATCCCCTGATTGTGGGATGTGTCATCTTATTTCTCAGCTTCAGGTTGCAGCCAGCCTATGTGCTGCCGCCACATCTGAGCCAAGCGAATCACCGACTGGCCGATACGAAGATTTCTTGCATACCGCAGAATTTCTCGTTCAAAATTCGGCTCGCGGGCCACCGAACTGCACTCTGCCTGATCTCAGCCTCTGCTAATAGTAAAATCAGTGAAGCGGCCACTTTTAGTCCGTAGCCTGACAGATATAGCGGGTACAAGAGATCTTTGTTCTTTGTCGCTTGTCTTTTGCTGTAATTTTTAACAGCAATTCGTTGACGAGCTTTTTTCAAATCGAAGATTTAATCAGAGAGTGCGTTGTGAGTTTTAAAAAAGAAAGAAATGGATTTACGCTTGTTGAGTTACTAGTTGTCATCGCGATCATTGGTATTTTAATTGGCATGTTGCTTCCCGCCGTACAGCAAGTCCGAGAGGCAGCGAGGCGGACGACATGCGCTAACAATAGTCGCCAACAAGGCTTGGCGATCATGAACTACGAGAGCGCCTTTCAAACCTTGCCGCCCGGCTGGATTACAGGGAATCCCATGATTGCTAATTCGGAGCCTGGTTGGGGTTGGTCTGCATATATCTTGCCGTTTATGGAACAAAACAACCTTTACAATCAAATTGATTTTCGATTGGCCATAGATAACGAGTTTCATGAACACACGATCGAAACAGTAATCCCCTCCTATCAATGCCCCTCTGAAGTGGCTGATGAGGTTGTGAATCTCGCCGATCATGTCGAGCATGATCACGATCATGATGATGATCATCATGATGATCACGACTTGAGATTAAAGGATGATGATCACGACCATGGTGAAGAACTGTGGGTGAGCCGAAGTAATTATTCCGGCGTATTTGGGAGTTCCGAAATCGGAGACAGTCCGCTGCTGGGGAATGGTCTATTTCACGGCAACAGTCGAGTTAAGATGGGTGACATAACCGACGGTACGAGTAACACACTAATGATTGGTGAACGGATCAATCTTTTAGGATCGGTGTCATGGGTTGGAATGTGCCCCGAGGTCGATGAACCCTTTGCTCGGATTGTTGGTGCAGCCTGCCATGCCCCCAACGACCCGGCCGGTCATTTTGACGACTTCCGCAGCTACCACCCCCAAGGAATCAACGTAACTCTGGGGGATGGTTCAATTCACTTTGTAGCTCAGTCAATTGACGAAGTTGTCTTCCAGCAACTTGCCACGCGTGCTGGTGCTGAAGTGGTATCCATTAAAGATCAGTAAAGCCAGCTAATCGGATTACGCTAACCAATCACCCTGATTCTCAACCGAGGTCAGGGTTTTTTTGGGTTACCATGGATTGAGTTGATGGAGTCGCTGACCAGACCGGCCGGTTGTCATTTTGGTAAGATTCATCCATTGGTGCATGGTCACTTAACGTTTAGTCGAACACAACCGACGATTGGATTGAAATCCTTAACGGCGGCTCAGTAACGTTGGAATCACCATGCTTCCCCACCTACATAATACCAAGCGTGAGGATGAGCTGCGATTTAACCGACCCTGATTACGCGTACCCACCAGTGAAACTGAAAAACGATCCGTGCACGCGTTAATCCGACAGCCAAAATTGAATATGATAATTTAGTAAAGTGTGGTATACTCCGTCTGAAACACACGTGATTATTTATTGCGAATCATGAATCATCCAAAGTCAGATCAATCCGAATTCATCAAGCAGGCTATTCGAGAAGCAGGATTGCGGGCAACTCCTGCAAGAATTGCAACACTCAAACTCCTGCAAGACGCGACGTCACCACTGACACATGCGGAGGTCTCTGAAGAACTCCATGGTTTGGGCGTCGATAAAGCGACAGTTTTCCGAAACCTAAACGACATGGCAACCGCAGGCCTACTCAGGAAAACCGAACTGGGAGATCGAGTCTGGCGGTTCGAGTTGGTTACAGAAAATGAGGAAAACGGCACGGTGCATCCTCATTTCGTCTGCGTGGATTGCGGTTCGGTTTCTTGCATGGTGGAGATCAAACTAACTGCAGGCAGCATGAAGTTAAGCCAAGAATTTGGGGAAGTCACCGAAATCCTTCTTCGTGGACAGTGCAACGACTGCGGTTAATCTAAAATCACGTTTGACCTCTCAGTCACTGGCTTTCGTCTCTAAAAACACCAGACAACACTCGGAAGAGATTTTGCTGCGCGCTGTTACCTTCACTTTCGAAAACAAATCCGCTGTCGGGAAACTCGCTAACTGGGCGCATTCTTGATGCTATCATCCGCGGCATTTATCTCCTCGAACCAACTGGCTAACAAAAAATCCAACAAGTTCCCTGCGACAACACTTTATCTTAAAGTGACAAGTAGATTCTTCTGAACGTGCCAAACAGTTGACAGCATCAACTGTGGATTTGCTTAAAACTCTGCACCGTCCTGCAACATCGGTACGTGAAATTTTTCTTTGAAACTGAAACGGATTCGCGCAAAGCAATCCAGTTGAAGCACGGCGAACTGGAGCTCGCAGCCCCTTAAAGCCCGACGGTCAATCACTCCTTTCGAGGTAGAGTAAGCCATGTTCTTTCACTATTCCAAACAAAAGCATTCGCACTGCACTTGCAAACCCCTTGCATCTACTTACCCTTAGGAGCCGGTCGGTTATCCACCAACGAGCTCTTCTCTAAAAATAATGCAAAGACTACGAATCGTATTCCCGCTAATTGTTGCGCAAATACTCCTAGTGAATCTAGGCGATTCGTTACATCACGCTTCGTTGTTTGGATTTCACGACACCACCCAATGTTGCCAATGTAGTTGCTCTAAAACATCTGGATCTCCCAAGACTATAGATGATCTGGTTGAGATCAATGAAGCGGCCTTGGATGGCAATTGTTTGATTTGTGACTTCTTTGACGTATTTACTGCAGGGGTTTTCGATTCGACTGATAACGTCGACGAATCGGCTATTTATACTGGTCAAAGGCCAAACTCACAAAGCAGATCTTCGTTTCGACATTTCAATGAATCACGCGGCCCGCCCGCGTTTCTCTTTCTTCCGGTTTTTTAAACTGAGACTTTTTGAGCTGCCGTTCGCTATTAACAGGGGTTTACCTCTGCAGGAAATCGAATGGAATCAGCTGCTGCGTCCTTACTTACCTGGTTGGATCACTTCCTTCTCGTTTTGATTTCTTACCAACCAGCATTGGTACGCGTTGCTACCTAGGACGCCCCAACTCAATCAACAAATTTACGAAAGAGAAATATGATAACGAACATTCACACCAACCGATCCAAAAGACCGGCATTTACCTTGGTTGAACTACTTGTCGTGATTGCCATCATTGGAATCCTGATTGGCATGCTATTACCCGCTGTGCAGCAAGTTCGCGAAGCAGCACGCCGCACGCAATGCGCTAATAACATGAGACAACTTGCACTGGCCGCACACAATTTTGAGAGCGCACACCGGCACTTCCCAGACTCTGCAGCGAGCTCGTTAGAAGGCTATTCACTGATCTCCAAAACGTTGCCCTTTGTCGAGCAGGGCAATCTCCAATCACTTATTGACTTTAATCAAAATCTTTTAAGCGGCCGCCCCTGGGCACCGTCGCTAAATCCGATGTACACCGCGGTCGTTAATAAACGAATTCCTGTTTTGGAATGCCCGAGTGATGATGGGGATGCAAATTACGAGGAGAACGGAGTTGTGTGGGCAGGCTCCAACTATTTTGGAAACAGTGGAACGGCAACAGGCGTGCTTTACGTCACCGCACAGCCGACCGACGGAATATTTTGGAAGGGCTCGGAAACTACGTTCTCTGAGATTACTGACGGAACATCCAACACAATTCTATTCGCGGAAACTTTGTTTGGCATAAGGGGCAATCCGACAACGGAACTTGTTGACGCACAGATTCAACAGGCTCGAGTTAGGGGTGGCAGGCCCGGGTCTGTCACGGCGGAAGTCCTCGTAACAAGGACGCCAACATCTTACGAAGGTCGAAGGGCTGGTCAGTGGATTCGAAACCTACCTTACCACAGCATGATTAACGGGTTCTTTGCTCCCAATTCCCCTCAACCTGATTTTCATTTCCATGGAGATTGCATATCAGCATCTCGAAGCAACCACCCCGGTGGCGTTAATGTTAGCTTCTGCGATGGCAGTTCTAGGTTCGTATCACAGTCCGTCGATTTAGGAATCTGGCGAGATGTGTTTCAAAGAAATGATGGCGATGTATTGGGAGAATTTTAATGTTCGAACTGATAAAAAAATCTTGCTTTGTTTTGTGCCTTTTGCTGTCCGTTCTCAACCTCAATCCGAGGTCCAGTTACAGCCAAAATAGTCCAATTGCAAACACCTTGGATAACGCAAGCGATTCGTGGAGCAGTTTTCGAAACAGCGGAAGCAGCGGAGTAAACAAGGAAGTCTCACTTCCTACTGAATGGTCCGTTGAGCAGGGAATCGACTGGGTGGTTGAGCTACCCGGATATGGACAATCCTGTCCCGTAACGACAACGGATTACGTTATTTTGACCAGCGTCGCTGGGCCTCAGAAGGAGCAGAACGTGCTCACATGCCTCTCTCGTGTTGATGGAACTACCGTGTGGAGTTTATCTGAAAAGAATTCACTACCGGGACCGTCCAATTATATGTTTTCCCGAGCCGCTCCTACTCCGATGGTGGACTCAAAACAAGCCTATGCGTTCTATGAGTCTGGAGACTTGATTGCCGTAGATCTTGAAACTGGCAAACTGGCCTGGAAGCGGAATCTGGTGGAAGAAACAGGTGAAATACAGTCGAGACACGGGCTTGGCAGTTCTCCAACCCAATCTGCAAAATATCTGTTTATCAATTTAGAGCATGGTGGGCCCTCCGCCTTGATCGCGATTGACAAAACCAATGGAAATACGGCTTGGAAGACCGAGCGACCTTCGGGGAGTTCTTGGAGTTCGCCTGTTCTTTATGATTCGGCAATGGGTGAGCAAGTCATCATCAGCTCTCAGGGATCCGCTGTTGGATTTCGCGCCGAATCAGGTGAGCAAGTCTGGGAGATCACGGGCCTAGAGGGCAACTCAGTCCCATCACCGACAATCGACGGGAACAAGCTCTATTTGGGAGCGCGTCAATCCGAATTTGGATCGGTTGAAAAGGCAGCAAAAAGCAACCTCTGTTTAAACTTAGATGAACAAGGAACCGTCCCAGGCGTTCGGTGGCGAAGCGATCGTTGCGTTACGCACTATGCCAGCCCGGTCGTCTGCGGCGATTATGTATATTTGATTAACAAGAGCGGAATCCTTGGCTGCCTCGACAAAGATACCGGAAAGGAGCTCTATCGGCAGCGACTTGGCTTCGAGTGTTGGGCATCTCCGGTGGCAAACGGGAATCACCTTTTCATTTTTGGAAAGAACGGAACGACCGTAGTTCTGGAAACAGGTGAAAAATTTGAAAAAATAGCCCAGAGCCAACTCTGGGATCAAGAAAATCCTCCCTCTCCTTCCAAATACAAAGAATTCTACCCGTCCCAGCAAACTGCTGGAGGTCATGGAGGAAGTCGCCATGGAGGCGGGCCTCCGAGCGACAAAAAACAAGACGCTCATGGGTCCCACAAACCGGATGCATCAGCCGATTCAACGCCAGGAGATCGTGCTTCGAGAATGGTTCGAAGCTATCTAAAATCTGATGCCAATGCGGATGAAAAATTAAGCGGTGATGAAATTCCGGAACGACTCCGTTCCGCGATGGAGAATATCGACCTCGACGCTAACGGACAACTTGACCGAAGCGAACTCACCAAGATGGCTGAAAAGTTTGCTGCCAACCGACGCGGCTCGAAGGACAGTTCTCGTGATCCGATGGTCTACGGAGTCGCCGCTGACAAAAATGGATTCTTGATTCGTACCGGCACCCGTTTGTATTGCATCAAAGGAGATGAGTGATATGCGTGTCCCTCCTCAATCCGAACACTGCCATGCGAAAATTTTGGTGCTAATCACGGCGTGTCTTTTTTCGGTTTCAATTGGATGTGAAAAACCCAAACCAATTATCAAAAAATTTCAGCCACCATTAACCATTACGGCTAAAAATCTGGAGTGGTCACTTCTTGAAACTGGTGTTTCCGAAACTGACAATCAAAAAATTGACAGGTTCTTTAAAAACCGACCAGACTTATTGGGCAGCCCCGAATGGGACGGTCAACCTGAAAAATACGTTTGCGACAAATCAAGCAAGCGAACACGACTCTACTGGTTTAGTGGAAGTCTAGAGCGACCAGCTTGGAACGGCCTCGAGTTCAACGGCCCGAGCATGAGTCTGTTTTCAGGGATTGGAAACCCGGACGACAGCTAGTTACCTATCTTAATGACGAGACATTTACAGTCTCAATGAATTGGCCTGATGCATTCCCGCTTCACCTATTTTGAAGGGGAATCTGACAATACGAATTAACAACTACTGAGTATAAATTATGGATAAACAGTTTTGGATGATTAATAGGTGGATTCGGTTTCATCTGATTGTGTTCTTTTGCGTCGGTCTCTGCACGCTACTGGGATGCAACACTAATAATCGATCGACGGCGGATGACGAAATCCCGAGAACAAGCGAATCTCAACTGAACAAAGCCGAAGTAGAAGCTTCGCATACCCTTTGTCGCCTATTTTGGCAGGATGGAGATGCGGGAACTATTTGCGCAGCGAATCTTTGCTCTACCGAAAATGGCTTCGTAGCAAAAGAGTTGTCCGTTGCCGGTTTGAAACAACTTGATGTTGAGCAAAACGCGTTTGCTCAAATGCAGATTGTAGGCAAGAGTTTGATTGTGTCCGTGCGAGACAATTCAGATGGCAATGAGGGCAGCGGATGGTTGGTGATCGACACGGGCGTGGAGGAAGAGTACCACGGCGACCACTCACACTGGCATTACAACAGAAGCCCAAAATTACAATCCGAAACGATCGACGCCAATCATGGAAATCCCGCTCACGTTTATCGATATGGTCAGCGAGTCTATATTGCGCAAGACAAGCGCAACGGATTTTCCATGATTGAGTTCAATAACGGTCTCACGAGCGACAAATTTTTCGAAGGCGGTGGCGGACATATCACCATTGCCGCTTTAGGGGGTCAAATAGCGTATGCGTCCTGGATCGACCGAACCGGGGATAATGCGGGGCGAATTGACGTAGTTGATCTAAAGGGAAATGGTGTCAAGCCAAAATATAGTTTCAGACTCCCCAGTGGTGGAATTCATGGCGCAACCGCCTGCGGCAACCGTGTCTTTTTCGCTCCGAGCGACGGAGTTTATTGGGTTGACTGTGATTATGATTTCGAAAAATCAAACGACACTGTTAAGCTCAACCATTTATCACTTGGCGACAAAGAAAATTCGGGCTATCGCACAGGTTCCTTTGAGTCGTTCGCGAATCATGTGCTTTGCATCGCTAACTGCAAGGGCAGTGCGCCAGCCCTTTGCGTTATCGATGGCACAACTCCCTCACCGAAAGTTAGTCGCTATATTTGTGAGGACATCGAACCTGGACAACGACTTAGCACCCTTCGCGCGGTCACAATCAATAGCAAGCCGTATGCAATCGCTTTCGCCGAAAGCAAAGATTTGCAAGACAAGCTGCTGGTATTTGCCTTGGACCAAAATGGTGACCGGAAATTCGACGATCTCAAACTGATCAAATCCATCGACATTGGAAATAGCAAAGTTGAAGGCCATACCGGCCACCACGGCATTGATTTCATCCACGAACGAAACGACGCCGTCATCACTAATCCGGGCGATGGAACGCTGCAAATTCTTGACATGAACGAATGGAAGATTTCAAAAACTCTCCAAGTCAATGGCCAGCCAACCCGCATTCTCACACTTGGGGGAATTCAATAATCACGGCGCCTCGCTTTCGCGAGGTCTAAACTCATCTGTGACTAGACACGGTGGAGTTTTGCGGGCAGGAGCCTTAGCCAACTCACACCCTCCCTAAAAATCGACGCGGACCGATTACCCAATCGGTCTGCGTTGAGTTGGGTGGTTCCACTCTCCCGGAGGCAAGCCTGTTTTTAGAATCAACTGCCTATTTCTTGATACACTCAATCAGACTTTCTTCAAGATAATCCCAATTTAGCAAATCACTTTCAAAAATAATTTCCAGGCGACTATCTCGGCGGTAAGTAGATTTCGAAAAATCAGTTGTTTGCCTAGTTCGATTAATTGTCCACCAGTCATTTTGGCAACGAAAGACACCCTTCAATCGCACTACGCCCCTGATAGCCCCAAGTAAATCAAACAAATTATTTCGATCAAAGACGTCATCGATGTGGAAAATCCAGCCACACCCGAGAAAGTCGGTGCCTTGATTTGGAAAACATAGCGGATGGTGTGGTTCTGGTTTTCGATCTAGAGCGATCTCTTGAGTTGCTGAAGCACCTGCGTTCAGACTGCCCGTTCCACCGGCCAAAATTGCCATCCTGTCACTCGGAGTCGGATGTGCCTCCGCAAAAAGGGGAAAGCGAGTCGTCATGAATTCCAAGTCTAAAAGCTCGGAGTCAATCACGCCAAATTTCGTCTCTACGATTACCTTTTTCGCTGGGTTAAAACTGGCAACCCACTCACGGCAACGTTCTATTTGCTCCCGCTCTCTCACATCGGTCCAATTCAATACAACAATATCGGCAAGCTGAACCTGATCTTGGAATACTTCCGATTTCTGCCACCGTGCATCATCAAACTCATTTGGGTCAATTAAGCAAATAATATTACGCAAATCGATGGCACCAGAGAAATCATCACTACGTAAGATGTCGACTACCTTCGCAGGATGACTTATCCCCGATGGCTCTAAAATAAGACGATCCGGTTTTGAACGCCGAATGAACTGAGCAAGCAATGGCTTGAACGCAAATGACATCGTGCAGCAAGCACAACCACCGCCAAGCTTTTCTACCGCGACTTCTTCCGTATTGGAATCGACCAGAGCGTGATCGATAGACACGGTTCCAAATTCATTGACAAAAATTGACCAATGTTCATTATCTGGCCGCTGTTCAATTAAGTTCGTAATTGCCGTCGTCTTCCCTGAACCGAGAAAACCAACAATTAAATTGGTCGGAATTCGCTCTCCTCTTTTCCAAGGCATTTCTAGAAGACTCTCAACAAAGGGGTCGCGTTTTATCCAACACTTATTATTAATCGCTAAATGAACACCATAATCATATGCAATCGCGTTGCACATGGCGACTCCCCACAACGCATGACATGACTCAACACGCAGTAAAACGAAAAACAGGACGAGTATTTTTAGATTTTTTTATTTAACGCACAGACAGTTAGTTTACGGGTGGCAAAAACAACATGAGTTATGACTCGCTAATTTAGCCTACAACTTTTGGCCTATCGCGGCGGGTATTGCTCCCACTTAATAGACCCGTTGGTTTGACATCTACTCGGACCTTCGATCAATTGAAATTTTGCAAACAGAATTTAGATTTTTCCAGTCAATGAAAAACTCTAAACAGCCCTTGAGTCTAGACAACGCAAAACCAATTTAATCGGCACAAAAAGACCCCAATGCGATCCCGAACACAAACCCTTCTGTCTTTTAGTTCTTTATCAAAAGCACGCCCAACTTTCACAATGTGAAAACAGTTGAACACTCTTTGTCGATATTCAGGCAATGTTAGATGCTTTGAGAAGGGAGTCGCTTTTCTGATCCATAGATCCCCCCGGCTCTCCTATCCTCTACGGTAGCCTCAGGTGTTTCAGCAAAGTCGTAGCCGCTATTTTTCCAAGTTTATCTGCTGCCTCGGGACTTGCGCCGGTAATTAATTTACGGTCGACGCAACAGGTATCGTCCGCTTTGGAGTTAACAAGCTTTGCACCGAGATTTTCGAGGCGGGCACCTAAGGCCCACGGCATGTGCCCGGGGAGATATCCTATCAATGGTGTTTTTTTATCAACAGAATCAGGAAACACTGCCATTTCATATCCGGAATAGAGGAACTCTTGATTCTCTAATGTGGTTGCGAGAAAAGCACCGGGGCCATGGCAGAGACTAATGGTGAACAGATCATTAGCATGAGCCCAACGTAAAAGGGCGGCGACGTTTTGATCATCAGGAAGTCCCAGCATCGCGCCATGCCCGCCAGGAATAAACAACGCAACACACGAATCGTTTCGAGCATCAAGAGAACCAACCACCTGTTCCAACGATTTCGGATGATCAAATCGTGGTTTCAAATCGTTGTAAATGCCTAAAACGTCAGCATCTTTGGATGGCATCGCCCACATCTCAAAAACAACAGCCTTGCCGTTGGGGGTCGCAATTTCGAATTCAAATCCTGCATTTTTCAAATGCAACATCGGCAATAATGCTTCCACAGGGTGATTACCGGTCGAGAATTCGCGACCGTTTCTCATGGTCATGTTTTTCTGCTCAGTAAACACGACGATAATTTTTGAGCGCTTTTCTTGATACGCTTCGTACGACGATGCTTTGTAATTTGACACCGATGACGTCGCGAGCCTCAGGGCAAGTCTTGAGGGGCGAAAAGAGCCATCTTGCTCCGGCTGTGGGGCGATCCCGAGAAGAGATTTGAACATAATTGAGATTGCGAAGCTCGAAACGCTTCGGCGTAAAATGAAAAAACAGAAAAGTAGGCGATTGCGATTAAGATCTGGAAAAAACCGAATCAATCACGCTTCTAAGAAAGACAAGGCTTGAAAGATTAACTAAAGACGTGATTATCTCTCAAGCCCAAAACCGAATTTCCACTTGTCCGTCTGCAGCAAGCCACTCGCAGCCCACTCGCAACGCTATCCCAACTCGTACCTTACCTAATCTTCATTTTGATCGGCAAACGAAAACCCATCCGATGTCAATCAACTACGGAAATAGGTCCAAATCAGAAAGCTCGTTTTTCGGTACCTTATCGGACTCTGGCTCGTTTGGCTTCCAGACTCCAAAATAGTTGCGTGGATGGCTTGGTTTAAGCTTAACCAAAGCGAGTAATCGTTGTAAATTTTTCGATCTCCAAACTTTGTTTCGTCCGCTGGACCTAAACCAGTGCGATACTCTTGGTGATCCAGCATGAACACGATCCGGTCCTTCGTCGATTTGCTGCCGAAGATGTGGTCATCCTTTGAATCGGAGTCCTCCCGTGGCTTTGGCGGTACCGCTCGAAAGCCTACCTTACCGAGCGGCGAGATCCATGTTTCCCTGCCGCTATTCGGGATCTCTCTATTCGGGATCTCTTATAAGCCAATCCAGCACTTCCCGACCAAGAATCGCGGCTCACGGCGTCTTATGTTCTGTGCTGAATTTTAGCTAGCTCCAGTTTTCAGCCCATCCTTTTGACGCAAACCATCTCACGGAATCTAAAAGCATCCAATCTAAAAGGATGCAGAAATTAAACGTCTGCCGCTTTCGGACAGGCGAATCCTTCTCGATAGTTCCGCGTCACCATTTCAGTAGCTTGAGGAGATTCTGGAAAAACCTCTTTCCCCGCATCAAATTTCAAATTAGGCCCCATCGAAATGGGATACTTCTGAAGATCAACTTTGTTATCCTCCAGGTGCCGCACAGTTCGCCGAAGAGTTTCGCCATTGTCATCCAGACTCTTAATGTTCCCGAGGATCTCGTTCGCCTGAGCCACTGAGACTTTATTATCTTCACCGAGGTAATAAGAAATGTTTCCTAAGTGACTTAGGCCGGCCGACAGATGCCCTTCTCTCGCATCTGCATTGAGGTCTTCCATCTTCCGACTCTCACAAACATCCAGAAAATTCCCAAAGTGGTTTCCGGACCCTTTGAACGTCTTGATAGAATTAAAATCTTTATCAAATGCCTCGCAACTTGTGTAAGACTTTTGCACGAGGTAGCCATTCGAGCCGTAAAAAACGACTCCGATTTTGTTACCCTTGGAACTGTTGAAGAGTCGATTCAATTCATCATCCGCAGATGGTTTTACTTCAAGACCGCGTGTCTCGAAGACAATGCACTTGTCGCCATAATCATAGATCGAGACTTGCGTGTTAGCGGTATCGCCAGCGTCTACATAGTTTGGATCTTTTCGCTCTGCCTGATAACCAATTCGGCCGCCATAACTAACAATACTGTTGGGGTGCGAATCAATCCCCAGACCCCAGCGGGCAATGTCCGTCTGATGTGGCCCCTGATTTCCTGAATCGCCGTTCCCATAACGCCGCTGCCAATGCCAGTCGTAATGGAACCGCTTTCGTGTATTCCTTGGGTTGCTAAATTCAGCCGGTCCGCTCCACAAATTGAAATCGACTTCACCCGGGACTGGATAATCTCCAAGACTCCCAATTGATTTCCGCCGCTTATAGCACAGGCCTCGTGCGAATTTCACTTCGCCGATTCCACCGTCAGCCATAAATTTCACCGCTTCTTGAATTGCGGGATTACTGCGACACTGAGTTCCAGTTTGACACACGCGTTGATATTTTTTTGAAGCCGCAACCAGTGCGCTGCCTTCTGCGATATTGTGACAAATAGGTTTTTCAATGTAGGTGTCTTTACCGGCCTGCATCGCCCAAACGCCGCAGAGAGCATGCCAATGATTAGGCGTTGCCGTACTCACAGCCTTCACCGCTTTGTCATCAAACGTTCGCCGCATGTCCGTTACGAAAGTCGGACGCTTCCCCTGCTCTCCTGCGATCATATCGCA
>Ga0075437_11779_pt1 | contig 13274 bp, 10 predicted proteins | sample MintriMetagenome_FD_74266 | JGI IMG/M metagenome (GOLD analysis project Ga0075437, IMG submission 74266) | Marine eukaryotic communities from Monterey Bay, USA to study complex ecological interactions - Minidiscus trioculatus and... | ecosystem: Environmental > Aquatic > Marine > Unclassified...
GCCGGTAGTAGCGGTCGGTATAAGATTGATGTTGAAACTGAGAATGGTAGTATGAGAATGGCTGTACTTGGTAGTGACTTTGGTGCTTCGAAGACTCATGTTATTGGTAAGCTTATCTCGTCTATCTGTGTGTCTTGGTTTCCTCTCTGTTGGACAACTCATCTCTCTCTCTTCTCTCTTCTATTCAAACATAGATGTTGGAATGCAAGAACCTACAATGACGTCTCGTGATAGACAGTACTTGGCTGCACATAACAAGAGGAGAAGAGAATGGCATACTCGATATGATAAAGAGTATGTCCCTTTGAAGTGGAGTAAAGGTAAGCTTATATCTCTTTAACTGTGTCTACCTTTCCTTCTTGTCAAACGATGTCTAACCAACGAACTCATCCACACTCGTCACTGCCATCATCTCAGGTCTCAAGGATTCTTCCATGGAATGGGCAGAGAAGATACTCGATGAGTGTCTCACCGGTCCACCGAGACTACATTTGGTAGATTGTATGATGCTGACTTGGTCGTATCAAGATTTGTCGAACATGAAGTTGGACTACCATGGGCGCGTAATGGACACTTGACTAATGCACTTTGGAGATCTACCAAGTATGGTGAGTATATATAAGATGTGTGATATGTCTATGTATATCTGTTGTTTCCCTTCTCCTCTAAACATACATGATGCTTCTACTTCTTCCTCCCTCTCCTTATTCATCAAGTTGGTTGTGCCGAAGCTAAGAGAGATTATCAAAAATTTACAGTGCACACATCTCGTAGAATCAATAATTTTCTTAGCGGGTCTCAAAATAGCCATTTTGTTAGTGTGTTACTTAGTAGAATAGAAGCGGTCATATCTTTGCAACAAAGTATTGTATGACGAATCTGAGCATACCTAGCATATTCTACATCATCTTGTGATTTCAGTGATGGTATGGGACTATAGGGGCGAGCTCTAGTTCTCGTTCTGCGCTCAATTTCATTTTGTACATGTGCAAAAATACACCTCCTGCAAGTCGTCATTGTTAGGCTAAGAAATGGTAGATTAGAACGTCTATTGATACTCTATTACAATGATGGTTGTTATACATGATATTACATCTATTTTTACGTCTAATATTACATTCTAAGTCGAGCAGAGACTGATTTACTTATGCACTTGCTCAGTTATCATCACAAGTGCATAAGATATGCTCCACTCGTTCAACACGTGCATATCCCCCATAGATACACCCTCCTTCTTCTCCTCTATTGTTCACTAAAGTCTACACCAGATTGATAGTTATCCTATCAATAAAGTAGGCATATCTCTTGTGTACCGGCGAAGAAGGAGCGACGGATTATAACCGCCACAAAAAAAAAAACAACTGCCTCAGATAACTGAAACTACCTCGACAGATCCACAACAATACGCTCATCAAAGTAGATCGTTGTTGTTGTTTTCCTCGTCATTGTCATCGTCGTCATGAGATACAAGGTATTGTTTCAACTCATCGGATTGAGGAACAATCTCTTTGACATTTGCAAAGCTTTCAATACCTTGGACTGGATGCTCGATGACATTGATATACTCATCCTTCCTCAACAGATCCAATACCTCCTTCCACTTCATATCTTTGATCGGTTTCGGAGGTGTGATACCTCGGAAGTTGATCTCCGCTTGAACATCATTGAGAGTATTATCCCTTGTCTTGAAAAGCTTGCTCACTACAATCGTCCCACCCATTTGAGATGTGATGTGCTTTGAGAGTACTCTATTCTCACCTGCACGATTCTTTCTCTGGCCATTGATACCACTCTCGTATTCACGTAGTTGCTGCTCCAGTTCCTCAGCACTAGCTTTGTCCTTTGTCGAACCCATCTCCTTGATAATTCGCTTCACTGCTTGAGGATCAGTGTTCGCCAATGCTTCCTCAAGCATATCAAACAAAGAAACACAGAACTCAACAGCTCCTGTAACTCGACCTCTCCCTCGGACACGCTTAACGTTGTCTTTATCTTCTTGAGTTTCCTTTTCATCACGCTTCTTCTCAACTAAGAACTTATTGAGAGGGTGCTTGATAGTACCCAAGAGTCGTGCATCGGCGGATCGACGTGCTTCTCCTGTATTGTTTTGAGATACCTTAGCATGTGCTTGTACTTGCTGCTCCAACCTTTGGTTCTGTGAAAGATGTGGTGCAATCTGTCGATGGATAGAGTCGACGAGATCAGTGAATACTGTGTCACCCCAAGTGTCTATGTTGCACAAATCAACAAGTATAGGCGAAGATCCCATCTCATACAAGAGTGTTTTGTTCGTTCGTACAAACTGATGATTGAGGATAGTTTGTGTATCAAGCTTGCGCCCGTCGCCATCGTGTGTGAGATACTCCATGCACTCAGCTGTATCAATCTTAATTGTCTGGTTGGGCACGTAGCCGCTAAGCTCGATCACAGCGGGTACGAGTGGATCAGTAAAAGCATGCCCCTCCATATCTGTACCCGACTCGGCAAGTACTAACCAATTAATAGCAAGACGAGCCAGCTCCGGTGGTCCATCAAATAGATACGGGAAGAGCATCTCACTCCGCCAACACTTCTCAATATGCTTCTTGAATGGTACGAGGAAGCTGTCAATGAAGATTCGTGGCATCTTGAGGTAGAATTCTTTACCTCCTTCCTTCACTGCTCCTTTGTTTGGTATCTTCTCCACTAGCTCACGATACTGTTTGAACTCATCCCTCTGTCGCCAACTACCCTTTGGCCAACTATTGTCAGGGTTCTGAACTTCATTCCTTAACTTATTGATAATATCTCTCCAATAGTATACCAATACTGGCTGAAGAGAAGCGGTGAAGCCATAACTGTCACTACCATACTTTGGATTAGCTCGCATTTGAGTCTCAAACATATCGTTGAAGAAGGAGTCGCCGATGGCGGTCATAAAGACAACATCAGCAAATAAGAGAGGAGGTCCCTCGCCTTTGGCCTTTACCTTCATCAATGAAAGAGCATCTTGAGCCGTCTTAGTAATGGCTAAGGTCGTCTTCTTCGAGTCTGATACGGCTGCCAACATGAAGTAGACGGTCGTCCAGTTCTCTTTCAAGAACTTTGCCATTGCAAGAGTTGTCTTCCAACGAGTCCAAACAGGCTCTTGCAGATTACGTTCGAACTTGATTAGTTCGAGTAGAGCATCTTCGTCCGCCTCGTTTAAAGTATTTAGAATCTCATCAAGAGCTACAACGTTGTTCCGGGTAGCCTCCTCTTGCCATTCTCCAGATTCAATGAGCTTGAAGACCACCATTGCCTTGATTTCATCTAACAACTCGATACCACCCTCCATCTTCAACCTCTTGAATACTTTAATCGAAGCATATCCAAGCTGTAGTGCTGTATTCATATTCCTACCCTGTCGTCCCGTTGTATGAAGGCATCCCGTCTCGATACATTTGTTATCGGCATGCATCCCACAAATGATATACGTTGCCCAATCAACAAGAAAACCAGCGTCTATGAGAGGCTGGAAGATTGCCTCGACACCTCCACCGCCGCCATTATCACCTTCAATAGATATGAACTCGACATCTGGACATAGAAGTTTGATCTTCTCTTGCATCTTGACGAAAGCATGTACAACATCTTTTGTACAATGAGCACATGAATCAAAGTCGATAGGCACAAACTTGACACAACGCTCGCCGGTTTCTTCATCAATGTAGCCATAGCTGACTCCCTTGCAAAAAGCATCCTTCTCATTTCGTAGCCCGTGATCACCGGCGGCGTGTAGATACTTGACATCTCGGGCATTTATGTGATAACACTCCATGACGAACAGTTCTGCAGCTAACCGGTTCCTCCACACCCGAAGCGTCGATTCACTGATACTTCCAAAGCCAAGAGCCTCGGGAGAAAGTTCAAGTTCCATCTCAATATGAACGACATACATTGATACAGATAAAGCCATTGCTAACCCCTCGTCGGAGCCGCTGAAGTTGGAAAGCGAGAATGCAATAATCATTCTCATCGAGGCGGGTGAGAGTCGGCACTTTTGTCCACTGAAGAGCTTCTTCAACTTTAGTATCATGGCATGATGCCTCTTCAAAGTAGTCATGTATCCCTTTGTAGTTATAGTAGCTCTCTTGGGTACAACGACATCAACGGCACCGAATGGAACGATATCATAGTTTGTCTCTTGTCTCTTCTTGAGCATCTCGGGACTATCCCCATATGATAATGGCACGAAGCTCTTTTCTATATCACCGACAGTGATGATGCCATGAGCAGGTAAAGTCAGTTGAGCAGCTCTACCATCCTTGATGACGTGAATAGTTGATATTGCAGACGGTTTGGTAGACTCTTCATCGTCTTGTGGCTGCTCTTGCTGTTGTTGTTGCTCCTCCATGCCGTTCTGCTGCCGCTCCAACTTATCTAGACGTGCCTTGGTTGAGTTTGCCTCGGCCATCTTTTGTGCAAGTTGTAACTTCAATGCTTCGATCTCACCAAGTTGCTCGGTGTGCTGTGTCTTCAATACTACGTCTTCTCGCTCATCTTTCAATTCGATCAACTTTGATTTAGCCTTTGTAATCTCCTCCTTTTCATGACTAATAACGGCCAAGCTCTCCTCGATCTTTGCTTCCTCAGATGCTATAGCTTGTTGTTTCACAGCAACAGGATCATACTTCACTTTCTTAACAGATTTAATCTTCGATGCGTGCTTGACAATTACTTCATTATCATTCTCAGTCAGTACACTATCCGATTGAACTAGCTTTGAAATGTATGCACCAATATTTAGATGAGAAGGTGCAGCCGAGATTGCTTCTTGTTGATTAGAGAAGCAGCCGATTCTTGCCGTTGTCATTTGTCTATTACCATCTCTTGCCGATCCAATCTGCCGACTCAAACTCACGAATAGAATGCAATTGTAATTATCAAACTCTGGAAATGTACTATATTCGATTGTATATACCTTTTCAGGATTACTAAACGTAGCGGTTAATAGCTCTGCATTCACGCCCTTTGCTCCTTGATCCAACACCAATGATTCACTGTCAATAGCAAGAGCAAGTATTCGACTTAGATCGTCAAAGCTCCATAATTGCTTCCAGAATCTTCTGCTCCTCAATAGTTTTGCAATAATATGACGTAGATCCTTGTACTCCTTGACATGGGCAGTGTATGTTCCTACTACGGTGGCCATGATTGTTGTATTGTTGAGTAGTAATGGTTGTTTGTATAGTGTAGCAAATGCATGTCATTTTTTTCTATTAAAAATCGATAGCTACTCACTCCACCTCTTGCCACACTACCTTATCGACACATGATGTACACCAATACCCAACCAACCCTCCCTATATCATCTACATCTCTCTAACATACCATAAATCAACAACTACATCATAGATACCAACTATATCCTTACATAACTAATCATTATTATATGAGGTAGTATATTGCACATCCGATCGATATGCTTTAGAACGATGGTATAACAACGATATATACACAAATAAACGACGGTATACCGTTCTAAGATGATATAAGAAGTAGGATATTGATGGGGGCTGACGATTGATGATTGCAACATGCATATTGATGCAAATGAAGGATGATGCCGCAATTGGCCATATCGGCCAAACATGAAAATACATTGGCCATTAAATCACAAACTAGACCTCGCCCCTATAGTCCCGGTATACCATTGAGATCGCAAGAAGATGTAGATCATTCTACATATGTTTATATCTCCTATACGACGTTTGTGTCAAAAGTTAGTTTTACACGTATATTCCACGCGTAATTCGAGCCCGCTAAGAAAAAATCGATTTTACGCGATGTGTGCATTATCAAATTGCCAACGGTAATACACACACATGTCGAACTATAGTGTGTAGATATGCCAAGCCAGGCAATTGCTCTATGGGGAAGTATAAGGATCCAAGAACTAATGTAGTTGATTGGGAAACGCCAATGTTGTTAGATGATAGTCCATGTGGTCCCTTCTGCCCGCCGGAAGATGTTTGTTACGAGTGAAATTCGCAAGCGTCGGCTCGTTTGTAGGATTCATTGGATCGATTTGTCTTGAGAATTAGGAGTTCAAGAGCTGCCTGAGCCCTGGAATATTCATGTTGCTAGTAGCAAGTAGCCGTTAGTGTAAGCTTGCCTGTTTGATATTGATCGATACAAGCATTTCTTCTAAAGGATACCCCTAATGATACCTCAGATAGGAAGGGGGTCCATAAGCCCTGCTGGACCAACTTTTGATATTAAATGTTTTTTATTGTACACACTACACCAACGACAGTCTTCTTATCTCACACTTTCTCTAAACATTGCTTGTTATCAAACAGCTTTCACATTACATTGTATCTTCACACACTTATCTTACACTTCTCCTCGCATGTTTTGTCCACAAATCATCACATATCATCTCTATTCTGGTTCATCCTTGTCATCTTCTTCGTCCTCAACTTTGTCCTTAGTGTCATCCGGGTCACGATCACCTTCTTCAACAACGGAGACTGGAGCTTGAACATCTTTTCCAGTAGCAGGGTCGATCTGCACGGTGTTATCAACGTCAGCTTCTTCAACAAAGAGTGGAGCCAAACTCGTATTGCAAATGTTTCCAACCCTTTTGACAGCAAAGTAGAACGCATATTGTGAAGTTCGCACTTCCTCTCCCCAATAGAAATCATTGGCAGAAGAATCCCCACTGCAAGCATTTTCAGCCCCATACGAACTTGATGGATCTCCTGATAGATATGGTCCACCTTCAAAACAAAGGCAAAGAGACCTCGTTCTTCATTTGGATAGAAGAAGTCCCGCAAGTCTTTGTCTTCTCCCCGGTAGTCACGATAAATCTGAGCAGCAGTGCCACGGAAGCCATTCTGATCAAAACCGGCGAAGAGCATGTACGGGTATCCATTAAGTATACTGTTGTTGAAGCCGGTGGTGATTAGGATTGGATTGTCTCTACAGTCAAACTCGTCTAGACTGAATTGTCCGAGGGTGGTGATGTTTGCAGATCCGGGCATGCTTTCAGCCAAGGAACCAAATGTTGGTGTTGCAATAAGTGAATACCCAAGAGCTTCAAATTCATTCTTGATGCTGGTGAAATTATCAAAAGTATAATTGACAAGAGCAGTATTTAGTTCGGTCATGTCTGACCTAGTTGTTGCAACGATTGGTGGCTGGGAGCTCTTTGAACCTAACATGGAGAACATATCATGTGTCAGTTTTGAGCTTTAGAAGGGAAATCATTTGGAAACACTAGCTACTCACTCTTGCCGGGCTTGCTCTTTGCACATTTTGAATTAGCCATGATTGTCGTATACTCTTCTTCCGATGACAATGAGAGTGATAAAGATGATAACGATCTAGGCTTTGAGCTCAGCCTCCGTAGACGCTTCCCAGAGCTGGATTGAGGGGATGGGGTTGGGGTTGGGGAAGAGCTCGATTCGGATTCGGATTCGTCATTAGACACATACTCAGATGTTTCAGATGTACACATTTCTTCGATCCAATCCTCAATCATAACTGTGCACTCCTCCAAGTGCTTCGTATTTGGTACGAATAAGGCATAAAAGTGAGTAGAGGGTACTGAATGATTTCTCGAACAATGTAAAAGGTATGAATACTCACCCTCTTCCTTGTACCGAGGCTATCTCCTTCATCTGTATCTTTAAGGTCTTTCGCCACATCAGTCATCATACTCTTTCTCATTCGCAACTCTCTTCTCCTTCTTCGGATATCCTCTCCACCATTGCTCGCAATCATATTCTGAAGCCTATCGTCTGTATCGACATCTAATGGAAGAATATCAATGTTATCAGCATCATTGTCAGCTGGGATGAGCGAGTAATCGATAGGGAGAAAGTCTGATTCTGCGGCAGCTGATGAGTAAGTCGAGTCAACATTGTCATTGGTGTCCTCAGATGATGGAGAAGTTGGAGACCATGTTGGTACCCAAGTTGAAGAGTTGTACCAGGAATACTCATCTAAGGCAAGGCACTCTTCCAAGCTCAACGTTGCCGATATGCTTGATGTGTCTGTTTCAAGAAGACTGCTAGATACTTCTCCAGTTTTGCTAGGGCTAAAGGAGATGCCCAAGCCAATCGCTACCGCGATTAAACCCATGCCGGACACTAAGCCAATCAGCAGCAACTTCTTCTTCTTCTTTCCTTCATCATGCAGACTTGATGTATTCATGGTAGTGCTAGAATTAGATGATTCAATCTCGCTCTCATCGTCATCAAAGGTAGCATTGAAATTATCTAATGTAATCTCCTCAGCCATCTTCCGATATGTGTATAAGAGTGTATAAGTATCCTATTAATGAAGACGACGGCGGACGAGATGATGATGATGGTAATGCACCTCTATGATGGTTATTGCAATGAGAAGAATAAAGACATGCAATTGAGGAGCGAATATATTGGGGCTTGGGGTTCTATTCGATGCATCTGATGATAACTTCCTAGAGGCCCAGCAAAACAGCCAAATTTTCTACAAAAAAATGATAAGCCCCCCTCTAATAATATCTCATAATTACAGAAATCGACTGTTACTGTTATATCAAATAGAGACTCCTGCCTAGTAGTTCGGTGCATTTGATTCTACCTATCCCCCTTGCTAACACAATCCATAGAAGAGGTCGGTGAGTGTCTTCCTAACGAAGATACTACTTTTCGTTTTAGTGAGGATACTTTGGATGATAGAGTTTATCCCACTGCCAAGGCATGTAAGCACAAGTTAGTAGATATGTTGTTTCCTTTACATATACCCATTTATGCTTTTGATAATACTACATAGTCCGCCAAAGGAAGTACACCACCAGTGTTTCTACTCTCTCTACTTTCTGGTGTTCCAGCTTGAATTCCCTTCTTTATGTACCGTAGTTGTAATGATAAACCGTTATCACCCAGTGTCGAGGCTGCTGAGGCTACATTGCTTTCCATACTCACAGAGCCACTTGGCCGTGTATCAATTAGAGTTGGGTTCAATATAACAGAGTTGCAACTCAAATCTTCATCTTGTGCCATACGCTGATATCGACCGGTAATACCACCTTGGAACTTGACATGATCAGCCCCGACCAAGCCAATCATCAGCCCTCCTTCGTTAGCCTTTGTCCACTTGTATGCATTACTAGCCATTGATTCATCCCAGAGTATCCTACCACTAAAGAAGTTAGTAAATGACATATCTCCGATGATTCCCATTGATTTGTGCATATCATACGAAGGACTTATTACTAGGGATGAAGAAGAGGAACATAGTTATCATATGAGTGAACGAAGGTATCCTCGGAGATTCAAGTCGAGATTAAAGAGATGTAACAACACTCACCGTAATCAACATATGTCTTGTAGTATGGATTAGAAGCGAATGAAGCAAAGCCCGAGGGATCAGATATGTATTGTTGCATTCGATCTCTTGGTAGATTGGGCAGTCCACCTTCTTCAACTTTGTTCAAATCTTCCGTATTAACATTCAATGCTATGAGTGGTATATTCAACTCTCGGCATGCTTCAAAGATTGGTAGATAATTCTCAAAGCTCCATGACCATCTCTTTTCCCACTCGACTTGTTCATACATTTCTTGTGCTGATATCTGTTTGGATATATACTGATCTAATACTGGCTGGAATTGCAATTGCACCATTTCAAGACCTACTGACATTTTACCATTATTCTTATTCTTCTGTCGTTGTTCATGTATACTTCGTACGAATTGTGCTTGCAACATATGATCTTGTGCAGAGTTGTGATGCTCACCAAGCCATATTGTACCTCCTTTCGTATTGGCTAACAATTGATTCAACTTGTTTGGCTGTACTTGTTTGATCTTTGGATCTAACTTTGATGATGCATCTGGGAATATTTGATATGTTGTGTATTGCAATTGTTGTTGTGTATCGTCGTCGGCTAATGCAGAATTAGGTGATATCCATCCCGATGTAGATATCACTCCTGCAAATGCCGAAGCTGATTTGATGAGCATATCCCTTCTACTACTACCATTTTCAATGGAGAAAGAGTTTGTATATACCGCTGATAAACATACATAAGATATGAACTTGAAAAGTAATGACAATGATGACGACATTGTTGATCTAATAAATAATATATGAAAAGAAGAAGATGCACTCTGTGATATTTCTATTATTTTGATGTGAATCTTTTACTTTTGTGATATGGTTTGCTTTTTAGTTTCACACAACAGATCTTATGCTGTACTCTCCACAGCCCTACCACTTTGTTCTAATGCTACTAATGTTGTTATTCTGACTCTTTGTGTAGTGCAAGAGCGTGCAGTTCATGCCGTCGATATGTAGTCGATTGTCGAGTCAGCTAATAATTAATAATAAGTAAAAGAGACCATTATGCACTAGAGGCACAAGAAAGAGTATTGAAACATGGCGTTGGGATAATAGGGCTGATTGCAATAGATAGGAACTTCCAATATATATCATCATTGGAGCATTAATTAATAGTAATTGATACGCTTGTTGTGTAGGCAATCGATATCAGCGTCAATATTACAAAGGATACCCTCTCACTCCCAACAAAACACACAAACACACATAACTTCTAACTTTCTTATACCTCTACTCTCTACTCAACTTCTAAATAGAGCAATATGTCAACACAAGCTCGAGGATTAAACAACTTCATATCCGACCTTCGTAATGCCAAGAGTAAGGAAGAGGAAAGTAACCGCGTCGAATTAGAACTAGCTAAGATACGAAAGAAGTTCAACCCCGGAGATACGAAACTAGCCCCCGATGGCAGTAATCCGTCATTATCATCCTATCAGCGTAAGAAGTATGTGTGGAAATTAGTATATATACATGTATTGGGATATGAGGTAGATTTTGGTCATTCCGAAGTATTGGCTTTGGTGCGTTCAAAGAAATATTCTGAAAAGACAGTGGGATATGTCGCATTAAGTTTATTACTACGGGGTAGTGATCCTGTCATGGGAACGATTGTTGATACCATGAAACGAGATTTAACAACAGCCCCTAATACTAATAGTTCTAAAAAGTCATTAAAAAAAGGCGGTGTGAAGAATGATGCCATACAGTGTTTGGCATTATGTTCATTGGCGAATATATCAGGATTGGAATTAATACAAGCCATGCATGTGGAAGTTCAACATGTATTGGTATCGAAAACATCTACTGAACATGTTAAGAAGAAGAGTGCATTGTGTTTATTACGATTAACACGAACATCTCCCAATTTGATATCAGGACGAGAATTTGCACCACATGTTGGTAATTTGTTACAGGATAAACATTTGGGTGTATTAACAAGTGTTATGAACTTGTTAAATGGATTAGCATCTCAACATTCGGCAGATTATGAAAGTTTAATCCCCAATGTAGTGCATGTTTTGAGTTTATTGGTAATGAAGAAACAGTGTGAAAGGGAATACTTGTATTATCGTACTCCAAGTCCGTGGTTACAAATTAAACTATTAAAATTCTTACAATTATATCCAAATGCAGTGGAGGGTCATGATATTGGAGGGATGGGTGGTAATGAACATGTTGGACAACTAATTAATGTGGTGGGGAGGATTGTATTTGAAACTGAAGTATCAGACTCGATTAATAAATCAAATGCTGACCATGCTATATTATTTGAGGCAGTGAACTTGATTGTAGCCTGGGGAACAACCTGTCCATCGGAAATGCTGGAAGGTGCAATGCGCATCCTAGGCAAGTTCATATCAGTTCGGGAACCTAATATCCGTTACTTGGGATTAATGACAATGGCAAAACTTGCCCAGATTGAGGGAAGTGTCGAGGGAGCGAAGAAACATCAGGCAACTGTGCTGGTATCGCTCAAGGATGCTGATATTAGTGTCAGACGACGGGCATTAGACTTATTGTTTGTTATTTGTGATACAGATAATGCCGAACAGATTGTAGATGAACTCGTGGCACACTTGGTTGTTGCTGATGCGACTATTCGGGAGGAAATGGTGCTCAAGATTGCCATCCTTGCTGAGAAGTATGCCACAGACTTGCGTTGGTATGTTGATACGATACTTAAGCTGATATCCATCGCCGGCGATTATGTGAGTGATTCAATTTGGCATCGAGTAGTTCAGATTGTGACAAATCATCCTCAGGGAGATCTGCAGGGGTATGCCGCAGCAACTCTGTTTGTGGCCGTGACTCCCCATCGTTGTCATGAAACTACCGTTTGTGTAGCGGCCTATGTGTTGGGTGAGTTTGGCTTCTTAATTGCCGAACGAGCTGGAATGAGCGGAGAGGAACAATTCCAAGTCTTACATCAACATTGGTTTAATGTCGATACAAAGACACGAGCAATACTCATTAGTACATATGCGAAATTGGCCAACTTGTATGAAGAGTGTCGTCCTCTTGTGGCACCAGTCTTTGCTAGAAGTAAAAACAGCATTGATGTGGAAGTACAGCAACGATGTGCCGAGTATGCATCAATGAGAGAGGCATTCAGTCCTGAGGCTGTGGAGGATTTGCTGCGAGAGATGCCCCCATTTGAGGATAAACGACGAAGTGCTCTTGAGATGAGACTACTCGAGAAGGAGGGCGAGGATAGTGCAGCAGTAACAAAGGCATCTACGCCGAGTGAAGTTGAGCAGCAACGAATGCTACAGAGTGCTCAAATGTTGAGTAATCCTCCAATAGAAGAAGAGTTGGAGCCCTTTGATGAGCAAGCGGATGAAGATGCAGCAGCTGATATGGAGAACGAAGAAGAAGCTCAAGAGCAGGCTCCAATATCACCTTCAGGAGGTAGTGTGGAGAATGGTGTTGCTCAGAATGGCTCATCTGCTGCACAGGTCCAGGGCATACCGAAGGAACTCATCCCGGCCATTCGCAAGGCATTTTCTAATCTCTGCACTTCCCCATCGGGTGTGCTGTTTGAGAACTCTAAGCTCCAAGTGGGCGTGAAGCATGAATATGTCGGTGCACAAGGGCGTATATCAGTCTTCTTTGGCAATCTCCATTCTTCTCCACTGCAAAACTTCAAGGTCAAGGTTGATAGACCAGATCACCTTCGGATGCAAATGCAAGGGACACAAGATTTGTTAGACGACGGCGAGTCTGACTCGACTGGGTGTACGGTGGCAACAAAGACACAAGCCAAGTTATTAGTGCTTGTCGAAGTCACGGCACCCTTTGATGATGCTCCATCACTTAGAATATCATTCGAGACGGAAGAAGGGGAAATGCACGAGTACCCACTACGTCTTCCACTAGTTGCAACATGTTTCATGGAGCCAGTTAATCTTGACCCAGGTG
>Ga0075437_13779_pt1 | contig 13270 bp, 14 predicted proteins | sample MintriMetagenome_FD_74266 | JGI IMG/M metagenome (GOLD analysis project Ga0075437, IMG submission 74266) | Marine eukaryotic communities from Monterey Bay, USA to study complex ecological interactions - Minidiscus trioculatus and... | ecosystem: Environmental > Aquatic > Marine > Unclassified...
CCCATCATCATATTCACCGGTGTAATGGGTGATATGTTACTGTTTAACTGATACTGCACACCTGATACTACCTGGTCAGCACGATTTTGAAGTTTTTGTTGCATCATCATGACTTGAGTAGGATTGCCAAGAGCCATTGCTGAGGCCATTGCGGCTAAAGATGAAGATGATGATCCGTTAGATGATGCATTAGATGCACGTGATGGTACCTTGTGCATTGATCCCTGGGAGCTAGTCCTATATTGCAATGAAGGGTCTACTTGAGATGGCATCACAGCAGCTGCTGAAGGTACAGCTTGAGGTGGATGTTGTACTTCATCATAAAAGTGCACAGAGTGTGGCGTAGGGAGAGTACCCATTGACATCGAGGTACCTGTGTTATTGGTAAGCGCACCCGAACTATCTCTAGCTCTGGCATTAACAAAGCTTTCTAATGAGGGAGAGGTATTTGGTAGGTTTCCAACCATTTTATTATTTGTATGTATACTGTTTGGCTGAGAGGATGATCTTAAAATTGATGTAGGCATCATTTGAGCAGCAGGTTGTTGATGTTGTTGCTGTTCTACTGCAATATCTGCAGCGGGTATATTATTGCTGTCATGCGATGCACCATCATTTGCTCCGAGGAAATATGAAAGTAGATGATCTGGAATGCATATAATTTGGTACATAAATATTGCAAAAAAGTTGAGACATAAGATGTGCACAAAATTATATTGCAAAATGTGTAGATATACAATACATACCTTCCTCTACATCCCATTGGATTGAATTTGCAGCTACAGTTGCGGGCTGTGGGGGTTTACCGTTATTGTTATTAGTATTCATAACATCAATATGATTGAACTGAGGTAAATTGCTATAGCTGCCTAATTTCTCTTCTTCATCTTTATTCATTCTTTTAGTGCGTCTACCTTTGCAGTGTTGCCTATGTTTCCCCCTATTCAGTTCAGTCCGGCTATTGATAAGAGCCTATCAATACCTTCTACTTATATCAATATCAACGCCGTTTTGATGATATCACCTCTCCACAAATCTTATGACCTGTTATTTACCAAATGGCAGCAGCAGATTTTTTTTTGGTGGCGTGTCTTTGGCCTGGGGGTCCTTAGTATTATGTAGGTCTACGTATTGACCTCAAAGGAATGCTCGCTCAAGCTCGATCAAGCAAGACTCTCTCGACTCTTCTTGCTCTGAGCTGGTCTAAGGCAAGACGGAGTTGATCACATAGAGAGTACGCTCATAATTTGGATATACACAACATAAGAAGAGAGATGAAGAAACAGACGAGATTTGACACGGTAGAAATCCAATTCTACTCGACGACAATATCAGACAATCCAGGGGGAATGCTTGGTCCCTCAATTGAGCTTGGCTCACCAATTTCTTCACCTTATATCAGGAGGCTAAGTACGTATGAAAGAGCTCGAGACTTGGGCAATAAGAAGAAGAGATTGTACCTATCTCATGATCAGAGAGAGAGGATGCTTAAGAATGCGGACTTTTCCGACCAAGACATACATAAGGCAATGCGGAAGAAGAACCAGTTAATACGAATGAGACGACGAAGTGCTCGGCTGGGGCCCGTATCTAATATCAAACTGAGACTTCAAGCGGAAAAGAGATACATGAAGGTTAATACAGCAAACAGAAACTTGAAAGAACTCGGAAAGGAAGACGGAAGCTTGTTTCATGATCACTCAGATGTATATAATGGATGGTTGATACCTCAAATAACTCTATTCGATACTTGCTAATGACGTTGAACAGAACTATGATATGAACCAGCTGTGCTGCACATACACAACATGTCAAGAGTAGACGACGCCAGTAATGTACATATAACCATCGAGTTGAAATGAAGAGAATCATTCTATGTAAAGCAGTCGCGTCTCTACTTCACTTCTCTCCTTTCCTCTTTCGACAAATGTCTCAATTCTCTACTCAGATGTTGCTATCAGTCCATCTACAAATTGACCGATTGTGTAGGCTACGGTTGCACATGCGCCACCGAGAAGAAGTGTTTCTAGGCCACATATGAACCAATTGGCTGCGCTAAAGATACTTTTAACACTACGCGTTGTTGTGTGTATAGAATGAAAAAAGTCAAAAAGAGGTTAGAGTGAATACAGTACAAATAATGACGAGATGTAGGGGACAGAATGGCTACACCACTGTTATAAATCGAGTGATGAGAAAAGTGAAAGTCCGATCTAATGTTTCTGTTGCGCAACTTTGGAAGGCGATGCAGTATTTCTAACTTCATGCCAAATGAGTGTTACGCTTTTTTCTTCTTCCCTCCTTTCATATCACACATTAAATAGACTTACCAGCCCATTCCAAACAATACTAGACCTGTTATTATGCATGCTGCAGTAAACAATACCTCTTCACCAAGAGTGGGAAATAGTGCTGGGATAATAACATATCCTAACAGCGGTAGTGAACCAAATGTAGCAAAAGCACAGAACATGACCACTCCCTCCTTCATACTTTCAATTTTGTGATCTTCTTCTGGTACTTGCAATGCTAACTCCTCAGTCATCATGATATCTACAAAGAAATCTTTATACTTTGCCATTGTTTCAATAACCTGTGTGGCATCCTCTCTATTCATACCTCTACTTTCATAAATATCTATCATCTCTCGTATCTCTCCCTCGGGATCTGATATGAGGAAGGGAGGGGGTGAAATAAATTAGACACATCTTATGCACACATAAACCATTTTGATATGCATTGCAACACAACTTACAATTTTCCATCTCCCAATTCTCCCTTCTTCTTTCACTCAATATCCATTCATTCTCAGCTTTTGAACTAAGGAATTCACCGACACCCATTGCAAGTGCTTAATATTGAATACAACATACAATGATGGTATAAGTTTTAATTGAATGGGAAAACCAAATGATACACCTATATAAAACTAACTTACCATCAGCAAATATATTGGAAAATCCTAAAACTAGAACAACTGGCACAGCCATATTACCACCAGCAGCGCCGGCTACTATGGCAAATGAGGTAAGTATACCATCCAAACCACCGAATATCAAGGGCTTCAAGAAACCGCCTTCGGTTTGATGCATCTCTGTTGATACATCATGGCGTGTATCATGAAAATCTCTGCAACAATATATGAATTATGGATAATGTTTAGAAGAATATAAAATGCAGCCACGCCATACCGAGCAAACCACATAGCATATCATTGTTCAACAACAAATTACTCACCTTGAAGCCTCAGTGTCTTTTCCATCGTACGCAATTCTCGCGCCATTAGAGGTAAGAGATGTCCTTTCATCCGTCAAAGACATGATTATATGTTGTATAGAGGAGTGTTGTAATAGGATCTATCCATCCATGCACCGATAAACTAATCAAGAAGAGGTCTACTTCGAGTCAGCAAATAAATAAATGCAGTATAAAAGTACTAAAGGATATTTCTATACTCGTATTGGCTCATGAAAGTACGGCTCTCTCATGAAATTGTCGTACTCTGTCTCTTCATGATCGATTTACTAGAGTTCATGTTTTACTATACATATATTTATGCATTCAACTAAATTAGATCATCTATTTGAACAAATCATATCTCTCGTAGCAGCAGATGAGAGCCGTCAAGGAACCACATAGGTATCACAATCTCTGTGTCTTGAAATACTTCAACCTTTTTCTAATCCTCTGTGCTTCTCCTATCCTTGTCCTAACTTCCTACAGTAATGTTGGACGCAATCATACCATGATGCAAAGTTGCTAAAACAAGCTCACCCGAGAAATATTCTCCATCTGTCTCAATAACAATTGGTCTACCACCCCAGTGAAATGATAAGATGACACCCTCATCGTCATCATAGGATGCAGAGTTGTTCTGTGCACAGTACTGAAGCATTGCCTGGGGACAGAGAGGAATCAAATAGAATTAGAGACTTTATCATGGTTCCTGAGAAGCAACACAAATGAACATAAACATACCTTTGCCTCCTTGATACTGAATACCAGAATCACCTTCTCATTCACATCCATTGGTGGCTTCTCGCTTTCCTTTTCATAGTCTTCCTCTTCCTCTTCAACATTTTGTTCACTCTCATTTTCAGACTCGTCACTCACAGCAGCATTATCATCCCCCCTCTTCTTCTTTGATTGCTTCTTTTTGCCCCGGTTACTACGGAAGTCATACTCATCAAACTCCTCAGCACCCGTACTAGTTTCTGTCTTGAGTACTGCATTCCTTGCAGCCGCCGCTTGCAACACTGCATTCTGTTCTCCTACACCGCTACCACTACCCTGTTGTTGAATCTCACCAGGATGAAAAGATGTAGCAGTTACAACCTTGAGTTCATCATCAATTGTCAAGGCCACCTCGGCTGTACGACGTAATGGATCAAGTAATCGTAGCCATAACCTCGGATGTGAAACTATCTCAGACCGAGTACGACGTTCGGCAATCGATGCTGATAATGTAATACCATTGGCATCAGTTACACCCACTTTGTGCAGTACACGGAATATACCCCCATTCATCATGGAATTATTGTTTGGATTCATATCACCATTGGACTTTGGTGTTGGTCGTTCAATAAAGAATTCAAAGGATAACATCATTTTGTCTGTATTCTTGGAGATTGAATCATCATTATTACCATCCTCATTCTCATGATTGTTATTCCTCTTCATTTTACTCTGCTTACGTCTTTTACTACGTGATCGACTACGTTCACGTGCAGACATTGAACCACGACGTCTCCTTTCCCTGTCTTCATTGTCGTCATCATCTTCATCATCATCTTGGTGATTATCATCCCTTGATCGACTACGATTACGATTCTTCTTCTTTTTCTTCTTCTGGTTCAGACCAAAGTAATTACCCTTATCATCCATACCTTCACTACGGATACGAAGTGAACATACACCCTTCCTTGGACGTAATATTGAATGTACTGATCTAACAGGTACTCGGCATACATATCGGGTATCAAATTCATCTTCACTGTTATCTTCATCATTGCCTCCTTTATTCTTTGTAGTAGTAGGAGGTGCACTACACCGTTCAAAGAATTGTGAATCAAAGTGGAATTTACCATATGCACTCTGTGTTATTTAAAACCAAATATTATGTATGTATTAGTATTGATATTGATTTAAAGATAGTACTATGGAGAACAAAACAAAACAAATACTTACCTTTGCATCATTCAAACTTGATAAAGTTAATCCACTCATTTCATCAAATGATAGATATAAATCTTTACCAATCTTGCCAAGACATGTTATTGATGCTGAGAATCGTTTTAGATTATGCGGTGGTATTGTAATATCCATGCTTAATGTATATTGCGTTTGATTTTAGTATGAGTTAATTTAGTATGAGATGCGTGAGCAACTTTTTATTGCGACTTGTTGAGAAATAGTATCGCGCTTTCGGACTCTATCTCTTCTTAATTATAAAAGCATAGTACTATAGACATTCAACGCCACTACTAAATGCACTAATGAGTATATAAAGATGTACACACAATATATTATGGTTCAACCAACCTCATTCACAATCATACATTTACACCAAAGACTCCCCATTATTATATGTACAACTTTTAACTACTTTTACATGTTAGCTATCACGTGTGCCGTGCTCACATTGACCGTATATACCTCTCGTATTCGAGATCGGTGATTAATTGTATGTGGTATATAATTGCAAAATAAGTTACATATTGTCGGCGATTTCCAACCACAATCTGAAAAAAGTAGTTAACAACAAGTACACACATACTTCAACAATATATCAATTTGATTGTGATTTAGATCTGGGATGGCGTACAATACCCAGGTTATAAGAAATATACCGACTTAGATTACCAATAAAAACAGTCTGAATTAGAATATACACTGGTACTTTTACAAAAGACTTGCACAATACATAAATACATCAAATAAATGAAAATGGATGGCAACAACAACAAACTAATCAGTTACAAACAAAAACAACAAAGTCAAATAACTCAACAACCTAGAGAGATATTAGAAGAAGATGAATATACATCCACCCTCTCACACATAGTTACCAGAGATTACTACCCATCTCTTCATACACTTCGGAGAGATGCTGCAATATTGGATGCACGTAGTCGTGGAGATATATCGAGTGCGGTGGCAATTCGTAGAATGCATCGTAAAGATGAAATGCAAAGAGAACATGATTGGAAAGAAGAAATGGAGGAGGAAAGTAAAGCTCTTCAAGAAGAAGAAACTGAGACTTCGATAATGCCGTATATCAATCATCAAAGTAACAAAATACAAGTTCGGTCTAAGCCACGACCATTAAAACATGAAACAATTACTGGCTTTCATGCCCGAGTAACATCGGAGGATAATGCAGAATACGAATCAGTACAAGAAGAAGAACGAAAAGATAGAGAGAAAAAGCTAGGTATTATATATTCTACAAAAGAAGGTAAAGAAGGTCGGTTAATGATTGAAGCTGCAATGAATAATACCGAAAAGGAAGAAGTTGTCAATCCATATAATAAGGCTTCAAGGGCATTAATGGGATGTGATACGCCTATCGAGTTGAGTTCAGATTTATATGATGCTGCTCCTTCGACTGGACTCCGAATAACTCAAGATGGTGGTGAAGATAGAAAGAAGAGCGCTGCAAATAACGGGTTAGGAAGGAATGGATTATTCTTCCAACCTTTTCATCGTCGTTTGGAGAATAACCCAACAAATACGGGACAATTGACGTTAACTTCAGATGGGGCTGCAACTTCTTCCTCTGGGGGTACATTTCTTGCACTTGAGAATAATACTAATACAGCAAGTAGCAAGGAAGATGATAATAACAAACCAGACAATCTACTAATGCCACCGCCACCCGCAAGACAATCTTCTGCAATAGTGAAACACGGAAGTTCCATCCAACCACCACCTGCCACGAATTCCAAAACTATAGATGATCGATGTCAACTAATTGAATATCTACCAAAACCAGCAGTTCCAGACATCAATCCGCCTGCTACTAGATTTCCCTATCAAAATGAATCGAGACTACTTGCAAAGACCAGCAATAGTTTGGGACATGCATATAATCGCCAGAAGAGTATTCAGAGTATGGGATCATTTACAGAGGCTAGTGACACCACAGATTTAGATGCAAGTCCGAGATCGCTAGAGAGGGAAAGAGCTGCTAGACATAAAGCTCGCAAGCGAGAGAATGAGACGTTTGTTGCCATGACGCCATTAATTAGGCATGGTGAAGGTCGTAGTACAAGTAAGAAGCAAGGAGGAGAACAGAGTGCTTCTGACGAGCCAATAATGACTTGGGGAAATGTTAAAGGTACTCCTTTAGTTTTGTCAAACTCAGCAGTAGACGGTCGAGATGACACTTCAGCAGATTGGGAGCCTACTCGTCCAATTGATGCCCATTCATTATCATCTGGCAATGATGCTGGTAGCGAATCGACACCAGCATTTGATGTAGTTGATGATAATAGACGAGAAAAGCTAGCGCGTCGAGCCGAGAAGAAGCTAATAGAGCGTTCGAAAACATACAAAGGTCGAAGAAGAAAGGATGATAATGATGATGATCGGTCTGTGATGAGCTCTCGATCTGCAAGTAGTATGGCTTCGGGAACCTCATTCAAAAGAAGGGAATCGTTGACACCGGCTGCTCGGGCTCTTTTAGAGGCAAGCAATAATGCTCATCAATCCAAAAAGCAGAGAAAGTTAGGTATGTTCCACTCAAGTCAGAATTCTAGGAGCAGAGATTCCTTTGGTTCGTCGTTACGCATGTCATACACACCAAATAGAGATGGTGATAGTAGAAGAAAAAGAAAAAGTTCTTCCTCCTCCTCCATATCTTCTTTGCGCCGAGCAGCGGGAGGAGCTACTCCTCGTTGCCATACTTCTCTTAAATAGAGAGGTAGGTTAATGTCAATACATATAATAACATAATCAACATACTTAAAAGCTTAGCTCTGAGATATAGTTCTCTTGCTGGGTACTGTGGCATACTTTAACTTATGGCACAGTCAATTGTACTTTTCAAAACACTCAATTACTTGCCCTTACCCTTTTGTCCCCTGATAGCTTTCCCCTTTTGTTCATATATTGTATCTTAGCAGAAGAGAACTCAGAAATCTGGTCCAATAAAACCTCCAACTCTTGCCATCTCTTCAATCTGACCGGGGATAGTAATACCTGTCCAATACTCTGTTAATAATCCAACAGTTAAGAAGAACATTGCAAATCTACTATTGTAAGTCTCAGCCATGGGTACGAATCCAATAATACGCGCCTCTTCATATTCCTTCTCCTTTCGAATTTTGCGATACTTCTCTTCAATCTTTGTTAATTCAGTAACCTGTGCTGCCAAGTCTATTTCATTCACTACTAATTTACCAGGAACATTCTCGGTTATCCAATCATCATCAGCGGCATACTCTGCATCCCAGTCATAATCACCTTTAAGTGCTGGTAGATTTGGATTATCTGGATTCATGGCTGGTTCGTCGTCTCCTGCCTCTGCGGCTTTTGCAACTGCAGTACCCTGTACTTTGGATGGATCTACTTCAAATAATTGAGTACTTATTCTTTGTGCAGATGGTGTAACGAATGCATTTGTACTTGTGAAGGAAGATAGAATAGTCAAGAGGAATGTTAAGTTTGCCTTTGCCATTTTGTGTTGTGTATTGTTATATAATTCGTTTTATAACCCTAACTATACAGACAATTAATATACTGATACTGTTATGATATGTATAATAGATGTACAGTAGTGGAAATGATAGTGGCAGTGCTAATAGACGCGAGCGAGTCTGTGTTGTTATTGCTTTGTTGCAAAGAATGACGATTGTGAAGATGGTGGGCCTGTGGTCTCACTTTAACACTTGGTAGAGACCGAAATAGGTTAGGTTATAATCTATTTATAGTTGAGGTAGTTGCATATCAAGGACGAAGTTGGATGAAGTTGTTACCTACCAGTTTTTATTGCTCTGTTTAGCGACGTTAATATATTTTATAAGGGGTATATCAATCGATAAGTTAGCATTAGATTTAGTAAGTTGTAGGGTGAAAACACAAACATATCAAGTAGAAAGATACATCCAGTTGGAGAATTATGGATTGCAACAACATGAATGATGCATGGGAATTAGATATGGGAATTAGTGATGGTAATTGTGACGATGTTAATAGAAGAAGACAAATCCGTAGAGCATCTAAAACATCATCTGATTTGCTCACTCGATACAATAAACTTCTTGATAGGTATCCTTTACGAACTAAGATGTGCACATCATTCATATTGTCTGCATTCGGATCAGCATTAGGTAGTTATCTATCTAATACAAAGGATGATAAAAGAACACAACATAGAAATAATAGTAATTGCAAAGCAAAATCTATCAATTGGGTTGATGTATTAGCTTATGCTATGCAGTGAGTATTCTACAATGAGGTTGTATCAAAATTGTAATGTTTGTGGTGCATATCTCAATGTAACTCACTCTGAACATAACCATATCGTTTTTCGTAGTGGAGGCTTGATTAATGCACCAATAAGCCATTACTGGTTTGAGTGGCTATCAATCAACGGCCCTAGCTCCAGTACTGCTTCAGTTCTTGTTGATCAGTTAGTTGTTCAACCGCCGCTGTTAGTATGTAAGTATTATTATATCTTCTTGGTTTTTGTATCATCCATATATCTCTATCACCGTATTCTAACATTACAAATCAACACCAATAATATATTACAGTAATGTTTGTCTGTCTTGATGTTCTAAGAGCAAACATACGAACTACTATGAATCAATTTCAACAATCACATGTGATATCAAAGGCAGTAACTCAAGCAATTGAGGTAGTACCAAACTCTTGGCGGTTTTGGCCAGCAGCAGTCTACTTAACTTTCAAATATTTGAGAAAGAAACACTATACGGTTGCTCTGAACTTGTGTAGTATCGGCTGGACAGTGTATCTTTCCCGTGGTGGCGCAGGAGGTAGTGAGAGAGATGAAACAAGTTGATATTAACAATTCAGCAGGCAAAAGGAATTAATATATTCTTGGATAATAAGTACAAAGAATATTGACGGCTGACGCAAATGCAGCCAGGATGAACACAGATGATTGTTTTATATTGTAAAAGTACTGCCTTCTACTGTTGCTGTGTTATTTTATCTTGCCTGTCTTTTCTGCATTAGTCAGACAGACAAACAAACTATTACAGCAACTCACTCTATCTAGATCTTCTCCTACTATCACTACTACTTGACTTGAAATACTTTTTTGATAAATTATTAAGCCACTTTGAGAGATTCTCTGAATCAAATGATTTGCCTTCATATTTTATTATCTCTTCATTGTTAACAAGTGCTATCAAATGAGGATACTTCTTGACAGAGTATTCTTTTCCCATCTGGACGTTGCTACCACGACTCTCACCAAATGCACTAAAACCATCTTGTCTATGTCTATATGCTAATGATGCATAAAGAGGAGATGTTTCATATTTATCTGTGAGTAGAAGAATGGATATTGAAGGATGTCCGGGTGTAGATGATGTAGAAAGGAGTCTCGATTGTACATGAGCTTTTGAGTTCACATTGATGACCAACCCATCCATGTTAATTAGTGAATTTGTTGTGTAATCATGAAGTTGCTTTGCATTCCGAAGGGCATCATCGTCTGTAATGACACTTTCACTACCATTGAGAACGGTTGCGAATGATGGTACCTTGTCTCCTCCTAGCTTTGATTTGCAGAACTTCTTTGCAACAGCATCAGAGCAATCTACAGCACCAACTTTGAAAGTCATATAGTTCTTGCTACCTTTGGCTTTCTTAAGCACTCCTTCCGAGATCTTCTTTGCAATAGAAACATATTGTTGTGTTGTTGCATCCTCGTCAAACTTCTCCTTGTTATAAAATAGTAGTAGCCATGGATGTTTAGATTTGGAATCTGGAAATTTGGCTTTGCCGAGAGGCACAACCCCGCTAGGATCATCTTTCAGTACGGGAGGTTCTTTTCGCTGCTGTTGCTGTCGTCTTTGTTGTCTACCACCGCCTCCACCTCCGCCTCCGCCTCCGAAACCACCCATGTTTCCAAAGATATCTCCAAATCCTCCCATGTTTGGCATACCGCCTCCTCCTCCCATTCCTGATCCACCAAACTGTAATAAACCATAAGAAAGATGATATGAGTAAGAGAGTATTCAGCTTTGCAAATAATATACGATGTAAAGTCACTTGCCATCCCTTCGAACATTTTGAAAGCATCTGCATTATTAAAGCTTGCTCCTCCACCACCGCCACCGAAGCCTCCTCCAAAGCCACCAAAACCAGCTTCTTCAGGATCCATTCCTTTCTCTAATGCATCTAATCCATTCTGCCCATATTTATCATACGTTGAGCGTTTCTTCTCATCACTAAGAACATCATATGCAGCAGATACTTTCACAAATCTATCATTGTGTTTCTTCTTATTCTTATCATTCTTTGCAGATGATAGATTTTCATTTGGTTTGAATTTATCTGGCTGTTATATTGAGAAAGAGATGTATGGAAGAAGTGAGACATTCATAACACATGCATGCAAATCATACTATCGTTACTTACATGATACTTCAATGCCAGTTTACGATATGCACTCTTGATATCTTTAGCTTTTGCATTTGCTTTTAGACCTAATGTCTTGTAATATTCACTTGGGTCGCCAGCATTCTGTTGAGCTTGCTGACCACCACCATATTGTTGTTGACCACCGCCGTACTGTTGACCATATTGCTGACCGTATTGTTTTTCATACTGTGCTTGTTGCTGCTTTGCATATCGTTCATACTGCTTTTGATCGAATCCTCCACCACCAAAGCCATTCATATTAGGCATCTGGAAGCCGCCGCCCATGTTAGCATATGGATTCTGTTGCTGTTGTCTTCGTCTTTGTTGTTGAGCTCTCCTCTGTTGCTGTTGTCTTCTTTGTTGACCCATACAACACACAATTGCCAATAATAATATTATAACTCTCATCTTCTTTCTATTTTGATATAATCTTTGATTGTTTAAGTGTGACAACATCATGCTTGTTGATATCTATGTTGTATAATAATATATCTTTGAAAATTGATACCAAAATAGAAGTTGTGTTTCAACTTGTGTAGGCCACCCGATATCGTCTGACCGCTCCCTAAGCTTTTGTTTTTAATAATATATGTTCCTAACAATACAGAGTCTGTGCTTGGATGCATAGTCGTCGATAAGAAGAAGGCAATAGCAATTAGATTTCCACTCGAAAAGTACTAAAAAGTGAAGCTACTTGTACGAAATGTCGGTTCTTCCCAAATGGTGTAGGTATCTACCTATAAAGTTGTTTGGTTATTCAGTTATTGTTAGTTAGTTGGTGTTGTATTGCAATAGAGATGTCGTCAGCATATGATACATGCCCGGATTGGGCACCAGCATTGTAAGAAGTCTTTATTTATTGCTTTGTTTGATGGAGTGGATTGGAGTGTGGCAGTGACTATAGTTCACCAAGTCAAAAGTTTTGCTGCAACTTGCAACCAACGCCAAAATATGCTGTTTGCATAGTATTATCGTATAAGTATTGGAACTGCTCGTATACATATATGTTGCAATGGTTTAGAGAACTAGTAGGAAGTTGCAATTCAGCTGCTGGAAATATACATCAACAACTTTATCAAAATGTTTTGTACACATCTTATGCACTCACTCACAATTTTTGCTTTCGTACTTTTTAATATCAGTGGTTATATTGGTGCAGGATCCTGTATGATCCTAGCCAACTTTGGTTCAGCATGGGGAACATGGCAAGCTGGATTAGGTGTATGTAAAATGGGTATAGATTATCCCAAGGGTGTAATAAAGAACATTGTACCAATTGTTATGGCGGGTGTTTTGGGTATTTACGGATTAATTGTTGCAGTTATTTTAACACAATCTATTAGACCACCAGCCGCGGATGGTACTACTAGTTATTCAATGTATAATGGATATGCTCATATGGCTGCTGGTTTGTGTTGTGGTATCTCATGTTTAGCTGCTGGCGGTACTATTGGTGGTAAGTAGTTATGATTGTGCGGTTTGATATTTATTTTTGTAATTATTTTTCTAAAATGGTATACATATTAAACACATTGATATGAATTAGTGATTGGAGATGCTGGTGTACAAGGATTTGGACTCCGTGCATCAGGAGGAAAGCGTGCTTGGGCATCAGAAAGTGAAGGTGGAGATGATGTTGGTCTTGGAGGAA
>Ga0075437_10841_pt1 | contig 13251 bp, 14 predicted proteins | sample MintriMetagenome_FD_74266 | JGI IMG/M metagenome (GOLD analysis project Ga0075437, IMG submission 74266) | Marine eukaryotic communities from Monterey Bay, USA to study complex ecological interactions - Minidiscus trioculatus and... | ecosystem: Environmental > Aquatic > Marine > Unclassified...
CCTCCTACTCCCTCTCTTCTCTGATATTTGTCTTTACAAGTCATCACATGAACTAACAAAAGTTGCACAACTCTCTCTCTCTCTCTCTCTCTCATCTTAACTTTCAGTCTTCGTCCGGCTCCTGATAAGTATACTCAAAAACGAGGATTGTGCCTCCTAACGTCACTTAGTGGCTGTCCCGATCCTCGGGATGTACCTGAGTGTGATGCTGTTGATTGCAAACGGTATACTTCCTCTGGCACTAGCTACAGCAAGTTCGCACTCATTCAACTAGATACTTGTAAATTCCAGGTCACTCGTCGTGTTTCATTAACTGACCAACAAGATGAATTCTTGGTGGATGATAACGATAATGATACCACCGGTACTACAACTTCCACAAGTGATGATACATCTGCATATGAGCAGGGCCTCCGCGGAACTTTCCGTCAGCAGAAAATGCAAGCTAATTAATTGAACTCATTAATATCGTGTGGGTGGGTGGGTGGGCACGGTGGTTCTGTATTGTTGTATGTATTGAGACATTGGGTGAGATTCCCACACATCAGATGAAAGAGCACTGAATGTCTGTCATAGAGTTGAGTAGAATTGTAATGATTAATGCATGCTGTTGGCATCTACCACAATTCTTTTCCGTATCGTAATGTAATAGTGTCTCATAGTATCATACTCCAATCATATAGTAATATGATGACTTTTATATCTTGTATAGTAATTGTTGCGGAGAGTGGAGGAGGAGGGTTAGTATTTATAAGTGATATAGTTTTCGACTCAAGCCCAGATCAAAGGGTGGGCTGTGACCATTGTGCACAATTAACATCTGCTTACCTTGGCATGGAAAGGTGTAGTATTGATAATTTCCACAGGGGGGTATGCTTGGGTACTTGCGTCGTTGATAATTTCAACGTTGGGATCGGCCGATGTAGATCCTTGGAGAAGGGCTACGATTGAGAATAGCTGGATGATCTTCATGTTTATGTTTGATATTACTTGATATACTTGGATAGAAGGCGTCTTATTGCTTTGTTTGATGATCAGATTTTGTTATTTTATGAGGTGAGATTGCAACATTTGATCAAGAAGTAGCCAAGAAGGTCTGAGTCGGGTGGGATACTAGTATCCCGGAGTTCATACAGCTTATGTGATGTTGAGGCAAGATCCTTATTAGCTTCCACAGTACAAACACACGGCCAGTATGGTAAGTGGGATACTCTACTCAGATTCAGAGAACTCGAGTGATATAGAGATGAATCATATTTGGCTTGGGTTTAGCCAAGATACTTTCATTCCCTCGAGGTAAAGTAGTAAAGAATTGTCTCTCATACTATTCGTGTTCAAGATTCTTTTGTCCAATATAATGCTCAGAGCAGTTGATATGATTATAGTGTCTTGTCTCCTCCAAGTCAAAGGTGTCTAAGAATCAGTCTTACTGCTTACTGCCACTGCCACCTGCTTCTGACGAAGGATACCGCAGGATAGGAGAGGTTTGCAAGCGCTTCTCAATACAGTAGGTATCAATACTTGAGTAATACGATGCGAGAAGCACGTGATTGGTATATAGATCAGTATACTCTAGTAAGCTCAATTAAGTATTTACGCTCTTGGTATTGGTCCGTTGACTTAAAAGATACGGCAGTTTTGGGTGAATTTGTGGCTTTTAGTAACCCACGGTGGGCTATTTGCAAGCCATGCTTTTGGCTTTACTTCATTACTTTCAGCCCATATCATCCAGCAGAACCATGAATTGTCATTGATATCTTCTTCAGTCCTTATATTGTATCATCCTGGTTGTTGTCAAGATAGAATTAGAGTCGACACCTGTGGTACCATAGAAATATCAAATTGATGATGACATCATCTAATAACTGCTCACGTCATCCAATTGATGCAAGTAGTAGTATGTATTGCAGCAATATAATACCCTCAGAAACAATACAATCTACAACAAATCAAGTTATATTTGCAATCATCAGTATAACTCTACCAATCATACTATTCATCTTCTTAATCATAATATATATGATGTATAAAAGACGTAAAACTCGTCTAATGCTATCAAGTGGTAAATGTAATCTACCTACAGTTGTTTGGCAACCTAGATTTATGAATTATACTACCCAAGATGATGACACTGCTGATCATGATAGCGATAATATAGATTGGAATGATGAAAAGTGTGTAATTAAATGGGCACGTAACTTTATAAATGAACATCAAATCTCCTCAATCTCAAATCTTACAAACAGCATCTCGCCATCAACTACAACAACTATAAAGAAGAAGATGGGATCATCATCAATAACAAATATATTACCACGTATGTCAAAATTAAATGGTCCATATGGATTATATGCAACTGTTTATGGTATATCAACTAAGGTAATACATGTCGCGCATCCATTACCGGCTCGAGCAATCTTAACTGGATCGGGTGTTGTGGATGTTACTGCTAATGATGCTCTTGGCAGTAGTGGCGGCAATAATAGTAGTAGAAGGAGAAATAGTGGAAGTTCTCATCGTAGAAGATCATCACTACGAAGAAGTACGTCATCTCAAACCGGATCAACTAAATACCCGGCATATGATCATTTTAAGAATTTTTCAGGTGAGGGTGTATTTACTGCCAATGGATCTGATTGGAAGGTAAAGAGGGCAAGTGTTATGCATTGTTTACTTCGTAATAGTACTACAACTACTGCTACTAATAATGGTAGTAGTGGTGGTGGAGTAGATGGTAGTGGTAGTAGTAAAGTTACACCAGTAGAAATGGAAGCAAATAAGGCAGCTGACTCGTTTGAACGAGAAGTATCATTTGCTATTAACAATTATCAAAGTAGCAGCAATAAGAAGAGGGGAAAAGAAAAAGAGAAACGTAATCCAGAAGAAGTGATAGTGATGAATGTAGTACCAATGTTACAACGCTCGACTATTGGACTTATCTATCGATTAATATCACATCATAATGTTGAATTTGGACCAACTCAGGCTGCTGATATTGATATTGAAGAAGAAGAGGATGCCAGCAAGAAGGATGGAATGCCTACATCATCGTCGGGTAAGATTTCACCCCGTAGTTCGGCAACGTCTCTTCCATCCATGAGAGAAGATTCACAATCTGATGATGAAGATGATGAGAAGAAGAAGGAAGAGGGTGCATCATCATGTTCAATGGACCTTTCTACTGCTACTACGACGACAAACAGTAATAAGGAAAAGGAAGAACAAATCAAATCACTCTTACCAATCTATCTTGAATCAGTAACAAGGATACGTATGATAGTCTTGGCACAATCACGATCGTTTTGGTACTTGTTACCACGATGGGTATATAAGGCATTTTCAACAATGTATCGTGAAGAAGAACGAACAATGGTGCCAATACGTGAATTTGCTAAATTGGTATGTGAGAATGCAATGCCTGGTACTCCTTTGGGATTGTTAAGTCAACGAGAGAGTCATTCGGGTGTTACTTCTACTGGACAATCTCAGGATAACAATGTATCAAAGAATCTATTGGATGAGGCAATAACCCTTCTATTTGCTGGGCAGGATACAAGTGCGGCAACTCTATCATGGACGTTACATCTTCTATCACTACATCCAGATAAACAGGAGAGGGTTGCCAAGGAGGTCCGTTCTGTACTTGGTGATATCAATATAGAGTCGTCAACGCCAACGTCCAAGCCTCCTGTCGTCTTGAAGAGTATGATTTCTCAAATGCCATATCTTGATGCGGTTATTAAGGAATCTATGAGGTTATATCCTGTGGCACCCTTTATAGTACGAAAGCTTACTTCTGATATAGCTATTCCCATTGAAGAACAAGAAGAAGACCTTGCTTCGTCATCGGATAAAGAAAGCAACGTAAATACAACAAAGAACAAGAAGACATGTTCCATGCCAGCGTCTACCTTTGCTTGTATATGGATATATGCACTTCATCGTAATCCCAAGTTGTGGAATAGACCAAATGACTTCCTCCCCGAACGGTGGATTGATCCTGAGTTACGAGCTCACGATGCCGGTCAAGGAGAGTATGGGGCATACATGCCATTTGCAATTGGACCACGTAATTGCCTCGGTCAGCCCTTGGCGGTGGTAATATTACGCATCCTATTGTCAAGGATAGTGAATAAGTATGTTATACTTGATCCAAAGTTCGAAGCATTACAGAAGCTAAGCAAGGAAGATGATGATGTTGATGAGATTGATCCTCAATGTTTGCGAAAGGATATGCAAGCTGGTTTTACGGTACTTCCGTCCCATGGATTGAATCTTCAGCTCGTTGAGAGGATATGAACACAAATAGATTGCTAGCTACTAATTCTTATAGCTACCACGTTTTGACTGGCACAAGTTGTATGTGGGTCATCATCAAGATCGTGGACATATCTAAATATATTGCTTGCTACTCAATGCTATTAGTTCAAACAGAAGAATACTCATATACTTTGATAGTTTATGATGTGCACAAACAGTTGAGACCCTGCACTCCCTCTATTGATGTCGCCACTCAAACTAATCCTTTCTATTCTTTTCTAATCACATTTACCAGCCAGTTGATATATAGTCAATCCGCATTAAGTAGCAGGATTCTCTTCCGCGGCAGTCTCAGCAGCCTGCTCTGCCTTCTTGGCGGCAACAATCTTATCATCTTCGACCTTTCGTTTCAAAACCTCACCCATCAATGTCTTTGCCTCATCATTCCTGCCCACCTTCTTCAAGGCAAATGATCGTGCACGCATGGCACTTAATACCATCGTCCTACCATCCTGATCACTCCCCCCTTCTTCGTTTACATGATCATTACCCAATTTCTCAGCAATCGTATACTGTTCATTTGCCTTATCATAATCACCCTCACGTGCATATGTGTTACCAATATTGACATATACAGAGTGACGTTCCCAATCTACACGTGCACAACGAGGTTCATCCTTAAGAATGGGGAATACCTCCTCATATGTAGCACGTGCTTCTGCTTCCTTACCAAGGGCGGCAAGGGCATTACCACGTTGGAGGAGGGCCGAACGCATACATAATTGGGAGACACGGATGGGAAGTAGCTTTAATGTTGTTGGGTTGGCTAGACCGGGAGAGGTGGCATTCTTTTCGTATTTGGGGTCAAGGACTGGATTGTCCTCAGCCTGGTGGGTGTATTTTGAGCCAATGGTATCATATGAAAAAGGTATATAATATATCAGCATCAAAACTACAACAAAATAACATCTCAGACCTCGAAACAGACCCAAACAAAAGGTTTGTCCAAACAACAACACCATTACTAAACACAACGACGACAAATTACAAAACACAAATACTTACCTCCAATTGAACCTCATCATTATCCCAAAATCCAGATCCTGCAATCTCAATAGCCTTATCAGCACATCGTAATGCCTCCTCCGCACCCTCTTTCCCAGCCTGTGTTAACTTCCTCTTACACAATTCACTCAAACTCAAACTAGCACACGCTGGTTCTCTCAATAATAAACTCAACCGTAATGCCGCACGTGCCTGTGCCAACCTATCCGATCGATGTTTCATAATACTTTCATCCTCATCGGCGGGATCGTGTTCGACATACACCTCACTAGGTCCCTTGTCTTCACAATCATCATCTTCACTGAATAATAATTGTGCTAGTGATACCTTCTGTTCACGTCTAGTCATTTTAGCCATTGGTCCGCGTGTGGCACGGGGTAATAGGTCAGCCTTAAGAGCTGTGAAGTATTCATTCTCACCACGTTTACGACGTTGGACTGAATCTTCTAAGTCAATTAATAATGATAAATCGGCAACTCCACCATCATCATATCCTTCTTCTCCTAGGACTTTAAATCCCTCACCGGGTAGGGCTGGTTTGTCTAGAGGTTTGGCTGATCCAACCTATATAATATTAATTTAATTTGCAATTATGATTGTTTGTTGTGTTTTTGTGTGATGTTGGATAGGTACCCCACGAGTGCATATCATGTAAGCAAAATTAGGTTTATTAGTATAGGGAACAAAATGGAATTGCAACAATACCCAACAGTTTGCAAATAGAATACAATACAACATCAACCCATCAATAATAATACTTGAAGAAGAAAAACATCAACTAGAAACGTATCTACATACCTCATCTTCAGGTCTGGGCGGCGGTGGTGGTAACGTAGATTTATCAATCTTACGATCCTGTGCCTTCTTCTTACCAGCGTTTGACTTGGCCTTCTTTCCCATGGTTATATTATTGCAAGTAGTAGTAGTAGTAGTAACGGCTTTTGATGCCTCCTCAATCGTCAGTGTGATTTTGTGCGGCAAAACAAATCCTGAGCCTCCATGTGGAAGCCCAACTTGCATACTCGATTCTTCTAAATATTGGGTAGACAACCGACACCTGTAGAAATGTTCGAGATGTTCAATTTGCTTTGCATTTGGCATGGACTTCTATAGAGATATCAAAGCTTTACTTTATGCTACATACTCTATCATAATCTAAAGTGGTTGCATAGTTATATATTCTCCCAAAGAAGGGCGGTGATAAGATATGGAACCAGGAGATACGATACTGATACAAGGAGTTAGCCAGGGGTGTGTTTTAACACAGCTTGAGCCTTGGCTATTCGGTTTTTCCTCCAGTCTTCATATGATAGAACCTCACCAGATGGTATTTCAAGTAACGTGTCAGGCTCCAAACCGACAAATAGTGCCAAACAAGTTCGAGCGACATCATCTGCCAATGTATTGCTAATCGGACAAGGCATCACTTGATGTAATGTTGATCGAAGAGATCCGCCACTTAGATCGGACAGGCAGTCACCAACATTAACAACAAAGATTGGATCATTATCAAGTATTGACAAGTCAACATCTACCCAGTCAACATTCTCAGTGTTTGTACTACTGGTATCTTCTCTGGCTGCACGTTGAAGTTTGGCACATTTGCCATGATCAAAATGAAGGACTGTTATCACTCCGACATCGGTATGTGCACTTACAAGGGGCCTCATATAACCTTTACTACCTTTCTTATGCCTACTACCCGGTTGGTATCCTAGTAATGTAAGTATTGATGTATGATTCTTCTTCTTTTCTTCATTATCAGTTGAGTTGGTTGATTCTGATAAGACTTGGATAGACTTTGAGCAGTTATAATCTTTGATACCATCACAGATCGCTTTTAGTATACAATTGGCAGCATAACAGGTTTGTTCAAAGTACTCTTCAATCGAGTGCTTGAACTGTGATGAATGTTCAGTATCCCAAATTTCTTCACTTGGAAAAGCATTAGGTTGATGTAATGGTGATGATGAATCATATTCATTCGACTCTGGACCAATACGAAACTTCTTCACCAAGTCATTTGGACCTTGTTGACCGATAAGTGATGCAAAGTTTTCTGTTGAGATTGGAGAATATCCACGTCGAGCCCTGTCTTTTGTGAGACATGATCTCCGTACTGACTCATCAGCCTCGTGTAGAAATGACTTGGCAGCTCGTAATGCATCACTAACTACACTTCGGGATATGCCAGTTCCCTTGACTACGGCGAAACCATCTTTTCGAAGAGTCTTGTTAAGTTTTGTATAACATTCTCGTTTTCTATCCTCTATTGTTGTATCGTTGTTGTCCTTTGATGTTTCCATACTATTGCAATACATTGAAATGTCAATGGCACTTTCTCTTATCTCTTCGCTCTTCCTCTGTAAATCATTAGCCTCTGTAGACGGAGCAAATGGAAACTGTCTCTCGTCATCAGATAACATTTGCATCTTCTTCTCGTCTATAGGTAACCGATGCCACAGCATTTTCTTACATTTATGAAGTTTAAGAGTACCATCATACAATTGATATAGCTCGGTTCCCATCGTTATTTCATGTAATGCCTCAATACTTGTATCTGGTACCTCATTAAAAAAGTACTTGTCATACAGTTCATTTTTAATAAAGAAAGCGTTGAATAATGTAGTCTCAATCAATGTATATCCTGAGTTGTTGCAAAGCTCTACCATTGCTGAAAGAGAAGAACCGTGTCGGATATTATCATCTCTTGGTTGTATATAAATGAGATCTATTGGCATTGTTGGATTGAACTCGATACATATACATTTGGGTCTATACCCGCCCTCCAATACATTAACTAATAACCAATAGTCTATGCCATCAACATCAATCGACAAGAAATCGAAATCATACGGTAGATATTGTGCATCTCTTTTCAATATTGATAATAATGATTGAGACGATGTAGGTTGACAAGACACTTCTGTGTTTATGCATATATTTCCCAATGGATCATGTAGTATCTTCAATTCCGAGTATCGTGATGGATCTGCTTCTATAAGTACACCATTCCATTTGGTTGTTGTTTCTGTGCTATTTGACTTGTTGTTATGTTCATCTTCTACCAATAATGAGTATGTATTCGAGAGGTGTTTCCCGTCCCATGATCTAGTCCAGTTGAAAAAGAAGGTAGCAATAAGTGAGAAGTCATCTATACTTCAGCTCTCTTCAGCTACTATGCTTTGAATACTTACCCTACATCAACACACCAACGTTGTTGAGATGAAGGTAGAATATCAAATATCTTTGCAATGATACCATCTTCACCATTTTGTGAAGTATTGTCACGAGCGTACTGAATTAACCCATCACGACGTCTAAGACTGCGACAGTTCTTCCGACGACGGATAGTAGCAGATGATGGATTAGTTGCCATTGCCAATTCGAGGAAGTAATAGGGTGATAGATGGTATCCTTTTTTTTTGACAAATTTCATTGTGCCCCTCTCGTCTCCTCTTCCTTGTACTATGCTCTTATAATGCCATCATGTGAAAAGTTATACACTTACGGCACCTCCTCATGGGGGGGATGCATGAGCTTCTTATTAGGATCGGCAGGTGTCATCTTGATTGCTTTGCAAAAGGATACCAAGAACGATTCTACTCGAAGAGAACTCCTCCTCCTCTGTTGATGTTGACTTTCTTCTTTCATAAACAAAGAGAGTGAGGGCGATATTATACAACAAGAGAGTGAGGAAGATATCATACAAGAATAACAGGCAGACATGAGAGTTTCCGATTTAATACTATGCGTAGTACTTCTGAGTATTACGCCATCAGGATCAAGCGGGTGGTACCTTCAACCAACAGCAACAACAACAACATACAGAAAAGCAATAACAGATGAAGATATGGAAGCAGCTGTCATTGATGCACATGATTTGAGTGATCCTGGAATCGAAGCTGCATCTATGGAAGCAGCTGTAGTCTTGGCGGCAGATTTGGCTGAGGAACAAATGAAGAAACATGATGAACAGAAAAGAATGTCTCTTTCTACTTTAATAACATGAAGTCAATGTTCCAAACATTTAGCCGTCGACATTTGTATAATGACTTGGCCAAACTTAAAGATGCAGAGGCAAAGTTTGCAACAGATTTGTCTAATGTTGCTGCTGTTGAGCATGTGGAAGAAGAGGAGCTGCAAGAGGAGAACGAGAGAGGTGAATATGGGGAGAAAGGAGATGATACCGTTTATGCAAAGAATAATGATGAGACTATACTCCGTGCTATATCGGTAGAAGATCATTATAAATCAATGGACAGGGATATCAAGACTATCGAGCGTCTAATTAAGGAGGCAGATCAAGCCGATCGCTCAGAGGTAAGTTCTTTCTCTTGTTTGTATCCTGTGTGGAATATAAACATATACCTTATAGATATCGTTCCCTCTACTCTAGGGTCACTCCTTGGAAAGGACTTTCAATGATGAGGATGCCTCAGACCTGGCACTGATGATGCTTGAAAAGAGTGTACTTGCTGCAACTGATAAACTTGAGCTCTGCCAAATCAAGGCCGCGGAGACTGAGTATGTGGTGAAGGAGGCCCTTGAGGCCAAATATACCGCTAAGGCATTATCGGAAAGCATTGAAAGGGAGCGACGTGCAGCCGAGATGAGGTATCTTAGCACAGAACACTATGAAGATGATGTAGACGTAATGGAAAGGGTACGAGACGCATCAGTAATGCATGCAAATAATGATCTTCTTGAACAAGCTCTTCAGCAAGAGCAAGATGCAGAAGTGAAACTAGAACAAGCAATAGAAAGTGATATACTTGCCAAGAAGGAGTTGGAACAAATGATTGAGAACAAGTCGATATTAAAGCAAGAATTTCATGACTTGGAAAAGATTATACATGATCATACCTTTGCCATGATGAGGGAGGAAGCTTCCAAGAATTCCCCCAAGAAGGAAGAGCACAATCATTATAATTGGTGGCATAAAAGGTGGTGAATAGGTTTGGATAAAGGTAGAGAATAAACATAGAATATAAAAGAAAATGTTTGTCAAAAGTAACATGGGCATGGGTATCTTTATTCGTATATACATATCGTCTACAATTTATCAAATCCCCCCTCTGGCAAACACATCATCATTAATTACACCCATATAACACTTTTAATAAATATATATCATTCATATAAACTATTCTTCGGATAGCATAAATTCTCCTTTCCCCCCTAGAAGAAGGAGAATGGATTATGCCCTTGTTGTGACTTCCTTAAAGCTTCCTTTGTTTTATTATTGTTATCTTTTGATGATCCTGTACTACTCAAAGTTGCAGCGCTAGTGAAACTACTAAATACAGCATTACTCATCCGTCGTGCTGGTGATCCACCACCTTGTGATGCCGGGGTTGAATCTAACTCTTTCGGAACTGACGAAGTTTGACGACGCAAACCACCACCATCTCCCGATGATAATGATTCTGCTGATTCTTTTTTAGTATGTGGTTTGTTATTACCAAGTAAATGTCTACCCGAATTTTGACCACCGAACACTACCTGTCTAACAAAGAATAACTTTGAGAATTTATCACGTGCTCGTCGACCTTTACATCCACTATTGCTACTGCCAATTCCTTCTTCGGTGGTGGATTGACGACAATCCGCATCACGATCACTGTAATCTGCCTCGTCGTCTTGCACTTGTACTTGTTGATCCATTGTGTATTGTATATTGTATTGTTGAATTTCAATTACTGCAACCTATTAAACCTCTTATTACTTCCAACTGCAAATAGGCCTACTATGCCTGCTACTTCAAGTTGAGTGTGAATTATTTTTGTTCTCAGACCGGTACAATGACTTTCATATGTCACATATTTTACAAGACATCTACTATTGCTAGTGTATGTGCATTATAGATATCGACGTCATATTATGATCTAATCTGCTTATATCTTTGTGATCTTTATGAAAATTATTGGCTCATAAGTTTTGTCATTCACGTCATTCATATGAGACCATGTTTTGATGAGTAAAGCCACACACCAATTGTGACCAAAGCACCAATGACTCCAAAGCAAAGAAAAACATACTCAAAACCTCCAAAGTACTGAGCAATCATACCCCCAAACATTGCTGTAACGAGTTGCCCCATTGGAAGAGTATTATTAACCATTGCAACGATACGTGCTCTATTTTTGATTGGGTCTGAAGCAATATCAGCAGCAACGAGCAATCCATTGGTTGCATGTACAGCATAGTTTATCCCAGTTAGTCCACATAAGAGTCTCGGGTCAATCCAAGTAGTACAAGATAGAGTCATTAAAAGATGGAAGAATAGCTCGGAACTAAACCATACCGTTGATACACCATAATACGAATTAACACAAGGCAGTATCCCTGCTGTGATCATTCCAACTATGCCCTGCAATGCCAAGTCAAGACACCCGACTTGCTCTCCACGCCATGCAGTCCAAAAGAAGGACATGGAACAAATACCAGTCCATCCTAATAGATATGGAAAGTTGATCGTTTGTTAGATGGTAAGATCTGTTGAAAGTTTGGAGATAGATTTCACATACCTAATGCCTGGACAAGACACACCAGCACTGAAGCATCTACGAACAGAACGTGGCTCGGGCTTGGTCTCCCCTCTTGGTTAGAAGACGAATCACTACTTGGATGCGTCTTTGTCTGTCTCATTTGCATTTGATTCTCATCATTACCCAAGTTATTATTTGTTGTTGAAATTATATCATATGTTGCACCTCGATCGTCTACAAATAAAACTACCGATATCATTGATATCAACAAGTATACAGCACTTAATACAAAGCATGCATTAAAGTGAGCATCATTAATGAATAAACCAAACAAACCCGAAGTTGTTAGAGTTGATGAACCAATCAAAAGAGCTATTAATCTACCACCCAATTGAAAAGCAGTAAATAATGCATTTCCCTCATTCGAATGACCATGTGGAACTGTTAAATCATCTAACAGGGCACGGCCGGGTATCAGCAGACAATCGAAGCAAATATCTGCAAGGCCAAAGCCTACAAACGACATTATTATCGATGTGGTAGATAGTGTATCATCATTATCATCTTCTTCTTCTCTTTCTGTATTATGTAATTGTGTATGTAATATTCTGCCCAAAGTTCTAGCTGACAGTAGAGTTATTATCCCAACTATGGCGATGATCGAAAGAGCGACGACTAATGGTATTCTTTGATTATATTTGTCTGACCAAGATCCAAGACGAGGCTGAACACATAGTCCCAGTATCTATAATAGTTGATTTATTCAATAGCAAATCGTCGTTTCATAAAGAAAGTAATATACACATGTACAAAACAGATGTGTAAGAAATGCAACATGATACACATCATATGTACAGTATAATGATTCTCACCGGATTAGAAAGATATATTGTTGATACTACCCATGTAGGCACTTGATGTTTAGTTAAGTATGGTACTAGTACAGCCTCCCCTGATCGAGCAAATTACAAAGAGAGAAATGATAACATCTCTTGATGCAAAATTCATGCAGTAGTTTTAGATAGCTGTTGTAATGGGTGTTAGTACTCTTATAAACCTGGTTAGACACAACAAAATTGGGGTAGATGATGGCCATTAGATTAGGAGTAGTATATTAAATATGGGGCCATCAAGTTCACACTCATCACTCATCACACTCTCATCACTCTCAACTCTTAACTCTTACGGGATTTTTACGGTGTTTGTGGCAGGAATTTAAAAAAGGAAAAGAGGGAAAAGAAGAGAAAAGGGGGAAGAGAGGAGAAGGAAGGGAAGGAAGAAGAGAGAAGAGGAGAAGGGGGAGAGGATTGGGTAATATAAACATCTAGTTGCAATCTTCTTTTAGCTGGTGGTGGGCTGGTGGCGATAGTCTAATCTGCTTAATATCTGGATAGAGAAGATCTACATCTATTCGAACAGGGTCTAAATACATAAT
>Ga0075437_14535_pt1 | contig 13248 bp, 6 predicted proteins | sample MintriMetagenome_FD_74266 | JGI IMG/M metagenome (GOLD analysis project Ga0075437, IMG submission 74266) | Marine eukaryotic communities from Monterey Bay, USA to study complex ecological interactions - Minidiscus trioculatus and... | ecosystem: Environmental > Aquatic > Marine > Unclassified...
TCATTGCAAAGATTTCAGAAAAGCTTTGTTTGAATGATAGATTGGTAACAGTAACGTATGCCTATGAGTAGTAAAAGTGTATCGTTGAGTAGAAAGAGAGGTTTGGTTAGTGAAACTGTAAAAAGTACACATGATATGCACAATTAAAAACAAACCAAAAAACTAGTCTTACCTGATCACCACACCAACCTCCGCCATTCCAGTGATGACTATTCCATCCACCACCGTGACTTCCCCATCCTTTACCAGCCTTTCCTGATCCCCAATTATCTCCACCCCATGATCCCTTGCCTGCTTTACCTGAACCCCATCCCCAACCAGATCCACCGCTCTTTCCAGATTTGCCTGAACCCCATCCCCAGTCATTACCCCACGATGAGCCTCCGCCACTCTTTCCGCTCTTACCAGAGCCGCCCCATCCCCAATCTCCACTTCCCTTGTTGGCTTTACCAGATCCCCAGTTGCCCCACGAGGAATCATGTGAGTTACTACCACCCCATCCTCCTGATGGTTTACTCCAACCTTTATTGAACCAATCGTCGTCATCATCGTTCCATCCCGATGGTTTACCCCAATTATCATGACTATTAGATGATTGCCAGCCTTTGTCCCAATCATTACCTCCATGCCAATCTCCTCCCTTGTCAGACTTTGTCTTTTTTAATATACGTTCCTCTTCTTCATCTGTTGATACTTTCCCCTTCTCCTCAGAGTCAGTGGTAGTAGCGGGTGTAGTAGACGAAGGAGTACGCCTCTTGGTTTCAACTAGATTACGCCTCTTCATATTATTAGCAGCTTGTGTCATCTTCTTTGTGGTTGACTTGCTTCCTGTATCGTTAAGCTTTCTACGAGCAGACTTCTTCTCGGCAATCTTCTTTTCGCCCGACGCCTGCTCCATCTTCTTCAACTCATACACTTTCTTACGCAACTCCTCACCAATTTTATGACGTCGTGTAATTTCATTACGTTGCGATGCCTCATATGATAATGTTGGTATATTCTGATGATGTTTTAGGAGATTTAGTTTGTCATTGTTTGTTTGCTTCTTCTTCGTTGAGGCCGAGTTTGTTGATGAAGCACCGCTGACCGAAGACGATGTTGATGAAGCAGAGTTGTTGGTTCTTGAAGTAACTAATTTGGATGCACGTATACCTCCAGTGGATATACTGTCACTACCATCGTTATCGAGCTTTGTAGTTTGTTGATTGGCGGCTGCTGCCGAGCCGATTGTGGCAAGTGATAATATAATCGATGCCGTCTTCATTATTTTATACTATATTTGCAATTCAGTGTTATTGTATTATATTACTTCTTGTTAGAGTTGTCTATATGATATGGCTTTGTACTATGATATGATTGCAATGATATTGAAAAAATGACGGAGATGAGCATATCATATGAACAGACCAACAGTCAAGTCGTTCAAGAACATACGAACGGCCTCTAATGTAAATTTTCCACAAAATTTGCTTTATAGACGTTAGTAGCTATTGAACGATGTGTGGATGGTGTAGGCATAGTAGATAATTGGCTAGGCAATACTAATTGTCCTCCAGTCGTCGTTCGTTTTCATTTTTTGCAAAAAGGATACTACATACTGCTACATACATAAATCAATTTTTCATAGGATACCGGATCCGCTAATCGATTCGCAAGGGCACTAGATTATTTCTTATGTATGTCTTTTAGCACTGAAAGATATGGGGTTCTCTTTTACTATACAAATGGTGGCTGTGTAGAACAAAAGAATATGGAAGCGGTAGCAGATTAGAACAATATGGCAGATCAAACTCCAAGTCCGAGTATAATCCCAAACATCAGCAGTTCCAACAAATCTTCACATAGAATAGCCGAGAAGATCGAGAGGAATAGAACTGTCTTGTTATATTTCCACCACATTCATTTGTTAAAGCAAAAGTAGAAGGAAGGACGGGAAATGCAAAGCGTCGTAACTCTAAGTCACCTGATTCTAATCGTCACATAAAGTCATATCGTGTCACGGTATGTGCTTTCAATAGACACAATAATACTGAGGCAGGGGAGAAGGATACGGATACAGATGACACGAAGGGGAAGAAAGAGGAGGACGATTTCGAAGATCTATTTTCCTTTAGTGTAGTTTTACCAGATGTTGGAAGGAAGTTAGAACGAGACTCATCTCATCATTAAAGTAGAAGTAGTAGGAGGTAGCATAGACTAGTTTATAGCTGAGACCCAATACTTCCGACTAATGCAATGTTTCTCTTTGATATCTTCGAATCAAACTCTTCCAAATTCACATGTATCTTCTTCTTTCCCTCCTTCCTACTACTCTTTGTATCATTGTCTTTAGTAAATGCACTCTGTCTCATTGAGTTAATAACCAACATGGCACGTCTTGAGACATCTCTATGATCATCCAATTCTACCAATCTCGAGAGTGTATGAACTTCATTCACATCAGTACATAATGTATGCCAATATGGTGCAAATGGTTTCAGATATCGTTTAGTATAACAGCATGGAGCTATGATAAAGTTGGTATGATATATAGTTGCAAAGTGTAATGCCATATCACTTAAATCACCACAGGCATGTAATGCAACTACAAAGTTTACTTCTTCTTGCTTCTTGTTGTTATCATCTTGTACCAATACCTCATATTGTTTCATATAATCAACAAAATTCATACACAAAAAGGTAACACGATTATTCACACCACATTTCATTGCATATTCTTGTCCTGCCAATATACTACTTTGATTACTATCAATAACTATTACAGTTGATTCAATATAATTTAATGCAATTGTTACTGCTAGGTCACCTCGTCCACCTCCTACATCTAGAAATCTCATTTGTTTCTTTTGTCCTTGTTGTTGAACTTGTAGCTGTTGTTCAAACTGCTTAATACGTCGAATGAACCACGCAGCTTGATTATTCTTCTTTGTTTCTAAGTATTCATATCGTGTTAATTTGCCACTGTGTGACATTGTGTGTTCGGCACCGGTTGGTAAGTTGATTAGAACTTCTTTACTTTTAGTTATTGGTGGTGGATATGAGGAGGATGTTGACGAGGAGGAGGATGTTGATTGACATGGTTGGCATAGCTCCCAACTGCTAACAGCTTGTTGAGTTTCACTATTACTGCCATTACTACTGGTTGTTACTGTCGATGCCGCCGTAGTAGATGATGTACTACTTTTACTACTACCCTCCAACTCTTTCTCAACTAACACCTTCATATCCTTATGTTTCACTCGTCCAGGTCGATATTTAGGTGGCACTTTTGCAACCTTACCAGTTATCCTCTCAATTATAGTATTAACTACATACTTTTTAGTTACTAACTTATTATCATGTATAGAAGTTGCATGATAATCGGTAGTTAATTGGCGTAATTCAGTAGTGGTCATGTTGAATGTTGTTGAGAATGATGTGTAGTTGGGTAATGATAGTATTTCACGGATTAGACGATTGTCGTTTGGACATTTTAGTAGTGTGCAGGATGTTACATGGTTGAAGATTCTAATCATATCATTGTTGTTGTTGATGGCGTTGTTGGTATCATTTGCAGTAGTATCCGCAGCGCTGTTCTTTCTAACTACATAACCTTTAACATGAATTCGAGCAGTTAAATATAAATAGTGAAAGTCCGACGGAACACAGATAGTTGATATGTCATTCCGTGGTATATATACTGTAATTGACTTCTCTTCATTATCAACTTGTAGTGCTAACTTGAGTAATTCAGATGAGATATTCTTCTTTCGTAGGATTATACCTTGTGTGTTGAATGTTTCATTGTTGTCATTTGTGGTTGATATTGGAGCGGGGGTCATTATAACTGATTGGTTGCAATATAGGCTAGATAACTAAACTCACAATTATGATGGTAGAATATGGAGTGTACTTTGTAGCGTTGAGAGAGGGTGAGTGCTGTGGTTGTATTCAGCTGCCAACTACGTAATTGACAACATTTAACAATCATGGCATTTTGCATTTTTTTGTGGTGGGGAGAGAAAAGGGGAGAAATTCATATGGTGCGTGTAGAGTGGCAAAAATGGACCGAGACGGCTCGTACATATGTTATGAGTGATGGACCGACGGCCGAACAAGGAAGTATATGTTATAGAAGGAGCAGTTCGTTATACTGTCAATTGATATCCTATGATGATTAGATCTTCGTCACTGCTCTTTCAATTGATGGTGATGTGACGGTATCCTTTTTTCTTGGTCGGCGGGGAGTTAGTCATATTGTACGTCGGATGCGATAATACTAATGCCGAGAGCCGGGCTGAGACAGTACATACCATTATGAGTACTACCGAAGGAGAAGATCCGATTGATAGTCTACTAAATCAAGCAGCAGCCCATGCTTTAAAGAATAGATATGATGAAACATTTACAAATTTCATTTACAATTTTCCAAATGATAAATTAACATCCTGTAATGAAGTATTAAATGATAAGCATAATCTCATACACGTAAGTAGTACTGGAGATGATGATAGTTCAGTTCAGCGTGGTATGTATGCAAAGTGTGAGATTGAAGCTGGTACAATGTTGGTAACTAGTAGACCTATTGTTGTTCATTGGGATGCTGAAGATCAAGATGATGATGAAGATGACGAAGATGATGAAGTTGGCAGCGAAGAAGAAGAATCAGATGGGGCCGAGTCCACTGATCAAAAGAAAGCAGACGCTACTGTTGCCAAATGGTCAAAAGGAAAATCAAAACAAAAGGCTAGTATTGAAATGGCTGCCTTACTCAAAAGAAACAAGAAAGATTATGAAGATTTACCAGAAGGTTTTAATTTATACAATGATGATGACAATTCTACTGATGGAAAACTTAAAGCTGATGATTCTGCGGATAGTGATGATTCTGCAGATAGTGATGATGATGATAGTAGTAGCAACTCTATACAAGGAGCAACAGGGTCAACACGAAATGGCATCCTCGTCCTTCGAACAATTGAAAAGATTAAACAAGACAAATCACTATGGACAAATACATTATCAAAGTTATATCCACGTTCCATAGACTCAGCACTAAACTTACCTTCGTGGTTTTGTAGTGATGTTACTATTGGTATGGAAATTGAACAACAATTCAAAAGTTTATCAGAAGTATTCAAAGATAAAGTATGCAATGAAATATCAACACGGTTACCACTTATTATTAGATATAATGTCTTGAGTATTGAAACTTGTTCAGAACTATTTGTATACCCAGACGTTAGCAATGGTGGCATGGCAAATTTAGCAGGGACGGGATTATATGGTCCGGAAATATCCTACTTTAATCATTCCTGTACTCCCAATATATCAAGATATTGTATTGGTGATGTAATGTTCTTTGTTACTAATCGGGATGTTAAGAAGGGGGATGAATTATGCTTTAGTTATATTGAACATGAGTTTCTTGGTGAGAGTGCTGATAAACGAACAGCGCTGTTGGATATGGATTTTGAGTTGAAGGACGACGACAATGGAGATGATGAAGAGGGAGAACGACCAAGCAAGAAGCAAAAGAAGGAGGATGACGATAATGTGGAAGAAGAAGAATACTACCCAAGAATTGATAGTGAAATGCAAAGTGAATTCATGGCCACGCCACCCAACCAAAGATTAGAACACATCAATGAGCTACTATCTGAAAAAGTCGACCCGTTACAAGAGTTCAAGTCCGACAGATATCAATTACATATACTAAAGGCAATAACTCTCGAGCAACTAGGACGATCGAATAAAAACCGTGGAGATAAGAAGCTTGGTTTGGAAAATGCCTTGGAAGAATGGGTAAAGGCTATCGGTTTTGCAACAAAGACCTTCCCTCCTTTGGACGAAACGACTATATCCTTACATGTACAAGCTGCGTTATGTGCTTCGGTAAACTCTCATGGTGATTGGCAAAAGCTTGCAATGAAAACAAAAGGTCTCCGAGTGGGTGATTTTGCAAGAGCTAGGCACCATGCAAATAAAGCAATTGAAATGCATGATGCTTTATTTGGTGGCGGAACATATCGGTTTAAGAAGAGATACCTTGAAGACCTTTTCAATTCACCTAAAGTTAGGTCACAGCAGAGTGAGGCTCAGATGCTTTTTACTTTACGGGATATATTTGGTATCACCGACGATATGTGGGAGGAAGAATAGAGATAGATACACGATAAAGCTGATAAAGTGTATAAACAATTACATAGTCTAATTAAAATCTCAATAAGTTAGCCGAACCCTTTTGTCCCAGTCATGCAATTAGTAGGCGTTGTATCTCTTTAACGACACCTTCCCCAACCGTCGTCGGCGTCACTAAATGAGCATCTTAAACTCCCTCACAGTCACTATCACTAAAGCAGGGTCGGAAGGCAACAAACGAGGTTTCTTCATTAGCTGCCGCCATGTTCATTTCATTAGCACTGAAACACTTTTCCTGGATAGTCTTAACTTCATGGTCGATACCAGCACGTGCATTTTGATTAAAAGCCCTTGTTGATCGACTACCACGCATAGGGAACTGACTATTCTTAATCTCATTTGCTGCAGGATTGATGATACCACTCCAAGCGTTGGCACAAGTATTCCCTTCATCCTTATACCACTGTTGCATTGCTTGTTGGCCATCTACGAATCCATTTGGACGAGGTGTAGGTCTAGGACTACATTCACTCTCGATGGTACTAATCTCACGCTCGGCTGCTCGACGTGCCGCTCGGTTGAATGCACGTGTGGTAGAGCTGCCTGCATTCTCGGGAAATTGCCTATCGATCAACGTATTAGCTCGACTCTTGAAGTTTCTGACATTACGGCTACGGCAGTTTGAGCGGAAACGCCGTCCTTCCCATAGATCTCGGATAGCTTGTTGTCCAGCCTCGCGTCCTTCAAGTGTAGGATTGCTTGCTTTGGAAGCTTTGGAAGTGGCAACAAAGGATGCTTCATTGAACTGAGCATCTCCGGGGAAGCCGATCAAACTATTTACAGTTTTCTCGCATCGATTTCCCAAGCTTCTGATATCCCGACTTCTTGGTGTCCCATCATTAGGACACAAGTCATTGATTGCTTTCCGAATAGTAGTAGCACTCTGACATGTTCGAATGGCTATTTGACGAGTCGCCTCTTCGTCACTAATTGAGCGGTTAATAAGCTTACTACGCTGGTTCAGGCACCAATGTTGGTCGACAATGTCGTTAGCAGCTCGGATACCCGTTTGTTCCCCAATTGAAGATGCATAAACACCAGATGCACTAGCGAGTAAAGCCAAGATGGATGATTTGATTAAAAGATTCATATTTGTTCGTATTTGATAAGTAGTAGTTGATGTTAATAGGTGTAAAGTTGATAGTTGGTAGTTGTTTTGAAATTATTATGTTTGTTGATTTTGATTGCTTTTTTTATTTGCTTTGTTGTGGATGAGATTTGTATTTTATGAGACCTTAATCGAGTGAAAATATGCTCTAATATGACATGATATGGATCAAGAACAAGAAGGTATATTGCATTGAGTCCTGACTATCAACAAGACACTCTTCATCATCTCATTCCCATCGGGAGGCTGGTCTTGCATCGGTGGTATCCTTTTATGTTACGGTATCTTCATTCAATTACAGTATGTCATAGGCTATCCTATGCCCCTGATGATATACCTAATACTCACGGGGGAGCAATATCGTAGCTTGCGTAGAACTAACCCTGTACGAACTAACTAGCTGATGGTTGTGGTTTGGTGTCGGAGCTCAAAATTTCGGTATCCTTTTTTGATGTCCTTTTGCCTTTTGAAAGATATCGTAGAACCATTTTGCCACAAGGTAATGATTCAACGCCTCCTAACTATTCAGTATCAGTGAAGTTTCGATATGTAAGTGGACCTGTACATCTGAATACTCCTCGACCAGTTTGGTTGTTTAATTGCAATGGATACAACGCCCCGTATGGCCCAAACTGATTGCCGCGTTCCCCTATCTCATAGAAGTCTACACCCACTGGACTATCTCCCGTAGTGATATCAGATACATATAATGTTCTCTCACTGTATGTGTTTGCCCAAAAGGCTGTAAAGTTTCATTGTGTCAGTATTCAGCCTTTGATGTAAGATATGACAAACAAATAAGATCCTTACTTACCGTGGAAATTCTGTGTCCCAATTAGAACGTCTTGTTCTGTGACGTTCAACTCGATAATGTTAAAGACTATGCCAAACCATCGTCTACCAGTGTAAACAAGCCAATAAACGTCTCCTTCTTTCGAGTTTGGGAAGTTTTTGATGTGAGTATAAACTGGTCTGTTATATTCTTGAAATAGAGTGTCTGGCTCTCCCCCTGATCCGTCGCTACTATATTTCTGGATCGAGTATGTGACGTTACCTTTTTCACTTTTGATTGTGCCACAGTCTTCTCTCAGTTTTATTTCACAATGTGATCCAATATAGCTTACACCTCCAACATTTTCTTTACAAATGCAACTGCCATCTGGTTGACAGAAGCCGTTGAGATTACAATCTGTATCATCAATACACAAGTTACAGGCTATAGTTACTCTCGTCGTATCAATTCTGCCTAGCCAGATACTCCAATCTTCTGCGGTGGAACTTAATAAATCGAAGTCCTCAGTAGGAGGAGAACGAAGTAACCACGATTCTGAGTCTGGATCTTCATCAATGGACTTTTTAATGTATGGATGAGTAAAGATCCAGGCCCCAATATCTGTCGAGTACTTGATTTCACTTGGAATGACTGGAATGCCGTGGTACAAATTTTGTCGGGGTACCATCTCTTTGTTATCAAATTTGCGCTGCTCTCTGTAAAGAGGCCGTTCATTATAAGTCCCCACTTGTTGATAGACACCATTAAAGTATGCAAAGACCAAAAAGTAATCGGTATATACTGTACCATTAATCACTATAATCGGGTCTTCCCAGACACCATCACCCCAGTCAACATCTAATGTTGGACATTGATAGTACCCGTTCTTCTGCCTTATTGAGACGAACATCATCCCAGATAGAAACACGACAAAGTTGAGAACGTATACACACTTCAAAAAGATACTGCACTTCTTATTCCGCTGGAACTTTTGCTTTGCAAACTCGGTATGGAATAATCTTGCAGTACAGGCATGTCTTAATCGTCGGCCTACTATCCCCATCTTAGCGATATTGAAACCAATATCGTCTAGTTGTTGTATGAATTGCAATGCCAATACATCGTAGAATATCTCAAGTACTCCAGTTGCTTGTGCTAAGATGATATATACATTAACAAGGAAGGCATAACCAAGGAAGATTCGTAATAACGCCGCGGCCACAAATTTCTTGTATGACCGATTGGGAAACTTTGCATGAAATGAATCTTGTGTAATTGTCCGGAGTAATACTATACCCGTAGGTATTTCTTCCTCCATTATCAAAGTGATAAAGATTGCTAAATATTGTGCTCCTCGAACAGATCTATTAACACCCTCTGGTATTGCTAGTGGATTGTCTGGTGAACTATCAGAATACAAGTTGTCAAATAAAGCCATGAATAGGCATAATGAAGATAGAATTACAATACCAGTAGCGTAACCAACAGATAATGAGCATATCGGTTGAGTAAAGAATAGCGTATGTGTTGATTCGGGTAAAGTAATTGGTTCGTGTACAGACTCGTCTAAATCTTCTTTGACATCTTTATTATCATCGTGGTTTGGTAGGTTATTACCCCCATTGGTTTCGACATCCACAACTGATGCCGTATGTAATAGATTATCTGGGCAATCTCCAACATATATCGATCGGAGTTTTACACTCTCATCAGATGTGGTCATGATGTTTTATACTATCTTCTTCCCCAATACTCAATAGCTTTGGCGAATTATACCAATCAATTGCAATTTGTGCTTGGATGATTGAGAGTTGAGAGAGTTTCTGTTTCAATTTGAGTTCTCTTTTTTCCTGCTTGAAATATTTCAGACTACTGTGTCGACCACTGAAACACTACCGATCAATAGACGCTATTAATTCATCCTTTACTATGTTGTTTGCCTAGGGTGATTGAATTGATAACGAAGGCTCAAACCATAAAAACTCAAAACATGTTGATGCTTATCATTTTTTTAGACTCTCATGGTAAGATACCTCTCCGGTATCTTCACCATTTTCTATTTTCTGCATGTACTTACACGGCGCAGAAGGCTGGAGATTGGTAGCGACCGTCAATAAACTAGCCGGCTCTCTCTTTAGAGGATCACTGAGAATTGGAAGACCACTATAAGACACCCTGTACTTCTCCTCGGTTGCATTAGGCATATCAGATTTTGTAGTGTAGCGCAGCAAAGTCACAACGCATCAAAAAAATATGGTGCACCGATTGCAACACACAATTAATAGAGCTCTCTTCAAACTAACAAAGCAACAACAATCTACTAAAGTATTATATATCACAATATGTTGTCTATCAATTGGTATACTATTTGTATTATTCAATGCCTTTGGTGCTAGGATACCCTCACCTCATGATAATAACAATCATCTCAGAAGAGACAGAGATAATGATTTCAATCTTCATGAGGATGTAATGGCTGATGCCAAGTTCAATCCATACTCATTTGCATCCTCTTCAAATAATAACAAATCCAACCAAAAACATAGATTGGCAATAATAATACCCTACCTACCACCAAACGATGGAGGTACATTCCCACCATACTTTGATCTATTCGCACAATCTGCAGCTGGTAGTTCACAAGATGTTGATTATTTAATATTTCATTGTTTTATACCACAATCATTATTACCAAATGTGGATAGTTTACCTACGAATGTTAAATTGATTGATTTGAATGAACCAACTAATGGTAGTAGTAAGAATCAATGTGGATTAGCAAAGTTATTTACTCGAGTTACCGATGAACGTCAATCTAATAATGAATTAGTTGTACCAATCTCAACATTAATTACCAAATTATCACATCAAATTATTAATTTACCATATATACTAGTAGAATATAAACCAGCATTTGGTCATATCTTTTCATCCTACCTCAAAGAATATACACACTGGGGATATTCAGATTTAGATGTAGTATATGGTGATATATCACGATGGATTGATGTTGATGAATGGTATAATTATGATATTGTTACATATGGATTTGGTGATCAAGATAAGTTATATTTACGAGGACAATTTACATTCCATCGTAATGATTACAAGTATATTAATCAATTATGGAGACATTGTAAATATTTATCAGAAATGGATATACGATATTCAAACACTAAAAATATAAAGTTTGAAAGTGCCGAAGGTTGTTATTCCCAGGCTGTTATACAAAAGAAGGATATTAAAGTTAAATGGGCTGTCAAGGCATTTACAGATGTTGGTGAGAATAGTCCGATATATACACATGGCGTATATCTATCATTGGGATCGAAGCCATCATTAACATCATCAAGATCATACCATCCCAAGTCGGTATTGTATACAGCAGCCGATACAAAGTCGGGACATGCATTACAATCATTACCATACAATTGGTTTGAGGATAAAACCAAATATCCAAAGTATACAGAAGAGAAATTACCAATCCAAAAGTTAGTAGGTGAAAGGACAAAAGTACAAACATATCGTACATTATATAACCAAGGTGAATTAACAAAAGAAGATGCTAATGAAGTGAAATGTATGTATTGGGCACCTAAGACATATCAATTAGATATATGTACAGTGAATGGTAATGTTGCTAGTGATGAGGTAGTTGTATTGGAGAAGGGTGTATTGTATAAACAAAAGTATGTTGTTAGGAAGAAGTTATTTCCGGAGGGAATTAGGAGCTTTCCGTTCTTTCATTTTCAGGTAAGTAATGTGTAGTTGTGTTTATTGTGCTTGTGTATTCATTACATATTCTTCTTACCACTGTAAACTCTCATATATCTCTTTCCTCAATATATCAACAACCTCAAAGGAATGGAAACGAATCTATAGAACAACAGAACTTTTACCATCCCATAATATCCGAGATTCCAACACAATGTCTGGATTGATAATCACCAAGGGAGGAGCAATTCCGTTACTGCTACCATCATCTGCTTCGTCTAGATGGAACTTTCATACATCACAATCCAATGCATGGCAATCCGCCGATACTGGCTCGACACCCACACACTCGTCTAATACTAAGTTTTGTCTAAACTCCTCGCCGAAGGGATATCCAAAGGGTGCTACTACGTGTAATTTGGCAGTATCTTGGCCTCAACCAAGTGTAGATACGTACACTTCTACTACCTCATTTGGAGACTCTGCCTCCGTTACTATAATACGATCATCTGGAGGTACAGACTACTTGAATTCCAAGACAACTACAGTTAGAGGTCGACTCAAGAGAAAGCACAAGCCTGCATGGTGGAATGAAAAGCTAATCGATGCCAATAATGACGTAACCCTTATTCTTACGCTTCAAATAACTTCTGCACATATGAAGGAGAAGACATTAGTACAAAATCTACTTGCTGTGGCGGAGTCTAACATTTATGTTTGGGGTTCAAACCAACCGAGTGTGTTATTGATTCAAGTTGATTCATCAAATGATGAAGATACTGTCTACTTTACACAAACAATACAAATGATCAAAGATACATTTGGAACAAGCTCAAGTGATCAATCATCTCCAACTACATCACACTTGAACAACTGTCTTGTTGCAATTGTTGAATCGTCATACGAGGAATCAGCACCAGTAAGTCGTAAAGCTCTACTAAATATGGTCACACATGCCGCTCCAACAAGATGGATTGTTAGTGGATTAGAATTAGAACGAGGCTTGGTACTATCAAGAGAAGCATCGATATATGCATTGCGAGAAGCAAGAGTGTATACTGATATGCCGGGGCATGTCTTGGTCGTTCCTCAATTCGCCTCGACCAGGGATGATACGAGAAAAGATGCAAGTCATGTCACGCCAAAGGATAGACTTATTTACTCAAGTATTGGTGCTGAACTGTTGCCATCTATTCGAGGGAAACAGACCATGATTTCTAATCTATCAGAGTATGATTGTCTACAGTGTAGTGTCGAGGAGGAGGAGGAAGAAGATGTCGACCCGCAAGATGCCGAAGAAGAAGTTGATGATGGTTTGGATGACGGAGTAGAAGCTAATAGACGTCGGTTATCAGATGGGATATCCGCTGAAAAGAATGTAGAAGAGCTACTCGAAGACTTATGGTGGGATCTTTCCGTTGCAGACGTCTACGGAACTCCAGGCGGTTTCAATGGTGAAGCTCGAACATCGGTT
>Ga0075437_14508_pt1 | contig 13220 bp, 10 predicted proteins | sample MintriMetagenome_FD_74266 | JGI IMG/M metagenome (GOLD analysis project Ga0075437, IMG submission 74266) | Marine eukaryotic communities from Monterey Bay, USA to study complex ecological interactions - Minidiscus trioculatus and... | ecosystem: Environmental > Aquatic > Marine > Unclassified...
CGTTTTGCCGTATATCTGCCTAATAAAAATTTCTACTAATTTTTGAGTCGACGTCCTGAGCTAAGCTTCTATACCATTCATCTCTTGGTTTGATCGCTAAAAAGGAGATTAATTTGATTGTCGACGGTGTTACTTGTGGCGGCGTGGCTCTCAAGCTTATTAGCATTGCATGCTCGAGCTAACAATGAAGAGCATCATCTTTCATGCTAGTTGTTGTAGGATTTTCTTAGCCATACTATATCTGATATCTGTTGCTCACATAATATGTCACGGAGAGACGTCATCGACAAACAATGATGAAGATAACCAATCTCCTGATAGCCGCATAGTTCAGTCCTTGTTTCGCTTCCCTGCGTCCAAGTTGGGTCCTGAATTTGATGAATTACTTCAGAATTGGCACACTGATGCTTTGTACACGAACGACACATTAGCCGATAAGAACAATACACTTAGCTTATTTTACTTATAAATTTAGCTTCTTCTCCCAAAGGCCCTACCCCTATCTTTCCTTGCACCACCTGTTTTGTTAGTTGTTCTATTTGCATCAAACCTATCCTGTCTCCCCTTAGTGATAACTTTAGATACATCTTCCAAATCATCGAACTTTAGTCCCATCTTTTCCAACTCTTGGCGTCTATCTGTGTCCTTCTCTGCTTTGACTCCAAATTTACCCGGTACATTTCCTTTATATTGTTTGTACCCAGTGATAGTCGACCACCACATCTCCAGTCCTGGATACTCTTTATTGTCATTTTGAGTGACATACACTACCGGTCCTCGTCCTCCTGGTACAGGTTTCTTTGTGTCAATGTTAAAGAAGTACTTCTCGATATACTTCTCCATCTGTTTCACGTGGTGTTCGTATGTTTCGTTGCAACTCATTGCTTTTTTGTAGATGTAGTTTGCTAATGTAGAAAAGTCCTCGGTAATGCTTGGTTGTTGTTCGATTAGATCCTTGAATGCTAATGCTAGAACATCTCTTTGGTCTACCTTTCGCTCAGATTTGTGGTTGTTGTAAAGACTCTCAAGTTTGTAAGTAATTGTTTGCAAGTCACTACCGTATGGTAATTGTTCTTCACCCTCACCAAACATCTTACTAGCAAGCGTTTGCATTGCTCCTAGTTGCATAACAGAGGATATCGATTTCACTAATGATGACATGTCTTGTAGTTTCTTCTCATCATGTTCCATCAACTTTTTAAATGCCTTGTATACATCACTATCCTCAGTCTCATCTGTATTGGACCTTCTATTATATTGCTTCTTCAATGATTCTAATTGTTCGGTTACATCTTTATCTGTGATTTCGCTTGGTTGTTTGTCGATGGCTTTATATATATTCCTAGCCAGATTGACTATTAAACCGGTCGTGATGCTGCCAAGGTACAATTTACTAAGCTTCTTCGCTAATTTTACAACGTCTTCATTCCACTTCTTATCATTGTGATCCGTAAGAGCTTTGATTGCTTTTGATACATTATCATTTTGTTCATCAGAAGATATCTTTGATTCCTTGTACTTCGTTATCTCATCACCCATCATCTCGGCAGCATCCTCTACTGAGACATTGTCCCGAGTCATAATTGCCACGATTAGTTCTTTGGCTAGTTGTCTCATCAGTCCAGAAGTTGTACCGCCTTCAATTCGAGACTTCAGTAACCTCTCAGCCAACTTCTTCCGTTCGGCTGGAGTCAAATCTCCATTGCCAAAACGAGTAGCCATGTCAGTATTCAATACCAATACTTCATCATTATCTAATCCCAATACTTCTTTACCTACTACTTCCTTGAAGACATATGCAAAGGCTGGATTGATAACACTATCAAAGTAACTTAATAAAGCATCATCAAAATTGATTGGATTCTGTATGTATCCTCCTAACCAACATTCGGAGTGAGCAATGTAGCCATGGACATTGACTAACTTGGCATCTGTATTGATTTCTCCGCCGTAAACATTATTGAAGAGATGTGTGGATGTGATGATGCTCGACATTTCCTCACCAGTTCGTAGATGGTAATACAAGTAATGGAAGCTGGCATTCATTGATCCAATCATATTGATCGTTTCCATGGATGTATTGAAAAGGTCAATAAACTCTTTGACTTCGGTATTGAACTTGTCTTTGTCTTCTGAGATGATAAATCGGAAATCTACTGTTCCTATTGCTTTCATGATATCATCCTCATTGTCCTCCCATAACTGACGAGATTCTTCTTCATTTTTCCCATTAACATCACGTTGGTATTGTCGGAATAGAGAGCTTGCCATATCATGTTTCACAAAGGCAATACAACTACTCTGTTCCCAATCCATCTTACTAAGTTTGTCACCGCCCGCTTTAATGCATTTCTCTGCCTCTGTTGCAAAATGTAGAACCATTAATAGTTTGTGATTATCACTAAGGTTGTCTCCCATGTTGATTAGATGTCCCATATTCTTTTTCTGTAGAGTTTCATACACCTCCATACGGAAATTTTGATATACTCTGTAGAGCTTATTATGGTCAGTGATTACTCCAAGTTTTGGCAAGTATTTCTTGACAACTGGACGGAAAAGATCTTGATCATCATCATCCATTTCATGGTAAGCATCTAACAGTGCCTGAGTAATGTGAAGTTGTGTTACGTCCCTTGGCTTTGCTAAATCATCCTCCTCGTCACTCAATGTCAAATCATTTTATTAGATGGGGGATGAGTTGGTGCTGTGAAAGATGTTTGGTTGTCATCAGTTAGCCCAAAATCCTCAATGGTGGCAGCTATTAGTTGATTGTACGCCTTCTCTTCTCCTAGATTAAGATGGTTTACTTGGTGGTACCGACGTCCTAGATTCCTGTTGATGAAACGATCTTTAATCATCTCTCGCTGCCCCGGAGTAATAAACATGAAATACTTTTTGATAATTTCTTCATAATCAGCACCCTCATTAACTGCTTCAACAATCAGTCGATGGATCATATCCAATGTCTCATTACCCACAACGGCATGTCCTCCATGATAGATGATAACACCGAGTGCCGTGAAGTTTCTATCCATATGTGTAGCATTCACCGCACTTGCAAGTACATCGTCTGATAATGTAGCAAAATCTTCCAATGTTAAGTGTTGCTGCAGCAATTGAAATTGCTGTCCATGATCTTCGTCGTTAAGACGATTTATATGTTCGATGATTGCCGCATTTAAATCAGCAGGGTGCACAATAAGGTCCTGGTTGATTTGTGCTTCCCGTAAAGCGGGGGTAGATGATTGTGCTAAGACATCATACCAATAATTGATATTAGTAGTACTAGAAGCACATAATGCTACAGCACAACAAATCATGATAGTAGGTATGATATACAACCAATGGTGGATGTTGAATGCATTCTTCTTCATTTTGGAGTAGAGGTTCATCTTGGAGTAGAGGAGGTTATTATTATTATATATACTTATTGCAATAGGATGAGTATGGTGCCCTTATTATCGTCGGAGTTGATTGGATGGTGATGCATGGGAATTAGAGGTGATGTGTTCATTTTCATTGAGTGGACACAAACTAACTTAGTCAAATTTTAGTAAATGACCTTAAGACCGGCACTCTCGCAGTCACATAAGCATTTTTTATTGAGCCCCCCCCCCCCTGTCTAACTTCCTCATCCTCTTATCAAATCAAATACATACCTACTAAGAAATACCAAGCATCAATGCAACAACTATGATGATATCAGCCAGTCATAGTTATAGTATTATATATCTCACTGAGATTTGGGATGGAAGGTTTATGATGGGAGTTAGCTGAAAAGAGATAATATATAAGCAATCGTAAGTCATACTATATTTTGATATTGTTTGTCATTATCGGATATTGTTTGTCGATATTACTATGCAAATGTAAAATCATTGTTTGATCGCTTTAGTTGGTAAAACTGTGTTACTTTCCCCATCTAAACTTGCAAACAATTCATTCTTGGCTAACTCTTCATCTCCTCTCCTCTCTTCTCCTCTCTTCTCTTATCCTCTCATAAATTTACATCTAATTACAATAATACTAATCACAACATGGATCATGCATTGGAAACAATAATGCAACATGCAATAGAGAATGATGCATTAGAAGAAGAAGGACGTTTTCCCGATACTGAACAAGACGGAGACTTCCGTCGATCGAGACGATTAGCCGAACAACGATTTAAATTATTTGATCAATGTGAAGAGAATAGTGTCGGCAGCCAAGATTCAACAATAGTGGAGTATGATGATTGTAATATCAAAGGAATCGAATGTGAAGAATCATCACACAATAATAACAACAATAATGACGACAATGAAGATGAAGGTAGCGATATGGAAGATTTCATATCCGATAATGATGATGTTAATAGTGAAAGGAGTTCAATGTTTAGTACCCACCAACAGCAATTGGATATACAACGACGAAAGAGGAAAAGGATATTAGAAGATGATAGTGATGATGAAGAACCACCAAAGAAGATAACTAAAGCAACAGTTACAGCGGTAGTACAACAACCCCCATCACCACCACCAGTTATAAGAGTACCACAAGTGCCTCTCCTCAAGAGTATCATATCATCACAGAAGAGAGATAGACACACAACCATTGATCGATATTGCATGCCACATGTAACAACCAAACAAGATACAGACTGGCTTCAACGTGTCAAAGACTTGAGTGACTACATTGTAGAAAGAAGGAGGAATAGTAGGAATCTCAATCCAGGCTATATCAGAAACATCAACGAAGACTCATCACTAGAAAGATGGGCTATTGGTCAGCGTAAGAAGAATCTTGACAGATGGAAGGTGTGCATTTTACATCAGATTGGATTTGTATTTGAGTTATAAGAAGAAGGAGTGAATAGAATGGAGAAGTAGTATTGAATATGAATAATAACAACTAAGTTTAGATTGGAATGAAACTGAAACTACATGCCCCAGCTAACACAATCCACCAGCTAGCTCATCAACCAACCATATGTTGTTATATAAATGAATGATTGCAAAGTATAAATACTTATGCACCTGGGATGAAGCACTCGATCTTGTAGTAGTCGGTTTTCATCCTTGGGAGGGCCTTCTTGAGTTCAGCCTGCTGATTGACATAATCACTTGGGCGACCTGCCATTGGCCAACGGAGAACCACAGGCATACGAGATGAATCACCAATAGATTCAGCAAACCTTTGATAAACATTTGAATGCAAGTACATTTGAAAAGCAGTGTGTGGTTTGCCACCATTGACAATCTTAGCAACCTTGGTAGCAGATTTTACCTTCTCCACCCTCTTCTTCTCATTCTTGCTCTTGATGGTTACTTTGTATTGAATCTGGTTCTTCTTTTCATACTCTTCCTGGATTCCAGAATGGGAAATCAACCTAATAGCATCAGCCTCCTCCTCCAACATATTCTCATGGATTAGTACATTCTTTTTGAGTTCATGAGAGTATTGAGGGCTATGTTGAAGAACAACCTTGTAAGTTGGAAGAAGCATCAAGGCATTCTTCTTAATCTTATCCTTCTCATAAAATCCATCACTTGTATTCAACTGGCAAAATAACATTTTGTGGAGATATGTCATCAAATGATTGGCAGGAGATTCATGGTCTCTACCCAAGCCAAAGAATTTACCCCAATTGTTGATATCAGTAGCCTCCCACAAACCCCCACCTAAAGCTTGTATTTGAACGGTGGAAGCTAACCCATCAATCCCATCATTATCCTCTGGATTTGACAAAATCAACATATGCATAATAATCCTCATTGGAATGGTACTTTGTTCACTGTTACGACGATCCTTCCACAATTCGGCTCCATTATCAAAGCCTATATGCCAATCCCTGCCAGTGGAAGTAACCACACCTGAATTTGGTCCCCTAGAACATAGTCCTCTTTGTGACATGATTTACGTAATCTGGATTTTAGACGATGCAATTGTAGTGGTGAGAGATGAGTTAGTTGTTATTGCAATAAAAGACGGCACACCCCACTTTGTCACCAAATACACATCAACACAGACCACCTCGTATTGTAAAAGGCTTATTATATACACCGCATATAACTACCGAATAGCACAAGAACAACCGCGGACCAAATAACATTGTTATTATTATAAAAAGTCGATGACCAATAGTTAAGCAATGCAAAATTCTCATGTCAGGTGTACCGTTTAATAAAGTGGTGGTAGTTAACGAAACCGCCGGCAGCAGCCTAATAAAAAACATCCGTGTATTCACATAGATAAGTACCCTGTATAGCAATAAATACGCACCGGTTGGATCAATAGTTTACGAGCTGAGAGGTGTTGCCAATAGCTGATAGTTCGTCGACAACAACTAAATAAAATGAGAGTAATTTGCAAACTGAAACGGTATCGTCGTTGTATCGCTATTTTATCACATCTTCACCTAGTTGATAATAATAACACCCGATCAATTTGGTATATCACATGCATTAAAATCAGTTTCTACACCCGCTGCAACCCTCTTCCGACGACAATGTTATGCATCATATCCACAAACATCAAATTTGCATAAAAATCTATACAACAACTATGAACAAAGACGGAAAGAGATATCATTTCAATATAACAAAGATTCAAAAGAAGAAATGAGATTAATGCATACTATGACAAAACGATTCTATCCAGCTCTTCTGCCAGAAGAAAAGGGTGGTGATACCAATAATAGAAGAATTCATAAGAAGAAATCTACATCAACTGTTAATACTATACATGCACAATCAACTCTACCTGCCGATTATGATACGCCATCCAAACTTTCCTTTCAAACAGGATTGTCTTCTTCTAAACCAAATGAAAAAGAAGAGGACGATGTTAATAACAATGAACAACAATGGTCTTGGTATCCTCCCGTACATTTTTCATCTCGAGGTACACCTTCTAATATGCCATTTCGTATGAAAATGTATAAGGCAATGCGTAATGCTCTTCAAGAAAGAATAAAACAAGTTATACCAAATTTTACTTTTGACAAGGCAAGACAATCAGGCATGTTTTGGTATCCACCGGGAGGTGTGAGAGAGTGGCATACTAACAAATTAGACCTCGTTGGTAATAGAAAAGGTGATGGAAAGACTGCATCTGAGGAAATCTTTGCTTCTCAGACTTGGAGAATGTATTTCGTAAGAACAATTAGAGATTCAGAGTTTGATAAAAAGTTAACCAAGTTGAGAAAAGGAGAAGCAGTTGATACAAGTAGTAATGATCATTCAGCTTTGCATATAATACCCGGTAATAATGATGGGATTACAATAGATGTATTGGAAAAGGCTGGGGCAAGACGATTGACTAATGACGAAGAGAAGAGGCAGTATTCTGATGAGTTTGCTGAAGATTATACACCTACCGGGAAGAGCAGCAGATCTGACGAGCCAGCTGATGTTGATAGTAATGTGTTTGACCGTAATGCAGTTTGGCGTCTTCCAGATATAGATGGATATGTAACACTCTTTAGGATACCGGATCTTTGGCATTGTATTGTATCAGAAGAAGTCCATAGGTATAGTCTTGGCTTTGCCTTTTCCGACAAGGAGGTTCAAGCTTTATTAAAGTTAACAGATATCGAATTTGACACAACATCAGATGATAAGGGGAAAGGCGATACAGTAGACATAAAAGATGAGTTATAACGTTAACATCTCTATATCTAATATCTTAGCTTAAGGCAGTAAATCTTAGCCCTCGTTAACTCGAACTACCCCAATTCAAACCTTTCTTCTATCCCTCTCACACTTTCTCACATCACTCTGCTTTTTTTATCCCAAAGTAGAAACTTCAGGTCTCATCCCATCCAAACTAATATATCCACCACATTCATGTATCCTCTCAACAATAAAATCAACCCTATCATCTAAATATATGGTCGTTAATGGTCCTCCCAATGTATCATTCCTCTTCTCCCATTCAAATGATGTTTCATTATAATAAAATCCAACATCTTGTAACTTCTCGGTCGATATTTTAGTACTTAATATATGATGTGTTGTTAATGTAATGTAAGTTTGTGTACATTCAATAACTTGTCCTGTTAATTTCATATTTAGTGATGGGCAGAATAATAGTCCATTGATCTGAAATTTGTAATGTATATATGGTAAATCATCTACTATTCTGCCCCCGATTAATCCACTGTTGTTATTAGTTGAACTACCTCTACTACTTGGAGCTTTGTAATCAATCGGTAATAACTTGATATCATCATCTAAACTTAGTAATACACCACCCATATTGGAATCATACATTAGTAGTAATGTTTGTAATAATGATTTAATACATTTGGGTACATCTGGTAATGATGTTGGAAGTAGGGCTACTGTACCCAAGATTGTTTTAACTTGATAGGGTGATTTCTTAAGCTTTGAGTTGTTACTGTTGTTTGCAGTAGTTGGTTTGGCAATTAGTGAAAAGATTGATCCAGAAGTTTGTTGCTGGTGTTGTGATAATTTTTGGGACGCAAGCTTTAATATCTCTTCAGTTGATGGCGGTGATAGCTGCTGCTGTTCTTGATGTTGTTGAGAGTTGTCAACTTCAGGTGGCAATCCGGCGGGCGGTTGCCAATCATTAGAAGACCGATTATCTTTACTCTTCCTCTTCTTATCCTTCTTCTTTTTCTTCTTCTTGCTACCACTGCTAACTAAACTATCAGTGACTAAACTACTAGCGGTATCATCACCACCAGTAGAGCTGTGCTTTCGTTTCTTCTTCTTGGATTTCTTCTCTTTGTCTTTGTCATTTATTGGAGTAGTAGTTATTATCGATTTTGGTATATCACTGGGCTCCGTATCTTCTTGAACGTAGCTATAACAACTACCCTCCTCGTCGTTGTTGTTACTCATATTATAGTGAGGAGATATTGTATAATAATTTTGCGTGATGTTTTGCAATGCAATCTTAGTCGCGGTATCCTCCACTTTTATATCAAGTTCCGCCTGCTTTTCTATTTCCAGTGTACACCACCGTCTTCAGGGTCGATATATATTGTAGACGAGGCCGCTAATAAATGATATCTCCGTTTTATTCCTCTTATTAGGACAATGATATCAGCGACGCAATTTTACTGGATTAGATGGAGATTGTGAATTGAGAGGAAGTTTTAGCGACTCAACAGTATCTTTCTCCCTCTCCCTCTGCTCTGGGTGTGGCGCCGAAGTATATTCGTATAAAGGTATGTGATGATATGTATGATTTGGTTTGTTCTTTAAAAGCTGATATAGATATGATAAAAACAGATTTTCTATCTGAGCACATACTTCTGAGCACATACTCTTGTGCACAAAAAGTTGGCTATCCAACTTTGGTGATTTAAATATGCTCATGTTAAATGACAGCAGGATCATATTGATATTGCGTTTATGTTATTGCAATATTTTATATTGATATTGTTTTCTACGGAATGATCTCTGCTAATTTACTAAATCTCCTCCCGACAAAGTCAACCAATAATATATATAAAACAAAGATGGAGGACACAAACCACCAAGACAGTGTCATCGATATAGACAATCAAGGCAATAGTAATGATGATGAGAGTATTATAGTTGAAGATGGCATCGGTATCAAATACGAGAAGTTGGATGAGAAGACATTACAAAGACTAGAGCAGAATCTTCCGTCAGTAGTAAAATTGGATATCGATTCATCCATTTTCTGTGCTGATGATAGTGTTTTCAAAATAACTAATTGGAAGGAAAATGGTTATTGTATATCTGATAATACATATCTGAAGGAGTTGCGTATCAATAATTCCTGTCCGAAACATTTCGGTTTTGCGGTAGATGTAGACAAAGAGTTGCCAACCAAAGAGCAACTTCAATACTTCTTCTCATCCATACATGAAAACCGGTCCATTAAAGTATTTGAAATTATTTCAGTTAGTATCGATGATGAGTTTGGTGGGTGGGTAATCGAAGGACTATCTGGGCACCATAGTCTCAAGAAATTAGAAATAGGATCGTATATAGAAACAGCTAAATTGGGAAGTAGAGTATGCAGTGCATTAGGACAAGTATTGAAACATCCAAAGTCAAAATTGAAGATTCTTCATCTTAGAAGTTGTGACCTTGATGATGGTGGTTGTAAAGTATTAAGTGATGGATTATTGGGCAACAGTACAATGAAGAGGCTTTACCTTAGCGGCAACCGGCTCATAACATCAACTGGTTGGAGAGCTCTTTCAACTGTTTTTCAAAGTCCGAACTGCAATTTGATCGAGTTAGAACTATTCAATACAGGAATTAATGACGAGGGAGCAGAATTACTGGGTAGTGCTCTTTGTGGTTCATCACTAAAGACGTTGAATCTATCATTAAACAAATCTATCAGTAGTAGAGGTTGGCAGACTTTATTCAACCAAATATCACAAACTTCGATAGAAAGTCTGAACATCAGTAATAACAGGATAGATGACGCTGGTTTAGCTGCATTGGCTGCTACTGGTACGTTGAAGTCCTTGGATCTGATTGACAACAGATCAATTACCTCATCAGGCTGGTGGGCATTCTTCAATTTGTTACAAAGGATCGGAACTCAATTAGTGAATCTTCATGTCTCTTATAATCACATTGGTGATGTAGGTGTTGCTGCTCTAGGAAGATTAATGGGCAGTATGAGTACATTAAAGAAACTGGTGATGAATAATATGATGCACTTGGATAACAATATTACTTCACAAGGCTGGTTATCATTCTTTAGCATGTTACAAGAGTCAGACGACGACTTGGACTTAGTACATCTTTATCTTGGTGATAATAATATCGACGATGAGGGGATGCAACTTTTAGTACGGTTACTTTCAAATATGATATCTCTAAAGTATGTTAATTTGAGCTGGAATCAGTCGGTCACACCTGTTGGATGGCGAGCATTCACGGGGTTTCTCTTAAATCCCAACTTTGCATTAGAATATCTTGGTCTATATGCTAACAGAATCAATGATGACATAGTGGTTGCATTCGCAAGTGCCTTGGCACATAACAAAACTTTGGAGTCGATGTCTCTTGAAGAATTTGTTGATGAGGATGGCAATGAGTTAATCATCGAGGGAGGTTGGGACGCCATTTCAACGCTTGTCTGCAATGAATCAAGTATCATGGGTACCTACAACTCCAACCACATTCTTCACAATCTTGGCGATGAAGAGTCAGAGCTACTTGGTGATCTTATTTCTTTGTTGGAACTGAATGAGAACAAAGACAAATCAGAAGTTGCACGACAGAAGATTCTACAAACTCACTTCCCTGACGATGATACATCAAAGTTGCAAGAGTTGTTAGATATGGAACTGGAGATGATGCCTAGTGTTATGTCTTGGATTGGTAGACCAGCTCATGATGATTGGAAAGGAAAGAATGTATCTGGGTTGTCCACCATGTTCAATCTGATGCGCAGACTGCCAGACTTGTTTGATTCTAGTCCTCAGACTCAAACGAAGCAATCCACAGGGAAGAGGAAGCGGGGTATCCTCTAGGTGTTGATGGGTGGTATGATTAATATGTGTGAGAGTTGCTGGGAGGATATTCGAATCTTTGGTCTATACTATGGGGATAAATCTAAGGCTTTTGGGGGGCTGTTGGTATATTGTAAGAAAGAGGCATATATTGCTTATTTTTATCCCCACTCCCTTATTTCTACATATAACTAATACAAACCTCTCCATTTCTCTACACGTCTTTTGCTATTTGTACCACTTTTTAACGTGCATATTTCATCTGCCATTCTTTATAAGTCTTCTGCCAATCCTTCTTATCTTTACTACTCCCCATGTTGGCAATTCGTTCTTGAAGTCTACGCTTCTCCTCCTGTCGCTCCTTCTTCTTCCTAGCTTGTGCTTCTGCCTCTGCTAGTCTTTGTTTCTCCTCCTCCTGTTCCTTCTTCTTAGCTGCCTCCATTCTTAGCCTCTCCTCTTCTTTGACCTTCTTTTCCTTATCATCCATACGCTTCTTCTCCTCGGCTCTGATTAGTTGTTGCAAAGGGGAGAGGAGAGGAGATATGTGAGAAGGTGTGCATATGTTGTGATGCATAATACAATCCATAGAACAGATCATAACTTACTCTGCCCTTGCCATCCTTTTAGCCTTTGCTCTAGCCTGTCCTTCTTTAAATGATACATACTCTTCATCTTTATCTAGAGCCGGTTGTGTCTCATCATGTTGTGTCTCATTATCATAATCATCATACTCAACAAACCCGAATTCAATTGCAGTAGCAAGCTCCTCTCTTGATAGTCCATCTCCTTCAAATAGTGAGTTATCAAGAAGATCATATTCAGTAGATGTTGAACCATCATATAAAGAAAGAGCTGCGGTGGAGGCAGTTGCAACTGAATGTTGATCTGATGCTTTTCTCGAGTAGGATGTGTTTTTCTGTGGTGTACTTGTCGGTAGACTAGCACGAAGTTGATACTTAGTAATAGCAGCAGCCCTACGTAGTTGATTCTCTGCCTTATCGGCTATTAATTGTTGTTCGTACCTTTCCCTTAATGAGGTTGTATTCCGTCCCGTGTCACCACTATGACCGACACTACGTCTAATCGATTCAAGTTGATTACTTGCTCGATCTGCAATAACTTGTTGTTCATATCGTTCTTTTTTGCTTGTGTTTGGATTATAGATGGCACCGGTAGTTATTAATCTTTCTATTTCAAGTTGTGGTTTGATAGCAGAAGCTGCCGCTGATAGATCTGTGTTGTCGAATGTTGTCATGATTTCGGAGAAATGTTATATTAAATTGCAATTTGCAATAGGTAGTGCGCTTGTTTGTACTTGTTTTGTACGGCTTTGTTTGATCTCCAGGATCTTATTATGCTCTTCTTTGGATAAATAGTATACTGCCTTTATATTGTTTATGCGATGAGGCTATTTGCAATTATAATAAGGCAGAGTTAGGCACAGGATATGCAGAAAAAACATAGGATTGCAGAGGATTGCAATTATTTACGTTCACTATTTGATGTCGTCAGAACACAATCGAATATAATAGAAGCAAGGTCATAGCTTGGCGTCATTGTGGCAGTAGAAATTTTGTCTTACCGTCACTCAGTCAAGTTGTCTTACCGGTTTATCAATGCATAAGATGTCGTAAGATACCCAGGATACCTTCATTTGCAAATGCACTGAAAAATAATATTGAGAGTTTGCCGCCACATTTGCATTTGATTGGCGACTCTCTCAGTATTATTTGCAACGGAGGCGGCCTCCATATACGTAGTC
>Ga0075437_10104_pt1 | contig 13218 bp, 10 predicted proteins | sample MintriMetagenome_FD_74266 | JGI IMG/M metagenome (GOLD analysis project Ga0075437, IMG submission 74266) | Marine eukaryotic communities from Monterey Bay, USA to study complex ecological interactions - Minidiscus trioculatus and... | ecosystem: Environmental > Aquatic > Marine > Unclassified...
GTTGATAATTATCATGACTTTTTGGATAAAACTGAAATGTGTGAGTAATATTATATCCTTTTGAGATGGACATATGGTTGGAGAGATTTAATCAAAAACACAACCAGCCATGCATATATATAGGATGTCGGTTTTGAAGTAGGGGTTGTATACCAAATTAACCTTTTGAGGTTTTAAAATGTACAAACGATTGAAAGCGAGGAGTGGGAAAGCTAATATGCTGCTAAAGACCTTAGATCTTAAAGTCTCTGGTTCCAATATAAAGAAACAATTTAGGATACATTGTGTTTTGTTGTATATTATAGTTACTTACTTCCTATACAGATCAGGACCATCAATGCCAAGTCTAGGGCCTTCAATTAAAGGGCTATGACCATAAGCATATGGAAAATGTCAATGAAAAAAAAAACAGAAGTATCAAAGATATGAAAATAGATATAGTTGGACAGGACTTACCATGCATTCATGACACAGTCAAGACCTGCTACATTTGCTCGTTCTCCTGCCTCCTCATTGACTACACCGATCTGGAAGATGCGTGTTTCACAGTTTATGAAGGTGAAAAATAATTGATTGCATCATATGTTAGTGCATGCGGCTTGCAAGGGCAATCACATAAAGGCAAACTAAGTTCAAAGGAAGTATTCGAATGGCCGAGTCTTCATATTGAACACACCATAACACACAACAAAACAACACAAATTCGGACTTTCCTGTGTACTATGCCGTTTGAATGACAATAGGCTATTCCTTCGAGTATTTGTCGGAGTATTTCTGCTGCTAGTTTGTTATGTAACTGTTCTTTCTTTTCACTTTCCGACATCGTTGTTGAGCTTTTGTCATCATCTTCATCGGTATCACTTATCAAATCTAAGTCATGAGCAAGTTGTACCCATCCATTATCCATTTCAATATAATCTTCTAATGTATATGTACCGGACTCCTCCCAGAGAAGATGGATAGTTCCATTTACTACATACTGACCAAGATATGGAGCTACATGTTGATTGCAATGAAGTTGTGTACTATCAGTATCATCAGAGAGATTTGGACATAACTTTGAATTAACATATGCTTCAACTTCCAAATAGGAATCAGCCTTCTCTTGTGCTTTGGTGTCATCTGTGACAGCTCGAGCACACTTTGCTATTAATGGTTTGTTTAGTTTGTTATCGTATGCATAGTAAACGCCACCAAAGGTACCATTTCCTATAGGTTCTAAGATTGATATATCAGTTGTTGTTGGATATAGTACACGCCACTGCTGTTTTGAGGTTGATGTAAGTAATGTTGATGATGTTGATGTCAAAGAAGATGAGGAAGAATGATGGTGTATCTTTGGAGGAAGTTGAAATGCATCAGTATATCTTCTTTTGCAATAACAAACAGGACCAATCAACAGTATAAAGATTAGAATGCAGCTTCTTGGTATCATTATCATGCTATTGAACATGCCCTCCCTCTACTATTCCCCGCCGGTCTGATCAATTGCTTGAGAGAGTGGTGAAGAGTAACTTAATATCTTTGTCCCGGTTGAATCGCCAAGTCCGCTTCATTGAGTGTAGTTTGGTGGTTAGAGCTCCCTCTTCTGACAATTGATAAACCATTCTCCCTCCGTTATACACACTGTTACTACCACTAACTACTAATACTGATATATCATGTCTCAGGGATATCCATTAACCAAGCTCTTCGCGTCAACTGAGACGAAAGAGTCAAAGTTGTGTGAGGGTCAAAAGGAAAATAAAGGTGTGTTTGCTACGGCACCTGTCAAACAATTGGGAGAATATAGTATATTACCTACTAATCCACAGATTATGAAAATGATGGATAAGGCTGGGTGAGTGCTTTAAGTGGTGTATACTTTTTAGGTGCATATGTTTTTATGTGCATATCTTATGTTCATAAACATAACGTATCGGTTCATCTAAAATTACATCATTGCAATTCTCCACATCAAGGTATTTCAACTCTGCAATGATGCCTAATTGGAAAGAACTTTTACCATCTATCTTATGTACCGCCGTTGATGAAGACGATGAGAATGAAGATACCAATAACAAAGAAGAGAATGATTTTACGGAACAATTGAAATCATTCAAAGAAGGATTTGATATTTACATCAAGGAAGAGAAAGCAAAGGCGAATGTTAGTCAGAGCATGAGTTTAGAACGGGCTAAAGCTGGTGGTCGTGGTATAGACTTTGCAGTTAAGGTACTTCGTGAAATTGAGGAAGGTGATGAGCTGTGTAAGTTTAGATGGTGTATGGAAGAATTATTCTGTTTCTTATACCTCCCCCTTTACTTTCCTTTCATCTTACCTTCCCCTTTACTTTCCTCATATATTATGATAGTACGTGATTATGGAAAGGAATGGTTAGCTATCAAGTATTTCGATCTAAAGTTGAATGCTTTGCATTATATCGAAAAAAGTCAGGAAGAAGAGAATGAAGGAAAGCTAATCCTATCGATTGATACCAAACTATTGAACTCCTCAGTTTGGGAATTTAAAAAGAAGGTTATTGACGATGACGAGGATACAAATTATGAGTTAGGACAATACCTCTCTATGCGTGAGGGGAAGGAGATGGTTGTTGTTTCTCTAGAGGAGCTCAATTCTCTCACCAATATAATCGGAATGTGTGCTATTCAGTATCTTCTTGACACTGATGATACGGAGGATGATGGTGGTAACTTTAGTGATTGTTGGAAGCACAATCTTGACCATCTTCGTAGTCATTTCCCGCGTGACATTGTGAACCCTTCATCTTACTCCTCGTACGAGGCTACGAAAAAGAAGAAGTCGAAGAAACGAAAGGCAAAGGCCTCTGAGGGCAAAGTGCTGAAGTTGAAACACGGAGAGTTTGATGTGTTTAAAATGAAAGACTAGGGATGACCTGACTTGGAGAGACAGGGGAATTTGATTGTTGAGAGGTATGCTACAAGTGATTTGGATCTACAATAGCAAGAAGGGTATAATCAAATAACATTACATTTAGTATATCACACTACTGGTACATATGCAGGTGTTAAGTAGACCGAGGAAGACCTTGACTCTGTTATAATTTATATAATCTGCCTTCCCTTTGGCTCTGCTTGTTGTTTCTCATGGAGCCAACCACTCGTCGCCCATCGCTCTCTTGTCAACGAAGGCAATACCTCATGAGGAAGTGTAACACTATCAAATGCCACCAAAGTACCACCCAAAGGTGCTACATCTTTACTTTGTTCACCCGGATCTGCAGCAAGGTACTCGGTCATTTTACTCTTTGGTTGTTCCAAGTAATGAAATCTACTTCCCAGTTCATGATCTTTAATGATGATGTTTTGCATAAAGAAGTCGGATGATAAGAAGAGGTATGGATCCGAGTTAAACTCTTTAGTCAAATACACTTTTCTTTGACCATCGTCTGAATCGATATAGAGTGCACACTTGCCACTGATACCTCCTCGTCTACCATCCAAGAAGACGGGTCTCTCTTTTGGATCATTTGGTGTTGGTCTTAACCATCCTAATTGTAAATCACCATCGCGAGAACCAACTGGTTGAGAACTGGGAATTATCCTCTCGTATGTTCGTAATGACCCTCCGTCACTCTCACCCCAGTCCTCTTCATTGAGATATATCAACCAACTTATACTTCGTCGAGTAGGTCTACTCCATCCTGCTCGTCCTTTTACCTCTTCATGATGCTCATCTACATGTCGTGCCAATGAAGCACCAGGCCCGAATCGGGTATAACTTATCTCATTATTATCACCACCATATTCAGCCGGCACAGCATTCAAGCCTGGTCTATCCAATCCTGTCGCCAAATCAGACCGTAATGCTGCAATTAACGTCTCTAACTCCTTTCTAGCATCCACATCGCCTAACGTATTAGAAACAAATGGTCCAGACTTGTGCTTTGATGGTATATATGCCGGTAATACTGCTCTATCCTTTGATACATCAAATTTCGATTTATCTTTTGCCTTTTGCTTTCCATATCCAGCTAATGAATCGACTATAAAATGTCCATCTGAATATAAGTTAGATGCATCGGAACGTAATCTTGATACTTTTGATGGTGATAAAAAGTTGGGTATTATTGCAATTCCTCCCTGATTAATTGTTGTTATTGCGCTGTCGGGTAAAATTGATAATGCCAATGTGTTGTGATTGTTGCAACAATAATGAAAAGTTATGATAAGGAAACAAAGTTTGAGAAGAAAACTCATTATATATTGTGCGTATTAGAGAATCTCAGAGGGTATGTTTAGCCGCCATTAAGGTGAATAGAGCATTAACAAGCACTCTAGAGTTGAAGAATAAAGATATACAGTAATGTCTGTCGAACTATACCCCCCAAACTTTACTATACCCCCCCTCCTCGAGGTCAGCCTAGTGTAGAATCTATACCCCCTTCCGCAGTTTACTATGTATACTTACTAAGGAATTGAGTTATACCCCCCACCCAAATCTCAGCCTAGTCTAAAACACTATACCCCCCGGGGGGTATAGTTCGACAGACATTACTGTAATTTGTGCAAATTTGCATTTAGCAGAGCTCTCTCAGGACCACCACCATGTAAAGGATTGCCCACAATGGGAAATAAAATCGTACTGTGTTTTATCAAATGATGATAAATGCTTTCCGCCCATTGTCTATTCTTCCACAGTGGAGTTCTAGTGGTAAAAGCAAGAGCTAGATATCATCCTTCGGAGTAATTGGTTTAGGATACCGATGTGAAATTAATCAAAATGGATAAAAAGAGGAGAAGCTTGGGAACCGAAACATCGTCTGGATTGCAATAATCATTCTCGGATATTGACAATATAAGGTCTAAAGCCCTTTTTAACGTTCTTTCGGTTGTTAGTGATATCAGGGCGTCAGGCGTTGTATTTAGTCTGAACATATATCTCAAAGTAAGGAGTACAAAATAAAAAAGTTTAGGAGTGATAATATACTTCGTATAATACATAGTGGTATTGTGCCGTTATATATGAAACATAGATCTGAATAGCAAATTACAATTGAAATATTATAGTATGTCGTCATTTGAACAACCTTCACAAAAGCGTCCGAGACGTGATTGTAACAATAATGACAGTGCACAAAATTGCAATACACCAACAAACACAAATATCAACCTTCTCTCATTACCAGATGAAGCCCTCAATAATATAATATCATATAGTATGCCACGAAAAGAATGCCAGATATGGGAGTGGATTGGTATACTTAGTTATACATGCCGATCACTCCGACGATTTGCTAAAACATATGCACCAACTCGAATAGTGTTAAAGGACTTTAGAAGATATCCTCGTTTAAACAGCGGCAGTTATGGATCTGTCGATGTTCGGGTAGAGTTCCTTCGATCTCTTCGTGATTACAGTTGGAAACGACAACACTTGAAGGAGTTTCATGTGAATCCTGAGTCTGTTCTTCGAATTCCGGTGGAAGAGCGGTTTGAACGAAGACATTGCAGCACTATCAAAGCCTTACTTCGCACCCTTATCACTACACCATCATCTTTCCCAGAGCTTGAATGGTTAGATATTGAATTACAGTCAGATTATACTTACGGTTATGATTTAGTTGATGCGGAGTCACTTCAGCATATGCCAGATGCATTTCCATCTCTTCATAAGCTTAGTCTAAGTGAATGTTTCAAACACGGTATAACGGAGATAAGTCCCCACCAGTTGAGGCAGTTCTGCACTAATTTGAATGCATCTTTAACATCCCTATCAATGTGCTCATCTAATTGGATGACGGATGCTCATGTTGAGGCAATGATGCCCATTATTGGGGAGAATTTGATGCGTCTTGAACTTGTGTGTTGTTCAGCTTATGATGACGAATCTAACGACGACGTCACGTTACTTTCTGACAATAGTCTAATTTCCATTGCTCAATATTGCAACCAACTGGAATCATTCTCAATGGTCGAATCAGATATTACTTGCCGTGGTCTTGAGATGGTCCTCAGTGCTAATACGGGCATCACGACTCTGAATCTATCATGCAATAAACGGCTTGATTCCAGAACAGTAGATATTATATCCCGATACTTGCCAAGGGTAGAAGTGCTACGAAATTACTGGCTTGATGCGGCAACAGATTGGCTAAGTGATGATGGCTTGATTGCCCTTATAGACGCCCAAGAGAGGGAGTCTAGTGGTTCAGGGATATTTCTCAAGCTTATTGGTTTATGGCAGTATTCTTTGAGTGAGCCGCAACTCACAATTAGAGGGTTGAAGTATGCAATAGAGAAGGGCGTGGAGGAAATGGAGATAAATGAATGTGAACTCTTTGAATCAATTGAAGCGTTGGGCTCTGGTGTAAAGCTTTACCAAGCGCATTATATTCATTACATTGATGGCAGTCTGTATAAACGTGAAGTAGTACATTTTTAGTAACCAGTACAATGATATTGATTCTCTGTCATGAGGGTGAAATGAGATGTATGTGGCTATCTCCGTCGATTACATTACTGGCGAGAGATATTCAAGCAGGTACATTGATCTTCTCAACTTGATGATAATTGAATAGTAGAAAGTTGGTATACGTTCAAGGCTAGGGATAGAACAGAAGTGATAGTTATGATTTGGCGTGAAGTAGAGGAAAGACAAATGAAAGTTATTTTAAACACCGCAGTAATACAAATCATTCCAAGATACAATCAAACCCAGTAGTCAAACACAAACGAAACACATCCTTCTAATCTCTAGTTCAGAGCAATCCAGTGAATATATCAAGACCAGCATAGCCGTTAACCACTCCATCGGTAACATTCCTTGCCGTTTCATAGAGTCCATCGGTTACCACCTGAACCTCCTTCAAAGTACAACCACACTCCATTTCATATACATAAATCCTTGGCTGAAAATCACTAGTATGACCAGTTGAGAGGCCATAGAGATACTTGTAATCTGCACTTTGTGCCAAATCGATGGGTTTGTTGACAGTAAAACCGTCTCATTGCTGACAAGTGTTACGTTCTGGTCATCACTTAATGTAAAACTTGAGATACTATCGCCATTATTGTTAGCGACATATACACAAGATAGTATTGGGTTGCTGGGTGCGTGCGTGGCGGCAGGCATGAAATTGAGATATTATGATTGAAACATGAGACAAGATAGAAGTGTACACATCGGCTACTTACTACTCAATCCAACAACTTTCTCCCGAATCGGCTGCTGCTTCCGATTCGATGACTGGCACGTTAGTATCAATGTTACTGATGACGTTAACTGTCCACCATTAATTAGCATATCATTATTCCCAAACACCTCAAGTAATAGAAGGTTACCGTCATCATCAAATGTAAAACTAAAAGGAATGGTACCTTGTTCATCCCTGAGAAGAGGCGTCTGTACCAAGTTTCCAGCTGAGCCATCAGTTTGATTCACATCATATACATTAAGTGATCCTGTTTGATTCACAAGATTAGGATCTCCTCCATCGTTTTGTTTAATAGTTATAACAAGTGCATTGCCGTCCGGTGTGAAATCTATCTGAGCTGGAGTTGATGTTAGCACAGGAGGTATAGTAGTATTAGATGGCGGTACAGTTTGGTTTAGTACAATAGCATTACCAATCGGAGATAGACGACAATTGTACTGTTTCAGGTTGTACCCTTGAATATTACCATTTCCACCCACGTTCAATACATATAATAATCCATCTCGTTCAGTTATCGAGACTGGAATAGTACCATCATCACTAATGGCACCAAGAGCAGATTGATAAGTATCGACAAACTCTAAACCAGTACCATCTTTAGTGATACGGAATGAGCTGAAGTTATCACTACCAGCATTAACAACAAGTAGACATTTACCAGCAACAGTAACTGAATTAGAAGCAGCAAGAGGATCGGAGGTGCAGGATTAATATTTGGACCTGTTAGTTGGAAACCATCACCCTCAGTATCAACATTACCGATGAATGAGAGTGTACCAGTTTGCAAATCTCTATCATAGACTAGGACGGTGTTGTTTGGTTGATTAGATGCAGTATATACTCTACTAATCAATGGTTGTTGTTCTTTGATCTCGCATACCTTGCCAGCTTTACTACTACCACTTGGAACACTATACGTACAAAAGGAGGTTTGACAGCTTTAGAAGTAGGCTTGTTCTTCTTTTTGTTAGGTCGAGGACGACGACCACCGGAGACTTCAGATGCAGATAATGCAAGGGTAATTGCAAGAGATTGTGATGTCAATGATAATGACGATATGGTGAGGTTTGTTAAATTATGCAAGAGTGGACGGTGGTAGAGAGGGCTCAAGAGAAGAGTGTGGACATAGTAGAGAGGGCCAATATAAATCAACTGCTCAAGCAGTATGAGGCCTGTCCAGGCCTGTCCTCTTGTGAATTGATGAGGGAGGGTGGCCGGTCTAATGGGTTCGCAGGGGTTTGCCAAAGTGACGGATACTGAAAGTCATTTCCAACATTGGGCCTCTTGCTATTGATGATGACCTCTCCTAGGTTGACAGCAATCCTTTATTATTGTATGCATATCGTTATCTCTCCTGTTTTTACTGTCTCCGAGAGCATAGATCAATGAAGCCATACAATATTTGAGTGGTGGTGGCCCTCTCATTATCTTCATTAACGAGTTTTCCAGATGAAAACTGAGCAGCATTTATTTTTCTGTGTCATTTTTTGCGCAAATGGTCTCCTACTACGCCGTGGTTTGGTGCTCAATACTGACCCTTATACCATCATTAACAGCTGTAGTATCATTTATAATATCACCTTCTATCCGTCAGTCGTCAGCGGTACATTTATATCAAGAAGGTGCACCTTATCCTCCATCAAATGCAAATAGAAATTTTTCATTATCATTGGTTGGTAGTCAGCAGTTATCACCACTGGTTAATACCATTACTACTACCTCTACTCAAGCAAATAGTACTACTAACAATGGTATTATTAATAAAGAAGTAGATGTGGTCGGTGGAGGAACATTAGGTGATATCATGGCCGGATCGCTCGAAGATATCACTTATTCCAACACTCCCACATTTGTAAACAACAACACTACAAACAATAACTCACATAATTATATACATGATGGTCTAGTAACAAAAGAAGGAGGGGAATTAAACACCCGATTCAAAGGATGTAACTTTACCAATATGGAACGTATAGCATTAACAGCCAATGGTAACTTACAACGGATATTTTCGAGTTATTATGATGAACCGGTTGTTGTACATGTTGATTCATGTACTCGACGTGATAATAGTATTAAAAGTAGCGGAAGTAGTAGTAAGAATGTCATGAATGGATTATGTGATACATATCAACTAACATCAACACCTAATGATGATGCAATATGGGATAGAGTTGTGTATATACAAGTACACAACCAAACAATATGCAAAGCAACATCAATTATAAATGTACATTCTACATCTTGTATACAATTAATCGAAGAGGGATCGGTAGGTCTTGGACAATTATTTAGATATTTGAATAAATTGCCAACATTTTCATTGTTGGATGCTGGTAGGATTGATAGAAGAAGTGATAAGATACCGACAGAGAATCCTAATGATGATATTGATGACAAGTTTGACGGTGGAATGTGGAGGATATATGAATTGCAATGTGAGGAAATGACATGTTTGATACATGAAGAGTTTCGTAGCGATGCTTGGGAACATTGATAATAAAGGAGGTGTGGTGTATGTGTATATACTATGTAAATATTAGACTCTATATAAAATCTCCATGCCAGCTAATGCCCAGGAGCTTTTTATACCGATGACTCTCCGGTCATCACTAATCTAGGAGTAGCATGTCTCTTGTTGTACATTTTCAATGTCCAAATGAATAGAAAGTCTAGAATACAAAGCCAAAGACCTCTACTGTATACTGCCTGACCTCCATGTTGCTCATACACAACACTCAACCATAAATTCCCCACGCCATTTCCAGCCGTGAAATATGCCATGTTGAGAATGAACTGCATGAAACTTTGAAGTTGATGACTTGCCAGTGTATCCAATAGTTCAACAGATGCTGTCCAATTGGCAGCAAAGTGGAACCCATGTAGAAGTTGCAACAGTAATAACCAATTAGCTCTTGAACCATCAGAGATTATCTCACTACAAGCCACCTTTGTCAGGCATAGACGTATTGCAGAGATGATTATAGACATTTGAATCATTCCGATATGTCCTATTCTCTCCTTCAGTTCATTGGAGTAGTGATATACCGGCAATGTACTTAATATAGATACCACTGTGAATACTCCTTGAACCGATCTTGATATACCAAAGTCTCTCTCGAGTTGTAACATTAATATACTATCAAATAGAACCATTATGATCCCGTAAATGAAGCTGTGCATTAATATGATGTAAATTTGGATAGTGAGGGGTGTATTTGATGCCTCTCTGATTGTTGTGCACATCCGACTTCTTCTTCTTACCCCATCACTTGAATATTGAGTTTCTTTCTTTTGAGGAGATTGACCAACTCTGCCCTTCCTTGGTATTATCCTACCTAATATGACAAAGAATACTAACAGTAAACCACTTGTCAAATATGTATATGTAAAGATTGATCCTTCTCCGAACTGATCAATGATAGTACCGGCGCATAAAGATGATAATCCCCATGCTACAGAACCCCATAGACGTTGTCGTCCGTATCCTTCGGATGTATTCTCAACTAAACGTAATACTAATGCATCTAATGCAGGTGATGCTGCCGTACTTGCTGATCTTACTATCCGCCATGTTGTTAATTGTGTAAAGTTCTTTGCATCGATTGCTACTCTAACTCTTGTAAGTGTAATAGCACCAAGAAAAGTTGATATTGTAATAACACCGAGTGGATCATACACATCACTTAATACTCCCCATATAGGTTGGGATATAATCTTTGCAATTTGTGATGCTAATTTGATCTTGCCAATTTGTATCGGTGTAAAGCCTGATGACAGGAGTATTGGTGATAGAAATCTATTCCATCCAGCTTGTGAGATAGTATGAAGAAAGACTGCAAGTTTGGTAAGTTTTAGATGATTGCTGGTATGAGGCTTCGTATTTCTCTTTGTTGGCGATTCACTTAGCATGTTGTATATTGACTTGATGATTGATATATATCACTTATTCTTTTCTCTATCAATGATGAATTGTTGTATTAACCCCGCAGTAACAAACAGCACCCAAAGAGACACAGAGGTAATTATTATATATCTTCCCTGATTCTCCGAAGATACTCTTGGTCGAAGGTCAATACCATAAAATGAATCTAGCAGTTTAGCTGCAATGCAACAGAGAAAGATGATTACGATGATTAAGAAGAAGCCGGCGGCAATAGGAGAGTTGTCTTCGGCCCCATCAAATCAACTTACTTGTATCAAGTATCGAGACGGCACGAGGGGGATAAAAATGATGGGAGTTAAGACAGTTTTTAAGCGATAAAACGAAAATGAGATACCAGAGTTCTCAGACCCTTTCTTCCAAATACTTCTCTCTCAGCACTCAGGTCACACCGTTTCTTTTTTCTTTATACAATGTCATTCACTAGATTATGTTAGGTATGTATGGGTACACTCCTTTGCAGCAAAACAGATCAATCTGAATATCCTCTTCTTTTTCTCATTAGGAGAGTTCTAGCTTCTTCAATGAGGCTCAATTGTTGTGGATTGAGCTTCTTTTTGAAAACATTCCAGCGGTTACAAGAATTATCACAGTCTTCCTCGAACATCTCATAAGCTTTCTCCACAAATTCATATGCAGTAGCTGGATTGAGTTGTTCAGGTAATATCTCCATCACTTTTGTATAGTTGAACGGTTTCCTTTGTTTTCGATTTGGCTTTTTTGCTTGACTAGAAGTCTGAGTTGTTTGGGTTAGATACTGCTGCTGTGATAGATACTGTTGCTGTTGCGATTGTAATTGCATGAATATCATCATATTCTGTTGCTTTTGCTGCTGTATCTGAAAAAGTCTCTCTTTTTGATAATGTAACTGCTGCTGTGAATGAAGTAATCCCGACCGTTCTTCTTCTTTCATATTCGAATGTTGCTCTTCTTTATGTATATTACGATGTTGTTGTTCTATAGAGAGGTTCAATTGTTGCTCTTCATAATGAAGCAGATTCTGTTGATATACTAGTTGTTGTTGCTGTTGTTGTATTAGTTGTTGTTGCTGCAGTTGTTGTTGTTGCTTTGGTTTATAGCTTTGTTCATACCAGTCATATCTCATTTGCGCTTGTTTCTGTTTTTGTGTAAGGAACTCCTTCTCTTTCTGTTCCTTCTTCTCGCTCTTGAGTCGCTTCTTATCGATTTGCTCTTGTTGTTCTTGTATTAGTTTGATCCTCTCGATCTTGAGCCGGTTCGCTTCAGCTTTATTATCGCGGCGTGCCTTCTCCTCAATCCTTAGCCGCTTGACTTTATTCTTATCACCTTGGAGTTGTGCATTCAAAAGATCGAATCGAATCTGTTGTAACTCGGTACGGTTGTCAGGTATAGATTTTAACTCCTTCTCAATCTTGAGCCGCTTGACTTTATTCTTATCCCCTCGGAGTTGTGCATTCAAGAGGTTGAACTGAAACTCCTCTTCCGTGGTACGATTGATAGTGGACAAAGACTTGATTTTGCTTTCAATCTCCACCCGTCGTTCAGCAGCTTTCTCAGCTTTTAGTGTCTTCTTCTCTGCTGTATGCTTCTCCCTCCAATATACCTGTTCACGGCGAGTTCCATTGAGTAATGCATTCAAGAAATTACAGCGAATGGTATGCATGTCTGTACGCCTTGTAACTGGAATCTTCTTAATAGACTCCAACTCCTTGTTGATATTTTCAAGACGCACCCTCTTCCTCTCAGCCTCGATACGCTCCTTCTCGATCTTCCTCCTCTCCATTTCGGCATTTGCACTTGCCTCAATGGAAGCAATCTGAGCTGCTAGTTCGGCACCCTCTTCCCCCATACCAAGAATCTTTGCCTTGTGTAGTTTCCAAGCAATACCTTTCACAAGATAAAGCTGCAAATTAAGGGGAACAGTCAAAGGATCTTCCTTATACTTCCTCCATCCCAGCATCATCTTATAAAAACCTGTTCTCTTTACATACTTATCTTGTGTATCATTTGAGGTACCGGCCTTGACAGCTGCCCAAGCATCCCTCTTGCGCTGGTTCATCTCTCTTCTACTCTCTTGCTTGGCCTTGATCTCTTCTTTAGTCATCTTCTTACCCCAATT
>Ga0075437_11854_pt1 | contig 13212 bp, 7 predicted proteins | sample MintriMetagenome_FD_74266 | JGI IMG/M metagenome (GOLD analysis project Ga0075437, IMG submission 74266) | Marine eukaryotic communities from Monterey Bay, USA to study complex ecological interactions - Minidiscus trioculatus and... | ecosystem: Environmental > Aquatic > Marine > Unclassified...
TCTTCTTACATTCCTTCTTATGTTGTGGTCGGTGAGCAATCTGGCAGTCCCTACTACAATATTTAACCGATTTACATGCCGTACAGGTCTTAAGATCACTACCAACCTCTTCTCCCTTGCCACAATTGGCACATAAAGACATTTGATGTATTGATTTTATGTTGTGTTTTGATATTATGTGCAGTGTTTTTGATCTATATCCCGATGCAATATGCAAGTTCTTCCTACTGATGCTTCTCTATACTAAATCACTGTGATTTAAATGCGTATGATGGCTGCGTACATTTTCAAGTGGACATAAGATATGCACAAAATAACAACAAATTTTCTTCTTTTTTATGTTGTTGCAAAGTATTATTATTAATAATGAGAGTTATATATCCTCTAGTATCTAATAATAGTAATGATATGATATCGGAGTTTATGCGTAGCGAGTAATGTAGAGTTAGCCTCACGCTCGGTCAAATAAATTTGTCAATCTGCTAAGAGTTGTGAATAAATTGTCCAACCGCCAACAGCTCACAACAATGACATAGTGCCGAGGTATACTCAGCGGCGTTAGCCTTGTAGCAGATAGTCTCATAATCATTATTATATAGGATAAAGCTACTTATATAGTCAGTTATATTTGGCGGTGAAGAAATCACACAATTATTTCATTTGCACACAAGATATAAAGAAATATGAGAATATCTTCTCAATTATATGCAATTGCATCTCTCCTCATTGCAACAACTACAACCGTATATGCATTTCTACCTCCTCAACAATTACATGCATCTATATCATCTTCTTCAGCATTATCTGCTACTAGAGTAGTGTGGCTAACGGGATATGAAGATTTAAGGATTCGAGATCATGGTGGGTTTGCTGAGGCATTCAACACAAAACATGATACTGTTGTGCCCGTCTTCATACTTGATCCAGAATTACACTTGAGTTGCAAATCATCATCTGCAATAGAACGACTTCACAATAGTCTTTCATCACTCGAGTCAGAGTTAGATAGTATTGGATCTCAACTAATCATCCGATTGGGATCGGCGTCTACAATTCTACCATCATTAGTAAAGGATATAGATGATGCAACAATTACATGCCATGTTGTTGCGGATGATGTTACATTAGATATGAGAACAGTACAAAGAGATACATGTAATCGTCTTGAAGAAACGGGTATAGATGTATGTCGATGGAGTAATGCACTAAGACCGAGTGCACCGTGGGCAGAAGAAACTAACAAAAGAACAATCATGCCAAGTTTCTATCCAGAGTATTCCAAGATTGCAGATAGTTTATCATCAATACCATCTCCTGTATATGATTATCTGACTCAAAAGAAAGATACTGTACTTGCAAATAGCAGTATTGACAACAATGTACTACAATCGGAAGGACTACCATCGATTGAAGACTTGATAGACATGTCCGTGTCTGTTACTCCTCAAGAAGTTCTGGACTTTCAAAAGCGCTGTCTATCCACTGAATGTACATTTAGTTCAAGTGGTAGTACTGTCGAGCCATATGAAAGATTGATAACAAACAAATGGTCAACTGAATCGGGAGTTAGAACTGCTCTTGAAGAGTATTGTCAACAAGGGAAGGATTCATTTGCCAATAAACACTTTGCCATCTCAAAAAACAATGTATCATCCAACAAAAGTATGTATGAAGCTGCCTCGAATCGAATAATGATGAATAATAATCCTAGTGATGTATTGGCACTTAGAGAGGCACCGACACGAGCATTCTCATCGGCTTTGAATCTGGGCTCAATCAGTGCACGAGATGTGATTGACGCTGCTAAGAATCGTCATGATGGAGACGACAATGATGTAAGCCCATCTGATGATCAACTATGGGGGAGAAGTAGTGAAGGTGCTCTATCTGATGTAGTCGAATGGAGAGAATGGTTTCGTTTACTTGCCGAGCGGTCATTACTATTACAAGAAAACGATATGCCATCCACATCGGGCGGTGAGAAGGAACAAGGTGGTTGTTCGAGAGAAGCGGGCAATGTTAATTACTGGAGATGGAAGGGACAACATTTAGTACGATATATCACATGGTCAGCAGGCAAAGACTATATCGAGGACGCCGACGACGCTCTTCCAGCAATATTATTAGTACACGGTTTTGCAGCCTCGGCTGAACAATGGGAGAGGCTAGTGTATAGTCTTAGACAGCAATATGGCGATAAGTGCCCTCCTATCTTTGCAGTCGACTTGCTTGGTTTTGGTCATAGTGAAAAGCCTGGACTATCCTACACACAGTATCTGTGGGAGACTCAATTGGTAGACTTTGGAATAGAAGTAATGAAGGCAAAACCAATGGTAATGGTAAGTTTCAGCTATAGCTTATTGTGTTGTTCATTATATGTTTCTAACCAATATATTTTGTCATAGGTCGGTAACTCAATTGGCGGAGGTTTATCTGCTGGCGCTTCTGCCTCGCTTGGTGTTGATATATGCAAAGGTTTAGTATTATGTAACACGGCAGGAATCTTGGAAGAACCTGCTAAATATGTTGGATACAATAACGACAACATATACAAATATGGGACGGGACCAATGCCTACTGCAAAGCAAATCGATACTTCGATTCGTTCTCATACTGAGGCTGCATTGAAGGGCAATCCAAATGAGGGGCTTTACTCCCCAGTACCTCTCGTTGGCAAGAACGCTCTTGACTTATTTGGAAGAGGTATAATAGAGCTCATTTATCCTCAAATTGAAAAGCGTTTATCATTGATCTATAATAATCGGATGGAGAATGCAGATGAAGCTGCGATTTATGCTATACAGCAATCGGCTATGCATCCTGGGAGTGCCAATGTTATAGGTAGTGGACAGAAACTTGCTCCTAATAGGCCATTAAATGAAGTATTGATCGACCATGTTGACGGAGGATTGGATGTATTAGTTGTCATGGGTCTTGACGATCAGGTTAGCTCTCCTGCAGCGGCTCAAACACGAGCTGAACTATTCTCTAGATTGAACCCTGGGAAGGTTGTTGTTGATGCTATCGCAGACGCTGGACATTGTCCGCATGATGATAAACCAGAGCTAGTAGCTCAATCTATTGTGAAGTGGCTTGATGATATATGATCAACTATAGAAAGCTCAAGAACAACTCAGAGAGAGTAAAAAGTTGAAAGCAAAGAGTTGTAAGCAAAGAGTTGAAAGCAAGTAACATGCACATGGTAGAAAGCTGCAAATAATCTAAAGTAACTTTGTACAGATTTATGTTTTTGCAGTTTAAGCTAGACATATGAGCTTTCTTTGTACAGATTAATCTTTGTGCAGTTTAAAGTCTAGTGCTCTTTTTGTGCGTGCAGGTATTTCCTCATTGTATAATACACCTCACAGCGATGTTGGCGCCTTCCCTGCTATTCGTCGAGATCGTCGTAAGCTAGGTTTGTCTGTACATGATGTCTGGTTCGCTGTAAACTTCTCTCTAGTTCTTCTATCCTCAGTATCACATTCATCAAATGGATAACATTCTCCCCATTTGCTATTCAAATAATGCTCAAATATATGTATAATACACGCTGCAATCGGATAACAATGCCAGCCACAATGCCAAAAGATGAATCCATCTTCATCTAATGCTTGCTGTGATTTTTGACTTTGTAGGAAACAAAATATTGCTAGTCCAACACTTGTAAGATTAAGCATGTAGATGTATGGTCGTGTGTATACACTCATTGTGACGAGTTTGGCAAGCTCTAGACACATCATAGTACATGCCAAAAAGCGATCGATTGTATGCCAAGCAGAGATATTTGTCATATGTACATAATCTGCTAGGAACGAGCAAGGACTCTGACATAATACCAAAGCCCATCCATACAATCGTACAGGAAACCAATGTCTTCTGAACTTCTCCTCCTCACTACTTCCTCCTCCACCACCACCACTACCATCATCAATATTATAAAACTGTTCCATATACGCTACAGTCATATCTTGATACACAATTCGTTCATCATTACTCAGCGTGTCAGTCATACCGTATAGTTTCATTTGGAGTGATGATCGTTGACTTACTGTTATTGAAACTGTTGGTGATGATGTTCCCTTTGAGATAGTTGGCGTTAACGTTGGCGAGTTAGTTGTAGTACTATTCACTTTACTGGGTGATAGGGTGACTCCTTCTGGTAATGATGGACTGTATGTTGGTGTATCTGTCGTTCCAATTGATACCGGAGAACTAGTACCGTTTACAGCTGAAGAAGGAGAGGTTGTACCGTTCACTACAGAAGGAGAACTTGTACCATTCTGAATAGGAAGTGCGGTAGGCTCCTCTGGTATGATATTGTCAACCATTGGACTTTGTGTCATCTCTTTCATCACACTTGGAGCATTAGTCGAAGGAACCGTTGGACTTGAACTACCAATAATTGGTGCTTTAGATGGTGAAATGGTAGGACTATAGGAAGGTTCAACCGTTGGTAAATTTGTTGGCATTGAGCTTGGTACATTTGTTGGATCTGATGACGGTGATGCAGACGGATGATCAGATGGCGAGTATGACGGAGATGAACTTGGTGTATCTGTAGATGAACTTGTTGGATTGAACAAGGGTGACAATGTTACCTTTGGATTTGTAGGTGATTCTGTATGTACTACTTGAATTGGTGATGAAGTTGGATGTTTATATATTGGTGGTGGTAGCATATCTTTGGAATAGGATGTTGTTGTTGTTGTTGTATCCTTGCTTGATTTTGTATTAGTAGACACTGCCTTTTTGGATGATTTGGTTGTTGTAGTTGTTGTGCTGTGTGGTTTTGGCCATGCTGGTTGCCATTGTGCAGCTGAGTTTGTTGTATCACCACTACCATGCCATTCCGATGAAGCTTGCCAACGTTGCAACCTTCTCCTTACTCCCCCGTACCGCTTGTCAATAGTATCTCTCTTCTGCTCATCATAATTATTATCAAGGTTATACTTTTTCTTACTAGATTGTCGACCTCTCTTCTTTACTCGTTCTCGCAGTGTACTTCCTCCTCCTATTTGCTTCTCGTCTTTAGCTGCTCGAGAGCTGTTCTTTGTTGCAACTACCAATGTAGTTGATAGCAATGTTAGGCATAGGATACCTGCTTTTATAAGTAAGTTATTATATTGACCGCGGCGGCGTCGTTTATCTCTTTTGAGTGTTGTAGTTCTAGTTGTTAGCATATTGCTTTCTTCTTGTTGTTTTTGTATACCAGGGCTTGAGATTGAGGAAGCCCGACGCTCGGTATAGTTGCTGTTATCATTGTCATTGATATCTGAGTGCCCTCCTCCAAGTTGGCTTTTGATAATTGAGGCACTATTGCCTCTTTGATAGTCGGTACTGTCGTCGATACAGTCACTCATTGTTTAATAAATTTTCTATTCTTTTGCAATATGAGTTATATTATATATTATATATTATTATTATTATTATATTAATATTAACTGTCTTTCTATTCAGTAGTATATCAATAAGCCTATCGTCATCAACTATTAATTGCTCTTTATTGGGGTCATTAGAGATTGATGCTTTAAACTAACTATAACACCACCGTTCGTCTAAATTTTTCAATCTATCATCCGTATCATCTACTCACATAGATGTTGCTTCTACATTGCTCTGCAAGCCCATTAGTTAGCCGTTCAACAACTTGGCATCAAACCAACATTACTTTTCAAATTTCTTATCGAAAGGAATGTTTGGCGATTTGCTCTTGCGTTGGCGATTGGCGCGTGTTTGCGTTGAGTCGGCCTCTTTCGTTGAAAGGGGTAGTATATTATCATATTTAGGATGAAATTCTAATGTAAGACCGCCAAGTATCCCAATTTTATTAAGGATACGCTAGGATACTCTTAATTTGTTTTAGGTATCCTTCATATATTTCACTCCTCAAGACATAAAAAATGATATAAAATTACACCCCTTTAGTAGTCAAACACCCGCGAGCGAAAACAGGATTGCCAAGATTGAAGGCTGTTAGTTTTGAAACTCGCGCGTTCGACAGAAGATAGAAAGCAAAGTAGAGCGCTAAAACACATAAAAGTAGCCGGGACATCTTCATAATTAATACTCCAACGATCGATATACTACTTGCTTATTATTTTGATATACATAAGAGAACATCCCCCAACAATAAGTATCATGTTAGTTAAGGAATTATCAAATGCAAATCGTATCGATTGCAATGCTTCTATAATAATATCAGCAACAACAGCAACGACAATGAAGCGTAAACGGGATGATTGTTGTATATCTACTTCATATGCCCAAGATAATGATGACGACGATGATGATGAGTATATACTACCACTACACAAACGATATGCTGCATCATCATCGAATCGACTATCGGCATTCGGTATGTCATCTTACGATATAGAGAGTAGGGATGGACCAGCTACATCATCTTCTACCAACGGAAACAACGATAGATCAGATGATAGCAACGATGATAGTGTACTAGATGATGAAACAGCAGCATTAGTATCCAATTTTCGTACTTACATCCTTCGTGGCAATCCTCAGACGGCGTCAAGATTAGAGCCACCTCATACTATATCACCATCGACAACGACATCGTTGTCTTGCTCGCCATATTCATCATTATACAACGACTGTTATGATGATGATGCAGACCACAACGATGATAAAGGTACTACTACTACAAGCAGGAACTATCCAGACTATCCATCTATAGCTCGTGCTACAACTATAAGTGACTCATCAGATGCAAGCAGTGTCGAGTCTGATCCAATTGATATGAGCTCAAGACCTACATCTCCTCAAGAGGAGATACTACTAGAAGAACAACACAAAGACTATGATTGCAGTAGTGACTACAGTCCTTGGTCATCACCGACTAAGCTATCGTCCCTCGAGTATACTGCCGACCGTCGTATAGAAGAAGTTGTAGAGAAGGATGCCATTGAAGAGGCTCGAGAACGGTCCTCTTCGATAGATAGATCTTCTTCTCCTTCTATGGCGCCTGCAAGAAGACATGGATAATGTCATCATCCTCTACTCCTGCTGTAGCACAAGCGAGAGGAAAACAAGAGGAGGAGGCGACGTCATTCTGGCCTGCTATTGCTAATTGGAATGGAATGTTTCCTCAAGGAAGTTCACAAGTTTCCTAAATAGAGCTAGCTTGAACATAATATAAATGTAGAGCTATATTGTACATAATATAATTCTATACTGTGTTTCCTAAATATCTTAACTATCTATAGTCTGTACAACCTACTTATATACATATCTTCTAGTGCCTCTGCAGAACTCTAACACCAACTTAAACTGCATCACAAGCCATATTGTAATCGTTCCCTACATCATCTGGTGGCGAGCACGAACAACTAGAAACTCTCTTTGGTCTAAAGAATAGATACTCTCCAATCTTTCTCCATTCTGCTATGGCTATACCCGAAAACATTTTGCAATCGGTACACTTACACTCGTCTTTTACAAAGTAATCTCCCTCAAAAGCATTATATACATCTTCATCTAACTTATATAGTAATCTTCCTCTACTTTTGATCGATGCTTGACCTCTATGCAATTTAATATCATTACTTGGTTTCATTTCTCTGGTTGTTTGTTCAATAAATTCAGCATTCCCATCTTCATAGACGTATCCTTCTATTATCTCTGTGTATTCACCTTCTCTAATTCCACAACCTGTTATTCTTCTCTTTCTATTGTCATTATTACTGTCTTCATCTTCTGATACCAATGGTGATATTGCAAGATAGAACTCTGCTGTGCCATATCCATAATCTTTATCATTGGTACTATAATAACATTCATAATCTCTGTATGTAACATTCATATATTGTTGCTTGTATAACTCGATCCGTCTCATAACCTCTTTATCTCTTCGATGTTTCGACAGAGGTATATACTTCCAACTATATGATGCTATTACATCCGACTATCCAAAATAGAATGAATGATATACAAACAATCTCTTCCATTTTGCAATCTGCTGCTGCATCATTATCCGATGTGCAATCTCGCATCATTTACATTGCAATCTTCTCCAACAAAAGCAGACCGCAATTTAGTAATAATATATAGTGGCTGCTGCCTTGAACTCAGACACTATACAAATAATGATAGAGGAGGCGGCATAGCATGCGAGAGAACCTCGCCGTCGGTCGGCAAAGTCGGCTTAGTTGTGCTTATTGTTTTAATTCTTTTCCGTATTGGCATGGGCTGTATTATTTCGTATCGGTTAAAAATACGGACAGCAAACCCACTCATGCAAAAACAATGGCACCTGCAATAAGAGGCTTATAGAACAAGAAGAAAGACTTATTACTACCTCTATAATATCTAAAGAGAAGAAGAGTAGGCTATATATAGCTGCTGGCCACGGTCTTCATTTGCAAGTGTAGTGAGCAAGTTTAGCCAAAGATAGATTCACAAATTCACAGATTCACAGAATTTTCATTGGCATTTCCATAAGACGTGCACGGTCTATGATGTGACGAGCATATATATTACCCTCAGTAAATCATAAAGAAGGACATATAAAAAGAAGATGCACCTCGATGAATGTTTTCAGTTGGCCTTCTCTCATCCGCCCAACACAATAAATGATATGCAAGAAAATGAAAGTATTACAAACACTGCCAACTCCGATGATAACTTATCCTTCCTAAGTAAATCAGATGATAACAATTCATCAATACAATCCCATAACTATAGCGATGACAAGTTACAATACAGAAGAAGAAGATCGAGTGGATCAATATACTCAATGCTGCAATGCATAGTATCTGAATGGGGTACAAAGTCACAAACTAATTTTTACATACCTTCTCAACATTATGCTGGATACACCTATCTATTCGACGAAAACGAGGACAATAATGATAGACTAGATGCACATTATGTACAGAATCATTACAGTGGTAGTATAAATCAACATCATAACAGTGCACAAAAGAGTCCTAAATTTGTGTATGCAGAAGATTCGCCCAGTAATTTACATTCGCACCATTACGATGTTTACATGCTTGGCAATTTAACACAACAGCATATCATGCATTCGTCTTCTATAAATATGACAACTTTAGCAAGTAACAACAACTTCATGTACAATACAACATCACATCATACAAGAAGTAACAACCTCTCATCACCTCACATAATGACGACAATACCGTATATTCATCCACAATTAGAAATGCCAGTACCTCCGCTGAACTTACCAGCTTACTTTGGTATATTGTGTTGGACATATGCATTAGCTGGGATGGTAATCTTATCTTTACCTCCCAAGTGGTGTTTGTATGGCGGCGGTGGCTATGTCACAGATAGCAGAGAGGAGGAGAAGTTCAGAAGACATTGGTTTCCTGTACGATTGTATGGATGGGCTTTGGTATTATGTCAGAGTCCTTGCTCGTTCCTAGCAGATTATGTACATATGACAAATATCTCTGCTTGGCATACAATCGATCGCTTTTTGGCATGTACTATGATGTGTCTAGAGCTTGCCAAACTCGTCACAATGAGTGTATACACACGACCATACATCTACATGCTTAATCTTACAAGTGTTGGACTAGCAATATTTTGTTTCCTACAAAGTCAAAAGTCACAACAAGCATTAGATGAAGATGGATTCATCTTTTGGCATTGTGGCTGGCATTGTTATCCGATTGCAGCGTGTATTATACATATATTTGAGCATTATTTGAATAGCAAATGGGGAGAATGTTATCCATTTGATGAATGTGATACTGAGGATAGAAGAACTAGAGAGAAGTTTACAGCGAACCAGACATCATGTACAGACAAACCTAGCTTACGACGATCTCGACGAATAGCAGGGAAGGCGCCAACATCGCTGTGAGGTGTATTATACAATGAGGAAATACCTGCACGCACAAAAAGAGCACTAGACTTTAAACTGCACAAAGATTAATCTGTACAAAGAAAGCTCATATGTCTAGCTTAAACTGCAAAAACATAAATCTGTACAAAGTTACTTTAGATTATTTGCAGCTTTCTACCATGTGCATGTTACTTGCTTTCAACTCTTTGCTTACAACTCTTTGCTTTCAACTTTTTACTCTCTCTGAGTTGTTCTTGAGCTTTCTATAGTTGATCATATATCATCAAGCCACTTCACAATAGATTGAGCTACTAGCTCTGGTTTATCATCATGCGGACAATGTCCAGCGTCTGCGATAGCATCAACAACAACCTTCCCAGGGTTCAATCTAGAGAATAGTTCAGCTCGTGTTTGAGCCGCTGCAGGAGAGCTAACCTGATCGTCAAGACCCATGACAACTAATACATCCAATCCTCCGTCAACATGGTCGATCAATACTTCATTTAATGGCCTATTAGGAGCAAGTTTCTGTCCACTACCTATAACATTGGCACTCCCAGGATGCATAGCCGATTGCTGTATAGCATAAATCGCAGCTTCATCTGCATTCTCCATCCGATTATTATAGATCAATGATAAACGCTTTTCAATTTGAGGATAAATGAGCTCTATTATACCTCTTCCAAATAAGTCAAGAGCGTTCTTGCCAACGAGAGGTACTGGGGAGTAAAGCCCCTCATTTGGATTGCCCTTCAATGCAGCCTCAGTATGAGAACGAATCGAAGTATCGATTTGCTTTGCAGTAGGCATTGGTCCCGTCCCATATTTGTATATGTTGTCGTTATTGTATCCAACATATTTAGCAGGTTCTTCCAAGATTCCTGCCGTGTTACATAATACTAAACCTTTGCATATATCAACACCAAGCGAGGCAGAAGCGCCAGCAGATAAACCTCCGCCAATTGAGTTACCGACCTATGACAAAATATATTGGTTAGAAACATATAATGAACAACACAATAAGCTATAGCTGAAACTTACCATTACCATTGGTTTTGCCTTCATTACTTCTATTCCAAAGTCTACCAATTGAGTCTCCCACAGATACTGTGTGTAGGATAGTCCAGGCTTTTCACTATGACCAAAACCAAGCAAGTCGACTGCAAAGATAGGAGGGCACTTATCGCCATATTGCTGTCTAAGACTATACACTAGCCTCTCCCATTGTTCAGCCGAGGCTGCAAAACCGTGTACTAATAATATTGCTGGAAGAGCGTCGTCGGCGTCCTCGATATAGTCTTTGCCTGCTGACCATGTGATATATCGTACTAAATGTTGTCCCTTCCATCTCCAGTAATTAACATTGCCCGCTTCTCTCGAACAACCACCTTGTTCCTTCTCACCGCCCGATGTGGATGGCATATCGTTTTCTTGTAATAGTAATGACCGCTCGGCAAGTAAACGAAACCATTCTCTCCATTCGACTACATCAGATAGAGCACCTTCACTACTTCTCCCCCATAGTTGATCATCAGATGGGCTTACATCATTGTCGTCTCCATCATGACGATTCTTAGCAGCGTCAATCACATCTCGTGCACTGATTGAGCCCAGATTCAAAGCCGATGAGAATGCTCGTGTCGGTGCCTCTCTAAGTGCCAATACATCACTAGGATTATTATTCATCATTATTCGATTCGAGGCAGCTTCATACATACTTTTGTTGGATGATACATTGTTTTTTGAGATGGCAAAGTGTTTATTGGCAAATGAATCCTTCCCTTGTTGACAATACTCTTCAAGAGCAGTTCTAACTCCCGATTCAGTTGACCATTTGTTTGTTATCAATCTTTCATATGGCTCGACAGTACTACCACTTGAACTAAATGTACATTCAGTGGATAGACAGCGCTTTTGAAAGTCCAGAACTTCTTGAGGAGTAACAGACACGGACATGTCTATCAAGTCTTCAATCGATGGTAGTCCTTCCGATTGTAGTACATTGTTGTCAATACTGCTATTTGCAAGTACAGTATCTTTCTTTTGAGTCAGATAATCATATACAGGAGATGGTATTGATGATAAACTATCTGCAATCTTGGAATACTCTGGATAGAAACTTGGCATGATTGTTCTTTTGTTAGTTTCTTCTGCCCACGGTGCACTCGGTCTTAGTGCATTACTCCATCGACATACATCTATACCCGTTTCTTCAAGACGATTACATGTATCTCTTTGTACTGTTCTCATATCTAATGTAACATCATCCGCAACAACATGGCATGTAATTGTTGCATCATCTATATCCTTTACTAATGATGGTAGAATTGTAGACGCCGATCCCAATCGGATGATTAGTTGAGATCCAATACTATCTAACTCTGACTCGAGTGATGAAAGACTATTGTGAAGTCGTTCTATTGCAGATGATGATTTGCAACTCAAGTGTAATTCTGGATCAAGTATGAAGACGGGCACAACAGTATCATGTTTTGTGTTGAATGCCTCAGCAAACCCACCATGATCTCGAATCCTTAAATCTTCATATCCCGTTAGCCACACTACTCTAGTAGCAGATAATGCTGAAGAAGATGATATAGATGCATGTAATTGTTGAGGAGGTAGAAATGCATATACGGTTGTAGTTGTTGCAATGAGGAGAGATGCAATTGCATATAATTGAGAAGATATTCTCATATTTCTTTATATCTTGTGTGCAAATGAAATAATTGTGTGATTTCTTCACCGCCAAATATAACTGACTATATAAGTAGCTTTATCCTATATAATAATGATTATGAGACTATCTGCTACAAGGCTAACGCCGCTGAGTATACCTCGGCACTATGTCATTGTTGTGAGCTGTTGGCGGTTGGACAATTTATTCACAACTCTTAGCAGATTGACAAATTTATTTGACCGAGCGTGAGGCTAACTCTACATTACTCGCTACGCATAAACTCCGATATCATATCATTACTATTATTAGATACTAGAGGATATATAACTCTCATTATTAATAATAATACTTTGCAACAACATAAAAAAGAAGAAAATTTGTTGTTATTTTGTGCATATCTTATGTCCACTTGAAAATGTACGCAGCCATCATACGCATTTAAATCACAGTGATTTAGTATAGAGAAGCATCAGTAGGAAGAACTTGCATATTGCATCGGGATATAGATCAAAAACACTGCACATAATATCAAAACACAACATAAAATCAATACATCAAATGTCTTTATGTGCCAATTGTGGCAAGGGAGAAGAGGTTGGTAGTGATCTTAAGACCTGTACGGCATGTAAATCGGTTAAATATTGTAGTAGGGACTGCCAGATTGCTCACCGACCACAACATAAGAAGGAATCAAATCATT
>Ga0075437_13830_pt1 | contig 13202 bp, 9 predicted proteins | sample MintriMetagenome_FD_74266 | JGI IMG/M metagenome (GOLD analysis project Ga0075437, IMG submission 74266) | Marine eukaryotic communities from Monterey Bay, USA to study complex ecological interactions - Minidiscus trioculatus and... | ecosystem: Environmental > Aquatic > Marine > Unclassified...
TTAGATGTGGTAAATCATCCAAATGTTCATCTTGTATGAAAGAATCAGTACAGGCCGGTTTGCCTCCATTGGCACTTTGTGGCGAAGCAGACATGTATGCACAGATAGATGATGCATTATACTTTCCACAAATTGAATTATTAGATGAAATAGTACACGGATATCCCAATGCTACATTCTTCTTAACATTCAGGTCAATGGAAAAGTGGTATCATAGTATAACACATTGGCCGCCACGAAAAAATGGACCATACATGAGAGATCGTATGATAAAATTCAATATAACAGGAAGTCCAACCTGTGGAGATGGAATTGAATATAACTATAGAGATTGCAATGGAAAAGATATTCCAGCAATTGAGGAGTTTAGTGATTGGTATTGCAATCATGTTCAACGTGTGAGAGATGTAGTATCACGAAATCCATCACATACTCTTGTAGAAGTTGATATAGAAGATCTAGAGATAGGACAGCGTATGGAAGATACATTTGGTATTGAAAAGAGTTGTTGGGGGCATGTTAATGCAAATGCTAATATACATCCTGAGTTGAACCAATCGGAAGTTATAATAAGTAAGTTTCAACAAAAACAGCAACGGAAAGAGAAGATGAATGCTACCATTGCAGATGATCAAGGAGAAGATGATGATGAGCAAGAAGAAGATACTAATGATAGTGATGAAGAAGATGATGATGGATTAGAGGCTTTCGATGAGGCTGATGATGATTACGCAACTAGTGAAGACACCAAAGATAGTAAAGAAGATGAAGATGTTGCATCATTTTTCAATCAAAAGTGTCTCAAAGCGAGAAGAGATACTGTGATGGAGTTTAACAACTTACCCAAACCTTACATTAATTTGGGTTTTCCTAAAATGGGTACATCTTCACTTCATTCCTTCTTCAAATGTGGTGGTCTTACATCTACACATTATTCATGTGGTAAGAAATCAGAAAAGTGTTCATTGTGCACAAAACACTCGGTAGAAGCTGGCCTGCCTCCTTTAGCACTATGTGGAGAGGCAGACATGTATGCCCAACTTGACAATGGCCAATACTTTCCACAGATTGAGTTGCTGGAGGAATTCATACATGGTCATCCAAATGCTACATTCTTCTTAACTTTTAGATCAATGGAAAAGTGGTATCAAAGTCTCAGAAACTGGCCACCCAGACAGCATGGTCCTCATATGAATAATCGTTTTAGGAAGCTTAACATTACAGGTCTTCCAGCAGGTCAAGGGAAGAATTTAGAAGAGCTGAGTGATTGGTATTGCAAGCATGTTGAGAGAGTTCGAGGTCTTGTAGCTCGACATCCATCACATACTCTTGTAGAGGTTGATATAGAAGACCCAGATGTAGGACAGCGTATGGAGGACATGTTTGGCATTGAAAAGAGTTGCTGGGGTCACAAGAATGCAAACGCTATCATGATGACAGAGAATATGACGCAACTTGGCATGGTTGAAATGCATAAGCATTACAAAGAAGGAGAAACTGCCGAGATGAAGGCTCAGAAGGAGGAGGAGAACCGGATAAAGAGAATTAAGCACCTTGAATCTTTGAGTCCAAGACGGATAAAGAGGCGGATGAAAAACGGCAGGTGGCCAGAGGAACTTGCACCGAAAGTACCATAGAGAGCTGAGACTAAAGGTGCATGTAGCTACAGAGTGCCTCTCGTTGTTAGTGATACACTAGCCATATTATATCTTATTAATCTAGAGAATTTTTCATTTCACCATTTTGTTGATTCCAATACAATACTTTACCTGGAGAGCTCGGGTCTTCAACCTTTACCCATTGATCACTTATGCTGGATGTCTGTGTTGTTGCAGGTGGTATATCTACTTTTCCTTCTTCCCGAGCTAGTCGGCTATTCTCCAGGTCAGAGCTCTTACTGTTTGCTTCGGCATCTTGTTGACGCATTCTTCTTTCAAGTTCTTCACCACCGCCTAAATTAGTGCGTGGTGATCTTCTTGGTGGTGGTCTAGTTTGCCGTCTTTGCTGTCTTGTAGAGGAAGACAGCGACGTATTAGGAGGTAATGTACTACCAACTTCTTTGGCCTTTGATTGTGGCGTCGGTGGTTGCCGTAATGTTTCGGTACCATCAAATCGTTTCTTCTTCGGCATATCAAACAGTGATGAGGTATTGATACCCTGAACATCACTCTCCTTATTACTACTACCATTTTCTTTACTGCTCCATTTTCTTCTTCCTCTATATCCATTTTTTCTTCTATCAAACATTCTCGATCCACCTGAGTTATTGTATGAGTCATAAAAGTTACCGGTAGCAACACGAACTTTTGATTCATCATTTGTACGGAATTGTTGGCCGTAGCATGCTTGACATAATACACCCCCACTGCTCTGCTGTACTTCTCCGCCTTTTGATATATCAATCGCTTCAGCTCGTTGTATCATATCGGGTGTTACTCGACATCCACACTTGTAACATAGAACTTCATCCTTCTTCTTCTTACCAGTAGTCTTTGCTACTTCCTTATCCTTTGCCAAACTCGTAGCCTCTTCTCTAGATAATGCCATATCTTCCATAATATCAATCTCTTTTAACAAATTACTCAATACCTCTTCATTATATTGATTAATTACCTCACGACGTTCTTTGGCTATTGGACTTTCAACATTATCATCATATAGTGATGATAATGACTTGCGAAATTCTGTCGATTGTTGTAGGTATGTTTGTTCCTCGGCGAATACTTGTTGATATAATGTCTCTGGATCTATCATTTGGTTTTTATTCTGTTGTTGTTGATCGGTAACTGCTTGATATAGCTGTTCTTCATCTGATAATTGTTGTTGTGTTTTGGATAGGTTATCATCTGTACTACTGTTATCATCATAAGAATAACTTGGTGGCGGTGAGAATAATCCTTGAACTGCAGATTGGTATGTTTTATTTTTAATCTTTTGTACTGGTTGTCTTTGCTGTTGATCTCCATTTGAGTTATTTATGTCGAGTGATCCATCTGAACGAAGTAGATTATCTTCAGCTGTTAAGTATGTTTCTTCATTGAGATATGGACCACTGTTTATATCTTCATTTATTGATTCATCCATACCATCACTTGGTGAAGATTGCAATAACATGAAATTTGATGACCTTCTCTGCTGCAATGATATAAATGCAAGCAGTGGCCTATCACTATGACTGTATCTAACCATGGCTACACAAGTAGGTTTGTCTTTGAAGAATGAACTCTAGAGTATGACTGAACTGCAATATATTGATACCTATAGATATCTATTATACTTCCCTTCTTCTCTGTCTCTTACTAGAGAAAGCAACTAAGGATACCGCTATGTGTATCCTAAGTCCTCAACTAATGAATATCGCAGTTATCAAACTATCGACGTACTACCATTAGAAAAGGCGTTAAAAACTGATTGAGTGATGGTACTGAGGATATACGAGGCGTTATATTGATACATAAGAGATCAAATAATATCACTTGCAATTTTTAAAAATTTGGTATGTCAAGATACCACCATTAATTGAAAGTTTGTTATGAGTACTAATATCCCATCTGACATTAGCAGCATTCTAGACGCATACATGTATCATTATTCTAATATAATAGTAAATCATCGAATCATCGTCATATATAGTTGAGAGTGCAACTATTAAGAATTTGCATGCTTTATGTCGGTATCCTTAAAATTTCTCCATGTGAAGTAGTGTTGGTTTGATAGTATTATACCTATTTATATGTCTTCATCTAAAGGCAACGGCGGTAAAGGCATTGGTCATTCGGGTCCAAGAGTAGTAGTTGGCGGTGGCGTACCAAACAACTCTCAAAGACTTGGTGCTTCAAATTCAACAACTAGAAATCTTGGTGTACCATCTCTCCCTGGTGGATTAGGAACACCACCACTAGTCAAATCCAAATTGGTATTACCTCCTGGTAGTAGTAGCAGTAGGTTAGGGCAATCTCAAGTTGCAAATCTTCCATATACTACTCAACAATTACAAGTCCCTATGCAATCATCAACACAGCAACAGAATCGACCTCCAATAATCTCATCACAACAATCTACTGATGCTCCATTCCAATTAGCAACAGCATTAGCACCATCTTCTAAACCAGGATATGATAATCAAAATCCGCCACTGTCATCTACTAATCAAACTCCAATCACACCTGGCGGCAACACTAATATCTCTAATAATAACATCCCTAATAATAATGTAACTCCTGGAGTGGCAACTCCAAACGAGGTAGCAATGTCATCTCCCATGACACCATCCATGGCACGCGGTATTGACAATTCGGATAATATGCGTCAACCGCATATTATTAATATGCCGCCTCCTCCTCCCCCTGTTGCAAGTACTAATAATCAGAGTAACACATCATTTGCTCATCCATTGGAGAACACTGGACAGCTGCAGCAGCAAGTCTATCAACCAAATTCTCAACAACAACCAATAGCTTCTTCAACAGCTTCTTCAACAAGTGTAGCACATCCATTACACACAACTAATCAGCAGCAACCACAGGTAGCAGTTGCAACGTCCAAAGCAAAAGCACAACTAGATCCACCAACTCAACAACAACAAAAGAAGAAGGTGTCACCAACTAAAAAGACACCAACAAAACAACAACAAAAGAATAAACCAACACCTGAAGATGAAGTAGATGCCTTCCTTTCTGGACCAATGACAAACCTACAAGGGAATATCAAGTTACATCCAACACCATTACCTACCTCTTTGACTTCTATGCAAAAGGTGAATGAATTAGTTAAGCGTAGATCGTATGGTGATATTATCCGAGTAACGAATGATTTATTATTGGGTGGTACGAATAGTAGTGGTGGTGGTGGTAATTATTGTATGATATATAATGAGTTGGTTAATGCAAAGTCTAGTAGTGTTGCCAACACGAGCAGTAGCAGTGTTAGTGGAGATATAGAAAAGATACGACAAGAGGCTTGTGAGTTAATAGCAATTCGGTTAATAGCTCAATTGAAATTACGTCGATATGTCGATTTAGGTAAGGAGGTTGATGCATTGGGATTGATGCCACACTTGCCTGATCACAAGAAGGAGGGTGAAGTAATTGGACAACATACTCGTGCAATCTCAGGCATACCTAACATGGAGAAGAGTTCGATACCACCACCTACTCCGGGCACACCTGGGACGTTAGCAACAGAAACTGAAATATCAGTTGTACATGAACAACAATCGTCTTCTACTACTACTACTCAAAAGGCAACAGACGATAAATCGCCATTGGCATGGAAGGAGGGATCACTTCACTCTACTTCAACTGATACATTACCATCTTGGGTTCCGTTTGGATTACGCATTATAGCCGCAATGCAATTGCAGTATAATGATGGCTCTTCGAAAGCAATTGATGTACTGTACGACTTACGAGATAGATGTATCAGGACAGAATACTGGAATACTACCGGTATGGATATTTGGTTAGGTGTGATTGACAACGCATTAGTGAACTCGTTCGTCCGTAAAAGAGAATGGAGACTAGCATTGAAAAGTTTAGATGATATGATAGCTAATTTAGATGTTGGTGTTGATAGAGAAATTGATTGGTGGTGTAATAATAACAAAGGTGCAGCTGTGAGTGATGAGGAGCGGAAACAAATGAAGGATCTCATAACAGCTGCTGCACATGTAGAGTTACAATCACGACAGTTACTCATTCTATTGCAATCAGGTGCACTTTCAGCTGGTGAAGTGATACAGAATGATATTCGGCTACAAGCAACCAAGGTACAGTCACAACTAAGTGAACTATCATCTTCCAATATGACGACTCTATCTCGTGTTACAAAAGATATGGCATTAGTACGTCAAGTACCTATACGACACAAACTTAATGAAGGACTACTCCAATTTGCAAGATGCAAGTATACCGAAGCTGCCAAATACTTTCGTGATGCATTACAACAACAACGTCAGTTAGACTTGGTTAATGCTTCGTCACTTCATGGAACTGGATGTCCAACGTACAAGGACTTGTCTACACCGACATTGGGATTTGATGCCACACCATCTTTAACTGTAGAATGTTTGAACAATCTTTCATTGTGTCTATTGTATTCTGGAGATATGCGGTCTGCAGTACAAGAATTGGAGGCCCTTATTAGGGAAGATCCGTGCGTTTATCTTACTGAAGGTATGGCGTTCAATCTATGCACCTTGTACGAATTAGGTTACGATGGTGAGGAGTGTTCACGAAAGAAGAAGTTATTACAGCGCGTTGCTAAGCGATTCTCTTTACATGATATTAGTGTAGAGTCATTCCGACTAGGTTGAGAACTGAATAGGATGTTAGTTGCAATACTGTTCAATTAGAAATTAGAATACTACTTTATCCCTTCTTTTATGCCTTGCATATAATTTAGTCACACTCTCATTCTCGACAATAATCATCTGAAACACAAACCCTACTTTCCCCCCTTTTAGCACTCTCACATATACTCCCCATATTCATACTCACTCAATGAGCTCCCCCAAACTGAAACAACTCGTGATTGCCGCCAGCAGTGTCGGTTTCTGATCTTGCAATGGCCTCACGAGTCACTGCATCCTCTTGGAGAGTTTCAGCAGAGCGCTCCACTGCCTGTTGTACTAGCTGTTCCTCGAACTCTTCGGCATCAAAGAAGTCATCTTCATCCTCAAGTTCATGAGCTGCTGCTTCTCCTCCGTCGCCACCAAGTACGCCTCCGTTGTCTTGGATGAACTGGTGGCGGTCGATCAATGTGTCCGTACAAGTAGAGATCACTTCCTTGTAGGTGTATCCACAGTTCTTGATAGACTCAAATGTCACAAACGCTTCGATGAACTGCTTATCACCCACCTTTTCTTGAACCTCCTGCAACAATTTGATCGTCTTGAAGCGATGAAGATAATCGACACACTTTTCATCGTCTTGGAAGTCCTCATCTGATGCGTTATTTTCCCTATGGGATGTAAAGAAAGAACAGATCAGGAAACAGTAATGAGTTGTGAGTGTAAGTATGCCCCGGATTTATACAAATCTATGGACACAAGTACTCACCAATCTTCTCCCAGCCAGTTCAGATCCACCTCAAGGATCTGAGTTAGATACATAGGACAGCGTTTGACGTTTCGTTCCCAATCCTTGTTATGGAGATAGATATCATCCAAATCCCTGTCATCTCCTCTTCCTTCTCCTTTGTCTGCCGTCTTTGCGTCAAGGCCACAAACATAACACCATGAAGTGGCACATTTGGTACACGTCATGTGGGTACATGCATCATCCTTCCTCCCAGCCAAGTTGCATGAAGGGCATCTCATCTTGCTTCCTTCTTCAATAGCCTCCTCGATGAGACGCTTTGGCTCACGAAGCTTTGCACATTTACTGTGTTCACTCTTCCAAATGTCGAACGTGAACTGGTCCGTCCCCTCTAAGTCCTTGTTACAAACACGGCATGACGCATCTTTGCAATGTGGACACCACCATAGAACTGGGTCATGTGCCACAACTTCAAAAAGTCCGCATTCCTTGCATTCAATGAGCTCCTCGCCTGGTTTCAGAGAGGTGCGGGCTGCGTGAGCTCGGAATGTATTTTCCTGTGTTGATGTGAGCTGTCTCTCGAACGTTTCTGAGCTGATTAGGCCCCTGCAAGTTGGGCACTTGGGCGGATAGCTTGAATCGAGGTCTCCCATCACCGAGTTCACCCACACACCAGCACACTCATTACACATATAATGCGATGCCGGACATGAGAATGCCACGCCTTCGTTAATATTTGGGATGTGATATGAAAAAGATATGTTAGATTTGGAGAGGATAGTTTTGAAAATAGACTAGTTGACTTACCTCCATCTCCTGCAACAGTAAACTCACACTGGCAGATCTTACAAGTCTCTTCACGCTCTTCGGCACCCTTCCCTTTGGCTGGGCCTCCTTTAGCCTCAACCCCTCGTGCTCTTCGTGCCCTCTCCATAGCATTTCTGGCGGCAGCTCGTTGAAGAGCACGACGGCGCTTAGAGCTCCTTCTAGCCAACAATACGGCCCTGTCATCTGCACCCTCTTCTTCCTCCGCACTCTTTTTCTTTTCATCAAACATACCCCAATATGATTTGTGTTTACTCTCATCAATACACTCCAATTTGTGGATCGGATGATATCTTGCTTGGCACGCAGCATTACAATATCGAACTAGCTTACAACGTGAACATCGGCAAGGTGCATTAGGTGCAAAGCAATTTGCACAAGGTTTTGTGCTACCACTAACATCAGTATTCCATGCACGTTGTAGTTGAGCTAAGGACTGCAATTATAATTGAACAAAAGATAATGGCGGTGAGTATAATTTAGTATTTGTATGACACATGTATGTTCAATACTCAGGAAGATATTGTTGTGAGATACGGGGTAGTAAATATAAACAATAATTCACCGGAGATGGTACGGCCGGAACAGGGGCAGCATCACTTGAAAGCTTTTAGTAATGGTAGTTGCATTTTGAAACTTTTCTATGGAACTTCTTCTTTTGTAAAAGGAACTTCTACATAGAAAGGTGTGACAAATGGTGGATATTCAAAATGAACTTTGTAGTAGGAATCAGTACAGCTTCTGGTTGACCATCTTGATATTGGGATGGGTATTTGCTCTTGGTCGAAATTTTGGATTTCAGACGCCACGGCCGACATCTCAAAAAATATCTTTCATGGAGCATAAAAGGGGAGATATGAAGTGATGATGACTTATTTTATATGAATATAAACCATACCACCTATTCATAAGGTGGCATCGGAAACAATAGTAGCTTACTCCTCACACTCCGGACAATACCACTTGTTTGGGCTGCAATCAGAGTCAAACCCAACACATCCATTTGAAACCCAATACCAGTCATCACATCCATCACAATTTTGGGCCCGGTTCTGTGCCATGATCTTTGCCGCATGTACAACCAAACCAATTTTCACCGGCTTTCTCGTTGTCTGAGTCTAGATTGATATCACCACCCGCCGACGCATCATCGTCTGATTCATGCATCATCTTATCAAACTCGTCATCACTCTCGGTGTTGGCTTCTTGCTCTTCATCAGTCGACTCGTCATCACTACTATCCCAACTACACTCACTAGTATCATCATCATCAACAATGAATTCGTGATCGGCGTTAGTACGTGATTTATTATTCGATTTTGTAGTATTAGCAGCCAAAGGAGTACGGCTACGTTTCTTTGATGATGTTCTGCCTTTGGATGATTTGGACTTACGCTTAGACGGCTTATATCCTGGTTGCAATTCAGCAGCAATCTCTTCTCTACGGTAATAATCTTTACGTGATAAAGCAAGTATTTGAATACGATAAGGAGATAGCTCTTTACCCAAGCCAGATGTCTCTAATATCTTCTTGACATATTTATGGCGGCCAATCAGCTTTTCCTTATCTTCAACGGAATTACATACAAGTGTTATACGCAATAATATTTCATTTACTATTTCACAACTACATTCCAGAACTCTTGGGATATTTTCACGGAGCTGAGATGAAAGAGTCGATTAGTTGAAACATTAATAATAATATGATGATGAAGTATAACAATTATCGTCACCACCACCACTTACCGCGGGTACAACTTTGCTCTCAATACTCATTATTATTTTATTATTATTATGCAGTTTTATATCGGTGATAGTATTATATTACGGGAGATCTCAAGTGTAAGGATAGCAGGTTAATTTGTTGCAACGACGACCAATGACGATGAGCAAATATATCAAAATAATTCTTAACGGTGTTCTAATTCAATATGGCGGTCTCAATTAAATTATAGTATTAATCAATTGCAATTAATGATGATAACAGCAGTGGTTTGACAGCTACAAAGGGTGTATTGCTTTTGCTTGCTAATGGTAGTAAGTAACGAATATCTAGAAAAGAAATTGATGTGACAACATTTCTCGATCGGTATCTCCACACGGCGCCACCGCCGAGGCCAGAGATGCTACTATAGCGGGTTGTGGTGATGGGGCTGATCCTACCCTGTCTAAGGCAAAGAGTAATGCAACAAAAAATGATAGCCTCACATCCAATACACCAACTCAAAAGATGGTAACACCAGTGGATCATCCTTCTTCCTCACCGGTATGTAATGATATAACAATTACTGTGCAAAGAAAGAGAGACGTAAATGAGACTATACCTGCACCACAACCGTTACCACAACAACAGTTTTCCATCTTGGATACAAGTGAACCACATCCTAAAAAGATATGTAGAAGGGAAATAGTATCTGCTCTTATGGATAACACGGGGGGACTACCATTAGGTTCAATTATTCAAAATGTTATGAGTAATGAAACTGACGGATCAATCACTAATAGTTGTTTACTATCACAATTAAAGCGTTTAGAGGATGAGAATGATTTGGTATACAATTACAATGAAGAGGATGGTACTTATTCATTATCAGTTCATGGTAGAGTTAGGATCGTATTACAGGAGTTAGTACTCACCAACCTCAAGGGTGCTTCTGTACAGAAAGTATTTGAGCTAGTCAATAGTAAAATCACCGCTGGTCAGATTAATTATGGGGAAGTTATGACCGCCTTAGTCCATGGCCATATGACAGGTTATTATCTCTATGAGGACAATCTATACTCTCTGGCTTCACCATATAAGTATATAGTCACCAATGCTATAGAACAATTAGCAAATATAAGCACCGAAGATGAATGTGAAGGCTCTTCCGCTAAGGCTATCATTGAGTATATAAATGAAGTAACTACCATTGGCACGGTACGTAACGTGGCAATTATGACAACATTAGTCAGCGGAGTCAACAAGGGTATTTATGCTTGTAATAACAATATATATTCTTTAAGATCGAATCAAAACATCAATCGCGAGGAATGGACTGATCTTGTGTTCATGCTACAAGAAATGAATCAACAGTTAAAAGATATATCGAAGACCATCATTAGTAATTACGAAGAATCAGACGAAGATGAAACGAATAATGATAATATCGAAAGTAGCGAAGAGGATCATCAGCCAGAAAGGAAGAAGAGGAAGACTAATAAAAGACAACGTAATAATTGGAATAATTGGAATATTATGTTTGACAAGCTTGTGGCATACAAAGACGAGCATGGAGATACGGAGGTACCTGCCAAGTATAAATCGGATCCTAAACTTGGTTCTTGGGTAAGCACCCAACGTCAAGCACACAAGAATGGTACTTTGTCTCCCGATTGTTTACAAAAGCTGCAATCTGTTGGCTTTGTATTTAATAAAAAAGAGAAGGATTGGAATGATATGTTTGACAAGCTTGTGGCATACAAAGCCAAGCATAGAGATACGGAGGTACCTGCTAAGTATAAATCGGATCCTGAACTTGGAACTTGGGTAAGCAACCAACGTCAGCAATACTGGAAGGCGAATCATGGTACTTTGACTGACGACCGTGTCAATCGACTCATAGAGATTGGGTTTGTATTTGATAAACAGGAGAAGGATTGGAATGATATGTTTGACAAGCTTGTGGCATACAAAGCCAAGCATAGAGATACGGAGGTACCTGCTAAGTATAAATCGGATCCTAAACTTGGTTCTTGGGTAAGCAACCAGCGTGCGCGCTTTGGTACTTTGTCTCCCGATTGTAAACAAAAGCTTGAAAGTATTGGGTTTGTATTTAATAAAAAAGAGAAGGATTGGAATGATATGTTCGACAAGCTCAAAGCGTACAAAGCCAAGCATGGGGATACAAATGTGCCTTTTAGGCATATACCGGATCCTGAACTTGGCACTTGGGTAAGCAACCAACGTCAGCAATACAAGAAGAAGAATCATGGTACTGTGACTGGCGAGCGCATACAAAAGCTTGTAGGCATTGGGTTTGATTGGGTATGGAAAAGTCCATCTATGAAGTGGGTAGTGCAAGTATTGAAAGATTTTCACAAGTCTACAAGTACAGAAGAGAAGAAACGACACTGTCATAATCCATATCCTACAACAACGAAGGATCAAACACTGAAGAAAGTGTGGCCATACACCGTCAAACTTCGTAAGCGAGTACGACAAGGGAAGACAATACCAGCATGGATAGTGGAAGAATTACAGAAGGTTGGGTTTGAGTTAGATCCACCAAGTCGCCGTGCAAGAAGGAATCGTATCGAGACGTTGATCCTACACGATCTAATAGTCAATCACAAACATGAGTTCAATGGTTGGGATGAGAAAATTAAAGGTACGAAGTCAAGGCCCGATGCATTCTCTGTCTGGGAATACGAGGGCAAGTTCTACATCATCTTTAAGGAGATTGACGAGCACCGTCACGACGACCGTTCAATCGTGTATGAGCAAGTGCGTATGACTCTCTTGTCTGTATTGGCTAAGAGGCTCGGCTTTGCTGGTATCTACTTCGTTCGCACGAACTCTGCAGAACGTAAGGAGATTGATGCTGCACAACAAGCTGGTGTAGCTAAGCTACTCTGGAGTATTATCAAGAATCCTCAAAATGGTGTACATGCATGGTATGTTGACTTTCCAATCGACCATCATCACTTCCTTGCTAGCAAGGGACGTACTATTACTATTGAGGATGAGGATGAGGCAGATTTGGCTATGGGCGAAGAGGGAGAGGATCCAATGAAGGATCTCTTCAATAGTGTTACTGCTATCAACACTGGCTGTGAAGCCGGTGTGTAAACAAATGGACTATCTTCACTGCTATAATCATCTTCAGAATCATTATCATCAAACTGAGTTTGGTTAATATTGTTGACGTTTGGTGTATACGAATCCTCACTCTCCGAGTCAGAATCAGAATCAATATTATCAAACTTAGAGTAGTCGACCGTACCAGGCCGCTTATTAGACATGGTTGACAATAAGTCCACAACAAGGTACCTTATCGAGTGTCAACAACAACGTAATCAAGTCCTCAAAAAAAGTAAGATACAAAAGGATAGGGTACCGGAATATGTATCTTATGGAGTCTCAGTAATTCTCAAGCACACTAGCAAGAGTATTATGTATGTTAATGTAAGTATGTTAGATCAATTTTTAAGTTTTAACCTAATCATCCCCTTGACTATGTTAGTCCTGATATAACTATTGAGAAGAGATCTAACAATTCCACGCCTTTGAAATAACATCTTTTGAATCCTTCACTTCTTGGAACTTTCGTGCTGCTCTCTTCTTGTTGCCCTTGTATT